>Ga0255776_10002084_pt1 | contig 22641 bp, 20 predicted proteins | sample 071ome_19_FD_179974 | JGI IMG/M metagenome (GOLD analysis project Ga0255776, IMG submission 179974) | Coastal salt marsh microbial communities from the Groves Creek Marsh, Skidaway Island, Georgia - 071413AT metaG (version 2) | ecosystem: Environmental > Aquatic > Marine > Intertidal zone >... | reverse complement strand
AGTCAGCCGAACATCGGCGCCATTGCGATGTATCTGGAAGCCATCACCGATCTACCAACCTTCGTCGACGCCGCAGCGCAAGCCCAACGAGCCGAAATTCCGATCCTTGTGGTCAAGTCTGGATCGAGTGACGCTGGCAAGAGAACCGCCCTCACTCACACCGGCAAACTTGCCGGATCGACCGAGATCATCGATGCTTTCTTCAGCAAGTTCGGGATCATCAGACTCGAGACCCTCGAGGAATGGACCGATACGACTCGTTTCATGCTGCGTGCCGACCCGCACACCGTCGGCGGAGTTGCGGTCGTCTCGATCTCGGGAGGTACGAGTGCCTACTCGGCCGACTTGATCGACTCCTTCGATCTGCCCCTCGCCACATTCCGAGACGAGACCGTCCTCGATCTGCGTCGACGAATACCCGAGCCGCTCAAGGTCGACAACCCGGTCGACACGGGAGGCCATCCATTGGGAGACGAACGCGGCATCGAGATCCTTCGATCGATCGTCGCCGATGACGGGGTCGGAGTGCTCGTCTGCCCACTGGCGGCCCCGTTTCCTCCCCTCTCCACCAAGTTCCTTCGAGATCTCGCCCTGTTGTCGGGCGAGACCAGCAAACCGATCTGTGTGGTCTGGTGCAGTCCCCTGGTCGAGAATCAGGAAGTTCGAGAGATTCTCGATGATGCACCCCGACTGCACTTCTTCCGCTCGTTCCGCCATTGCCTGGTTGCTGTCCAATCCTGGATGCGATTCCACGAAGGACTTCGGGATCAGGTCTCCGAGGGAACGGTCTTCGAGCCCCTTGCTCCGACTAGTACCGACATCACGCCTCTCGACGAATTCGAATCTCGAAACTTGTTGCGTCCCTACGGACTCTTCGGCCCCGCAGAACGCCGGGTCCAGTCCGCCGAGGACGCCGTCGATGCAGCGGAGACGATCGGCTTACCCGTGGTGGTGAAGGGGTTGTCGAATACCGTTCAACACAAGATGTCCGAGGGTCTTGTCGCCCTCGACCTATACGAAGGCGGCCAAGTTCGGACGGCCAGCAAGCGAGTACTCACCCGGCTCCACCAACTCGACGAATCGTCTCCGTCACTCCTCGTCGCCGAACAACTCGGAGACGGTCTCGATCTTCTCGTCGGATCAGTCGAAGATCCCGAGGTCGGATTGGCGATCGTCGTCGGAATCGGCGGGACTCACGCCGAGCTGGTGTCCGACGTCTGCTATCTGATTCCCCCTTTCAGCGACTCCGACGTCCGGTCAGCGCTCAGTGGCCTGCGGAATCATGGCTTCGTCGCCACTTTCCTCGCGCAGGTCGAAGGCGGCGACTCGAGCCTGCTCGACGCGTTGCACGGCTTCTCCCGATTCGTGACCGACAATCGGGACAGGTTTCGCAGTGTTGAGATCAATCCGCTTCGTATCATGCGAGACGGTCGAGCCGTCGTACTCGACACCCTGGCCACCTGAGACGCAAAGAAGGGTGAGCGGTGTGTCCACGAGACACCACTCACCCTTCTTCAATTTCTCCTAGGGGGAGAATCAGAGAGCGCCGACTGCTTCCAGGTAGAAGGAGCGATCGACGATCTTCTCCTCCGGAACCGGAGACGAGTAGTCGGTGATCGTTCCGCTGTCGATGAACAGCTGCTGGACTCGATCGGTCGTACCCTCACGGATCTCCCAGTCCATGACCAGACCCGGAACCTTGCGGAGGTCATCGACCGGACGGTCGATTTCCTTCGAGATGAGGTCCATGACGGCGTCGTCCTGGTGGTAGTCGCCCTGGTAGTAGGTGTTCACCGAGCGGATGAAGGCACGAGCCACGGCCACGCCGAGTTCGCGGTTCTCCAACAAACGCTTACCAAACGAGTACTGGCCAAGGGGCTCACCCGGGGTCTGGCTTGCGGCCAGGAAGTAAGCGGGATCATCGGCGATCTCAAGCCAGAACGGGTCGAGAAGCACCGCACACTGAACGGCGTTGTTCGTGAGGGCGGTCAACGCGTCGGCGTTCGGAATAGCCTCGATGACCGTGTTGGTGACATCGAGATCCTGGCCGGTACGACGCTCGATCTCGGCAATGCTGTAGTACACCGAGACCGAACCCTTGCCGACCGACGACGACCACTTGACGTTCGCAGTCTCGAGAAGATCCGGATCATCCGGGTTCGAGAACGCGTCGCGACGACACCACAGACCCGTTTGAGCCTCGTCGTAGTTGCCAGCAAAGGGCGGGTAGTAGTTGCCCAATGTCATGCGTACTGGAAGGTCGAGATTGCCTGCGTTGAAGAGCGCCAACTCGATTCCGCCAACTGCGACGTCTACGTCACCAGTTGCCATCTGCGGAATAGCGTCGGAGTACTTCAAGTTGATGAACTCGACATCGATGTTCTCCTTGTCGAATTCACCCTGGCTGATTGCGAGAAGCAGCGGGGAGTTGAACTCGAGTCGGAACGACGAACCGATGACGATCTTCTGACGCTCGGCCAACGGCTGAGGCAACGGATAGCCCGGCTCACAACGCGCGACCTGGCGGCTCGGATCGATGATCGAGGGATCGGTCACCGACTCAGGCCCACAACCTTCGACGAAACCGCCTTCAGCCGGGGCTTCTGTTGCCTCCGGTGCGTCGGACGCCTCCGGAGCAGCAGTGGTTTCGGCCGGAGCAGCGGTCTCGGCTGGCTCGCTCGATCCTCCGTCGTCACCTCCGCAGGCAGCGATCAGGACGAACGCCGATGCGGTGGTCAACGCAAGAATCTTCTTGCTGATACTTGTTTTCAATGTCTCCCCTCTCCTTTTGTCGTGGGATCTCGTCACCATGTGCCCGGTGATCGAAAGGTTCTCAGAGAACCGTCCGATCGTCCGATGCCCATGGAGCGACCAATTTGCCGATCAACTTGATGATCGACACGAAGATTGCGCCGAGGATTGCGGCGACGAACAGTCCGACGTACGCCTGGAGCGGGTCGAAGACCGTTCTAGCATTGTTGATTCGATAGCCGATGCCCTCGAGACCAGGGGCATAGACGAATTCGGCACCGATCAACGTGAGTACGGCAACACCGGCCGACACCCGCAGGCCGAGGAAGATCTCGGGAAGTGACGCCGGAAAGATCACATGACGGAACAACTGAATACGCCCGCTTTCGAACGATTTTGCCGTCTCACGAAGTTGTTCGGGGACAGTCATTACGGCGTGCATCGACTGCATCCACACGAAGAAGAACACGGTGACGGCGATGACAGCGATCAGAGGCTTGTCGTCGAAGCCCAGCACGATCAGGAAGATGCCGATCAACGCCAGCTTTGGAACTGTGTAGAGGGCATTCAGCGTGGGTTCGAGAGTTGCACGCAATTTGCGCGACATTCCCATGCCGACACCCAAGGCCAGTCCGGCCAGGACTCCCCAGCCATAGCCCCAGAGCATTCTCTTGACGCTCACCCAGATGTGAACCCACCAGTTGCCCTTCGGATTGTCCTGGAAGGTCCTCTGGATCTCCCCGATGATGTCACTCGGGGGTGGATAGAACCGTCGATCGATCCACTCTCGACTTCCGGCGACCTGCCACAAAAGGAGGAGAAGAACCGGAAAGGCGATCGCCAAGGTCGTCTCGACGATCCGTCTTTTACGAAGGAACCCGGCCGGATCCCGGTCGGCTTGCCGCGGAACTCGCCGCTCGACTCGAAGAGAAGAGTTATCAGTCGCCATCAGTTCTCCCCTCGTTCACGTCGACCAATTCCACAACTTCCGATCCCGAACTGGACCTCGACTTCTCGACTTCGTCTCGAAGCAGGCGCCACAACTGCGCCGTGACGTTCGCGAACTCGGGGCTCTCGCGAACTTCGGCCCGTCGAGGTCGCTCGAAGGGAATCTCGATGTCGGCAATAATTTTTCCCGGACGGGCCGACATCACGAGGACACGATCGCCTAGTAGGACCGCCTCTTCAAGACTGTGGGTAATGAAAAGAACGGTGCGACGATCGGCCTGCCACAGTTCGAGCAGTTCGTCTTGGAGAATTTGCCGCATTTGAGCATCAAGGGCTGCGAAAGGTTCGTCCATCAGCAGAATCTCGGGTTCGATGGTGAGAGCACGTGCGATCGCCACTCGCTGTTTCATGCCGCCCGACAAAGTGTCGGGCCACGAACGTGCTCGTTCGGCGAGACCGAGCTTCTCCAAGTACTTGAGGGCGATCTTGTTGCCCTCTTTACGTGAGACGCCTTGGATGTCGAGTCCGTAGCGAGCGTTGTCGAGAACCCGCTTCCACGGAAAGATCGAATAATCCTGGAAGACCATCGCAGTCGGCTGCACCGAGCGACGAGTGGTGAACTCGATTTCGCCTTCACTCGGCCGAATTAGCCCGGCCACCATGCGAAGAAAGGTGGACTTGCCACATCCGGATGGTCCGACGATGCAGACGAACTCTCCGTCCTTCACGGTGATGTCGAGTGGTCCGAGCGCGTGGATTCGTTGCGCCTTCCGGCCACCGAAGTACCTCTCGACACCCCGAGCGACGATCTTGTCGTTCGTGTCGCCCGCCGGACGAGCATCCCCCCCGTTCGATTCCGCCATGCGCTCCCCCCTGGCTCGTCCCAGCGCGTGATGAGCGACCCCAGGACCTTCTTCACAATAATCATTTAGAAGATATGATGTCCACCACATCCGAGTGGCTTCCCTCTCGATCACCGTGGGGGCCATATTGGGGGATCGCCAGATGGGGGGAAACGTGATCTTCAGAAACGCTGTCGATCCCGATCTCGCTCGCTTCTACCGAGACAATGGCTGGTGGGGGGACGTCACTCTCGCTGATCATGTTCGTCGACACGCTCTCGAACGTCCCGACAAGATCGCTTACTGGTCGGAATTCGGCTCATTGACCTGGGCCGAGCTGCACAGGGCATCGAACCGAATCGCCAGCGTTCTCACGGATTCCCATCTCACCGAAGGTGGGCGTGTCGCCGTCTACTACCCCGACTCGGCCACGATCCACGCCGTGTTCCTCGGACTCGAGAAGGCTGGCCTCGTGACCGTCGGAATCGGTTCGAGGGCCGGTCTGCGCGAAATTGCCCATATTTTGTCGGTGACAGGTGCCGACACGCTCGTCACCACCGCCTTCGACTTTCGCGGTCGTGACGCCGACCGACTGATCTCCGAACTCAAAGCCTATGACGTCGAACTCAAGCGCGTCGTGCTCGTCGATCGTCTCGAGAGCAAGCCGGATGCTCCAATCATCGTCAACGGACATGCCGAAGAAGGTTCGACCAACTTCGAGCCGCAGCATCCCATCAGACCCGATGATTTGTTTCTCATCAACTCGACGTCGGGTACGACGAGTCTTCCCAAGTGCGTTCTCCACACCCAGAATCGATGGATCTATTTCCACCAACTCGCCGAGCGGAACGGAGACCTCACCCCGGACGACATCTTCTTCGGTGCGATTCCCGCGCCTTTCGGTTTCGGATTGTGGACAGCCCACTTCTCGCCCATCATCCTCGGAAGTTCGACCTTGGTCACCGAGAAGTTCGATTCCCCGAAGGCGATCCAGCAGATCGTCGAAAAGAAGGTCTCCGTTCTGTGCTGCGTGAGTACCCAGTTCCTCATGCTGCTGAACGACCCGTCGTTCGAATTCGCTGATCTGTCAAGTCTCCGTGTGATGTACACCGGTGGCGAAGCCGTCCCGGCCGCTCGAGCCATGGACTTCGAGACTCGCTCTGGCTGCAAAGTCCTGCAGTTCTACGGATCTAATGAGACCGGCGTGCTCTCTGGCACTCGGCTCACCGATTCCAACCGAGTCCGCTTCGAAACCGCGGGCTATGTCGAAGCCGATATGCAGGTCCGCCTGTTCGATGAGTCCGGCCGCACGGTTGCGACCGGGTCGGGTCGTCCGGCCTGTAAAGGTCCCGCCACCTGCATCGGCTATCTCGACGAAGAAGCGAACAATCAGTTGTTCACTGACGACGGGTGGATGCTGATGGGGGACATCTGCTCGATTGACGACGACGGACTTCTTCGGGTCACCGGCCGGACATCCGACATCATCATTCGGGGTGGCAAGAACATCAGCGCTCCTCAAGTCGAGGACGAGGTGGCCTCGCATCCAGCCGTGGCGCTGGCCGCCGCCGTGGCCAAACCCGACTCAGTCTTCGGCGAGCGAGTTTTCGTTTTCGTCGAGTTGGCCCCGGGTGCTGCACCGATCACTCACGACCAGTTGAAAGAGTTCCTCGTCGCACGTGGCACCTCCGTGGAACTGATCCCCGAGGGAATGGCGATCGTTCCCGAACTTCCTCGTTCGAGCGGCGGCAAATTGGCCAAAGGTGAGCTCCGCGAACGAGTGATGAGCGAATCTCTCTGACAGTGCTCAGCTGAGAACTCGTACGACTCGATTGTCGAGCCAGGCCACGATGTCTTCGACGATCTCTTCGTAGAACTGTCGGTAGAGGCCATCCGTCACGTATCCGATGTGCGGTGTGAGAACGACCCGGGGGTGTTCGCAAGCGAGGCGCCGCAGGGGATGACTCGCGTCCAAGGGCTCGTCGTCGAACACGTCGAGGCCCGCACCACCGATGCGTTCCGATTCGAGCGCCTTCACCAGTGCATCGGTGTCGACGATCGGTCCCCTAGACGTGTTCACGAGGATTGCATCCGTCTTCATCAGCTCGAACTCGGGTCGCGAGACGATGCTTCGAGAACGCTCGGAAAGAACCAGATGAATGGACACCACATCGGAAGTGGTGAAAAGTTCTTCTTTCGACACGGCACGTACTCCCCGGCTCGCCGCAACATCGGCGTCCAGGTTCTGACTCCACGCCACGACGTTCATCCCAAGAGCAAGCGCGACTTGAGCGACCTCGGAACCGATTCGCCCCAATCCGACGAGGCCCAAAGTCTTTCCCCGAAGCTCGATACCCACCTGGGTCTGCCAGCCACCGCTCGCAACCGCCTGACTCTCCCAGACCAGGGATCGGGCCACTCCGAGAATCAGGCCGACAGTGAGCTCCGAGGTCGGAGAGACGTAGCCGCCCGTCCCGCACACGATCACTCCTCGGTTTTTCGCATGTTCGATGTCGATCGCAGCATTCGACATCCCGGTCGTGACGATGAGCTCGAGCTCGGGAAGTCGATCGATCACCGATGCCGACAGTCGGGTGCGCTCTCTCATCGCCACCACGATCTGAGCGTGCTGCAGCCGATCGACGAGATCGTCCGCGTCATCGATGTGCTCGGTCAGAACTTCGACGGTTGCCGTCTCCCGAATCATCGACCAGTTGGCCATGTCGAGAGCGACGTTCTGATAATCGTCGAGGATCACAATTCGCATACGGCCTCTCCGATCGACAACATTCAGCTCACAACGTCGATTCCGACGTACATTCGCTCGGGAGGAGCCGATGACAATGCCTCCAGTGCATCGGCCGCCTGATCGAGTGAGTAGACGTGAGTTCGTAGCTCGCACAGACGTCTGTCTCCGGCAAGGTAGGACAGAGCCTGCTCGTAGGCGTCGAAGGACGCCGACCTCACACCGATCATGTTCACACCCTTCAGCACTGCGCTGTCCACGTCGAGTGCTGCCCGACGACCTCCCTTGAGTCCGGCGAGAACGATCGTCCCCTGATCGCGCACCAATCGAACTGCGGTCTCGATCGGCTCGACGGCGCCGGCACTGGTGTCGATCACGATGTCGAATCCGGCGCCTCGCGTGACGGCGAGTAGTTCGTCTTCGGCTCCAGAGGAGTCCACCTGAACGGCCAAATCAACCCCTAGCGATTCGGCGGCCCGAAGTCTGAGATGATCGTTCGCCGTGCCGGTCATGGCCACGACACCCGCTCCAGCCGCCTTGGACGCAGCGAGAGACGCCAGACCACGTTGCCCAGCGCCAAGAACGAGGACCGACTGCCCGAAGCTGATTCGCGGGGCCCGAACCGCCCACTCGAATCCAGTGGCAACCGCATTGAAGATCGACGCCTCTCCGGCCGTCAGCTCATCCGGGACACGATGCACCACCGTGTTGGGATGCAGGTACATGTGCTCGGCGTAGCCACCCCATAGCCCGGGGGCTTCGGTCGTGGGAATGAATCCGTGGGAGAAGGGGCGAACTGGCCAGCCCGAACACGAGACGTAGCGGCCGTTCAGGCAAAGATCGCAACGTCCGCACGGGATGTTGGGTTCGACAGCCACCCGGTCTCCGACAGCCAGTCCTTGGCCGGCCAATCCTTCGGACAGCCGCTCGATCACTCCGATGATCTCGTGACCGGGAATGAGAGGTCGATCACCCCACATCGAGCCGGTGAAGTGCCCGGAGAACTGCTCGGCGTCTGTTCCGCACAATCCGCAGGACTCGACGGCCAGAAGGGCCCACTGATCGTGGGCTGGTGAATGTCGAATGTCTTGGTACTCGAGTCGTCCCGGTCCGACGAGCACAGCGGCGCGGGACGTAGTCATGTCAAAAGCTCGAAGGGTCGTCGATGACCGACTGCGGGACGTCGAGGTCGTAGAGCTCGGCAGCATTGCGCCATGTGACGCGTTCGATCACATCGGGCGGGAGATGTCCGATCTCCTGGTGGACGATGCGCTGAGTGTTGGGCCAGGTCGAGTCGCAGTGCGGATAGTCGGACTCGAGCAACACGTTCTCGACACCGATCCGATCGAGCTGCACGAACGCCGAGGGATCCTCTACTGCACAGAACCAGAAGTTTCTTTTCAGAACTTCGGCCGGAGTCAGTTCGCCCTTCCACGTCCCGTACATCGAGTGGTACGACAGCATGTGATCGAGTCGGTCCATCAATCCGGCGACCCATCCGATTCCGCCTTCCGACAGGCAGATCTTGAGGTCGGGATACTTGACGGGATACATCGAATACAGCCAGTCGACTGCGGCATGCATGGCATAGGCGAAGAACAGAACGCCAACGACATCGGGGGGTGCATCGTCGCACGTCGCCGGCGACTGACCCGACGACCCGATGTGCAGATTGATGACCGTGCCGGTCTCGGCACAAGCTGCGATGAATGGATCCCAATGCCCCGAATGGATCGACGGCAATCCGAGCTTGTCGGGGGCCTCCGAGAAGGTGATCGCCTTGAACCCTCGCTCGGCGTTCCGTCGGACCAGGTCGGCCGCGACGTGAGGATCGGCCAACCACGGAATCTGACACGGAATCATGCGTCCGGGATGCCTCCCGGCCCATTCGTCGAGATGCCAATCGTTCCAGGCATCGACTGCCGCCCGAGCCAGTTCCGGGTCGACGCCGAGCTGGAGGCGTTGACCGGCGAACCCCGGAAGGAACGAGGGAAAGTTGACCGACGCATACACACCGTTGAGGTTCATGTCAGCGATGCGCGCATCGATGTCCCACGCCCCGCGTCGCATCTCGGAGAAGCGGGCCGGTTCGAACGAGTACTCCTCGACCGGCCGTCCGACGACTGCGTTGAAACCGACGTTCGGGATCTCGCGTCCGTCGTACATCCAGATTTCATGGCCATCCTTCTCGACCACGCGAGGAACGCGATCGCCGAACTTCGACGCAATCCGGCCCTCAAACGTATGGGGGGGCTCCACAATGTGGTCATCGGCCGAGATGACCAAGTAGCGACGTTCGGCCCGTTCGGGTTCGGGAAGGAAGGTGACCTTCTTGGCTTCGCCTGTCGAGGCCTTCGTAAATGCCAGATCGGACTGCAGTTCTTCAAGACTCTTCATGACTGCTCCTTACGTCAGAACTTCGGGCTCATCGCGGACGAGTTGACGAACCAATCCACTCCAGTACACGTCGGCGCCCCGCTCGAGAAGTGACGTCTTCATTCCAGCAACAAGATGAGGATTTAGGCCTTCGAGTTCGACTCGAATCTTCATCAAGTCGATCGTGGTACGCGCGACTCTTTCGAGAGAAGCGGACAAGTAGGTGGCGCGCTCGACCGTGTCGGCGATGACGATAACCCCATGGCTCTTCAAGATCACGATGTTGGCCGGACCGATTCTTTCCGCCAGATCTCTCCCCAGGTCGGCAGTGTCGACTTCACCGGTGTATTCGTCGACGAGAGCAATGTCGCCTGAATACATCGAGGCGGTCTGGTGCACAATTCGCGGCAATTCGCCCATGCACGCCAAAAGGCTCGTGTAGTAGGGGTGGTTGTGAACGACCACCCGCGCATCGGGTCGCACGCGATGAAGTTCGGTGTGGATGTGGAATGCGGGTGTGACGTCCCATCTTCCGCTGAGTAGACGACCGTCCTCGTCGACTTCGCAGATATCGCTCGCCGTGAGTTCGCGCCACCAGAGTCCCCACGGATTGATCAGCATCGAGTTCGTGCCCGGACGCTGCCAGGTGATGTGCCCGGCGAGGTTCTCGGCGAAACCTTCTCGGGCCAACCAGCGAAACGAAATGGCGAGGGCCTGAGCGTTGGTCAGATCGAGCCCGATACCCGGCGTGATCGAGGGCGACCAGGTCGCGTACCCACCTTCACGCGGTGCATCTGGTGAGTGAACCTTCGTTTCCGCCACCATGACTCGTCCCCCCGAACGGCTCGGTCGTCGACGGCGTTCATGAGAAACCCGTCCTCCGCCATCATGGCCTAATCCTTTAGAAGATTCAAGACATTCGTGGTATTGCCCCAGCGTCCTCCAACGCTCTGACCTGCTCCTGGTCGTAACCCAAGAATTCGGCCAAGATCCGACCGGTGTCCTGCCCATGCCGGGGTGCCCGACGTGGTTCGGGCAACCTGTCCCCGTCGAGCCTGACCGGTACTTCGAGCTGGTCGGCGCCGAGATCGGCCGCTGGCAACCAGGTGAACCGAGACCTGAATTGAGGATCGCTCGACAATCGATCGTGCGAGTTGGCCGGGACGATGGGCACGTTGTGGCGTTCGGACACTTCCAGCCACTCGCTCGTCGTTCGCGACGCGAAGAGGAGGCGGAGTTCGGCCTTCAGTTCTCGGTTCCCGACCGCATGATCGCCGAGTTCGGCCCCAGGCCACCGCTCGAACAGATCGACGCGTCCCACCGCTTCGCAGAAGTTGCGCCAGAACTTGCGTTCACTCGCCATGAAGAGCACATGTCCGTCGGCCGTCTCGTAAAACTGATAACGGACTGCACCCCGCAAACCGGCGAGTCCTGGAGCACGCCGTCGACCTTCGTCGGCGGCCACTCCCGACACTTCGTCGGATGGGCGCCGGTATGCCTGCTCGGTCTCGATGCGGTACCAGTCGAAATAGGCAGCCGCATCGGATTGCGAAATCTCGATGAAAGCTGGTGAGCCGGAAGTTCGGGCTCGCAGCACCGCACCCAGCACCGTCGTCACCGCCAGAACTGGCCCGAAGGTCATGCCAACGTTCACCTGATCGGGTATTTCGAGAGAGCCGTCATCCTCCATGTCAGGACGAACGACGCCACACCAGGCGTCGAAACCAACACCGTGGCTGGGAAACCTCTCGTACGGGCTTCCGGTCCCGAATCCGGAGATCGAACACACGACGATCCTGGGATTGAGTTCGACTAGACGTTCGAAAGTTAGACCCTTCTTCTCCAGGAATCGAGGTCGCATACCTTCGATCACCACATCGGCCCGGCGCACGAGATCTTCGAACACCAAGATCGCCTCGGGGGTCGAGAGATCGAGTGCCATCGACTCCTTCGAACGATTCACGTGCAGATGGAAGAGCGAGTTCGACTCCACCTCACCATCCGTCCGTTGCTCGTGGACGATCGGCCACGTGACTCTGCGAATGTCGTCACCACCGAGCGACTCGACCTTGATCACGCGCGCTCCGAAATCGGCCAACAAGCCGCCGGCCAGTCCCGGGCCGAGAATCGAACAATCCAGTACGAGTAGCCCGTCGAGCAGCTGATTAGAGGCGGCAGGCCTCATCGAGAGCCCGCCCACAACCCCTCGTCGCTCAGCCCGAGCATCCGAATCGCATTGCCCCGCAACAGCTTCCATTTCAGATCTGGGCTCAAAAACGACGTTTGCTCGTCGAAGATCTTTCGGCTGTGCGGCCAGGTCGAGTCGGTGTGCGGGTAGTCGGTTTCGAAGGTGACGGTGTCCACGCCGATCTTGTCGAGATTCTCGACTCCGTGCGGATCACGGAAGAAGCAGCCGAAGATGTTCGACTTCCAGAAGCGGGACGGTGGCTCGGTGATGGTGTCGGCCACTCCTCCCCACGCCCGATGCTGCTCCCACACGTCGTCGGCTCGTTCGAGGATGTAAGGAACCCAGCCGATCTGTCCTTCGCTATACGCGATCTTCAGGGATGGGAAGCGTACGAGCACCCCCGAGAACATGAAGTCGGTGACCGAACTCATCGCGTTGCCGAAACTGAGGGTCGCTGCGACAGCCGGCGGGGCATCAGCCGATGTCGAGGGCATCTGGCTCGACGATCCGATGTGCATGCACACAACGGTTCCCGTTTCTTCACAGGCCTGGAAGAACGGATCCCAGTAGCCGGTGTGGATCGACGGCAGTCCGAGCTTCGCCGGGATCTCGCTGAAGGCCACGGCATGGCAACCTGCAGCAGCGTTACGCCGAACCACACCGGCGGCGAGTTCGGCGTCCCAGAGAGGCACGATCCCGAGAGGAACCAGCCGTCCGGCCGCACTTCCGCACCACTCCTCGATCATCCAGCGGTTGTACGCCTCGACGCAGGCGAGAGCGAGGTCCTTGTCCTTCGCCTCGGCGAACGTCTGACCGCAGAATCTTGGAAAGGTCGGAAAACACAACGACGTTTGCACACCGTCGGCATCCATGTCGGCCAAGCGCTCGACCGGATCGAAACAACCGGGCCTCATCTCGTCGTAGGTGATCGGTGACAGTGTCATGTCGTCACGATCGAAGCCGACGGCTGCGATATGGCGCTTGAGTGGGAAGACCAAGTCTTCGTAGAGCCAGACATCGCACTCGGGCCCGTCTCCGGACCAGTCGATCTCGTAGGTGGTGCCCCCGCGGTAGACCATTCCCCCCATGCGGCGTCGCTCCACCCGGGGGTGTACTCCTTCTCTCTTCGCCGGTTCAGGGAGCCAGGTTTCGAACAGATGCGCCGGCTCGATCACGTGATCGTCGACGGAGATGATCATGTCATCGAGTTGGCTCATGTCGTTCAACCTCCTACGTCGCAATTTGCTTGGCTGAGAACATCTCGCGGAGAACTGGCTTTAAGACTTTTCCAGCTGCATTCAGTGGCAAGGCGTCGACGACTTCCACGTAACGAGGCGCCTTGTAATTGGCCATGTTGTCACGGCACCAAGCGATGATCTCCTCCGGGCTCGGCCCATCCGGACGAGTCACCACGAAGGCACAGCCGACTTCACCCATCCGCTCGTCGGGAACTCCGATCACCGAGACCTGGGTGATCATCGGATGGGCGAGCATCAGGTTCTCGATTTCGGCCGGGTAGGCATTGAAGCCGCCGACGATGAACATGTCCTTTTTGCGATCGGTGATCTTCAAGTAGCCCTTGTCGTCCATGATGCCGATGTCGCCGGTGTGCAGCCAGCCTTCGGCGTCGATCGCTTCTCGTGTGGCGGCTTCGTCTTCGTAATAACCCACCATCACGTTGTAACCCCGACACAAAATTTCACCAGGTTCGCCGACGGGAACCGACTTTCCGTCGTCATCGACCAGCTTGACCTCGACATCGGGAATCGCACACCCCGACGTGTTGGCGACCAGCTCGTACGGGTCGCCCGGTCGACAGATGCTCACCATTCCGGTGGACTCGCTCAGGCCGTAGGCGGTCACGATGCTCTGGAACGACAGCTCGGAGGCCATTCGTCGGATCATCTCGACCGGGATGGTCGCCGCTCCCGTAACTGCCACTCGGAGAGACGACAAATCGAACTTGTCGCGTCCTTCGTAGGCGAGGATCGTCAGATACACGGTCGGGGCGCCCGGCAACACCGTGATTCGCTCACTCTCGATGAGCTGCATCACCTCCTGCACGTCGAAGGTGGGGAGCGGAACCATCGTGACACCCCGCAGAATCGAAGAGAGTACGCCGGCCTTATAGCCGAAGGTATGGAAGAGAGGGTTGACGATGAGGTAGCGATCGCTCTCGACGAGTCCGACACACTCGGCCCACACGTCGAAGACTCGTATGTTCTGCGAATGCGACGTCATCACACCCTTCGGTCGACCAGTGGTTCCGGAGGTGAAGAAGATGTCTGACACCGTGGTCGGTGCCACCGAATCGACCGCCGCCTCGTGATCCGAATCGGAAACGACTCGACCACTGTCGATGAACGATTCCCAGGTCAGATCGCCGTCGTCGGCTTCGCCGTCGAGTACGACGACCTGAATCCCGTCGAGAAGTCGCGGATTCGCTTCTCGAAGTTCAGCCAAGTAATCGCGCTCGAGGAAAGCGCGCGTGATGAAGAGGAGACTGGGTCGAACTCGCTCGATGATGTCTTGGGCTTCCAACGTCTTGAAACGAGTGTTGATCGGGACCATGACCCCGCCGACGCTCACGCAACCGAGCGCGGCAAAGATCCACCTCGGGCTGTTGGGAGCCCAAATAACGAAGCGATCGTCACATCGAAATCCGAGGTTCAGAGCCGACTTGCCCACCTCTCGAAGGTTGCTCTCCAGCTCTCCGTACGTCCACTCGTCTCCACGAAAGGCGAGAGCGGTCTTCGACGAGTACTTCGCGCACTGATGCCGCAGCATGACACCGATCGTTTCGAACACGCCCCCTCCCGACATGAGCGCATGGTAACTCTCGGTGCCACACCGGCCCGATTCTCGCTGTCCGCCGTTAGGACTCGGCGACTTCGGCGACGGCTCGCGACAAGACGTCGAGTTCGTGGCCGGAGGACTCGACGTTCACGTGATCGAGTCGAAGATCGGTCACGCCGGCATCGGTCAGTCGTGCAGCCTCGGATCGCAACACACTCCACTCTGGTGTGCCGCTACGGAACCCGGGAACGCCCACCCGGGTCTCCACGCGCAGATCATCTGACTGTCGACCGGCCTCGTCGAGTGCCCTCGTGATCGCTGAGATGCCACCGGCTGGCTCGGCGATGTCGGGACCCCACGGAATCCAGCCGTCGCCGAAACGCACAATTCGCTCGATCGTGCGCGCCCTACTCGTACCAGCAATCCAGAGCGGAATACGCGGTACGCCGTCCTTCCCGGTCTGTGCGGGTTGCGGATACTGATGGATCTCAGTGGATCCAGCCGGTCCATCCCAGTCCATCGAACCCGACCAGGCCGCCCTCAAAGCTCCGAGTGTCCGATCGAGATGGCCGCCTCGACCCGCGAAATCGAGGTCGCTCGCCGTGTACTCCTCGCGTTGCCAGCCCACACCGACCCCGATGTCGAGTCGACCGTTCGACATGACGTCGATGGTCGACAACTGTTTGGCCAGAACGATCGGCCGCCGCAGTGCGGCCAGCAGAATCGACGTACCCAGCCGGATCTTCTGTGTGCGGGCGGCCACATACGTGAGCAGGGCGAGCGGTTCGAGCCACCAACCGTCAGGGCCGGTGGGTTGCTTCCCACCCTCGATCCCGCCGATTCGCGGATCGGCATACGCCTCGAGATCGTTCCCGAACACCACGTGATCCGACACCACGACCCGATCGATGCCCGCCGCATCGGCATTCTCGGCCAAGCGCACCAGACGATCGATGTCGATCCCACTCTGTCCGAAGTTGTTCAGATGAATGCTCAGTCGAGGCCGCATACCCGCATCTTGGCAGGTCGGATGATCACGTCAGCCCAGGGCGATCATCAAGATGCCGGCGACGATGCACAGAACTCCGCTCACCACGTGGAAGTCGTGCACGCGGTCCTTCCAGAGGATGCGGCTCCGGCCGACAAGAAGGCGGTAGGCCACGAAATCGGTGCGGGTCAACGCAGCGATCACCAGCAGCGCTCCGAACACAGCAACGAGGACTCCCGCCCACACACCAACAGTTTCCGGCACCGAAGCATCGGTTGCGACAGCTTGGGCGAATTGTGACGCTAACGCGAATGGGCCCCTCCGAAGAGGGGCCCATTCGACTCGATGAGAGTGTGATCAGGAAATCAGACCCTGATCCTTCAGGAAGTCGCTCGCCACGGTCGAAGCCTGCTGGCCTTCGATGTCGACGAGATAGTTCAGACGGGTCATCGTGGCGTTGTCGAGAGGTGCGAACATCGCCTCGGCAATCGCCTCGAATGCCGCCGGAGCCTTCTGATACAGCTCGTCGCGCATCGTGATCGACACGTTGTAGAGGATCATGATGCCCGGGTCGTCCACCAGGTTGAGACCAAGGCCAGCGATACGACCATCGGTGGTGAACACCTCACCGAAGTCACAGTTGCCGTCACGGGTCTCGGTGTAGATGATGCCGGTGTCGAGGATCTTGATCTGGCTGTCGGGAACTTCGTAGCCCGTTGCCGTCTCGAAGAGGATCAAACCGTCGGGACGGTCGGGGAACTCCGATTCGAGGCAGAGCACCGTGTCGGGGTTGGCCTCCATGTAGTCGGCCATCGACTGCATCGTGAAGGCATTGCCGTTGTCGAGCAGATCGGGGCTCGACGCAAAGCCGTAGGTGTCGTTGAAGGGCGACTGACCCACCCAACGGATGTTGTTCTCGGCCAGGTCCTGCTCACGGGTCAGACGAGTGAGCTCGTCGGAATCGAAGCTCGGGTCGTCGTTACCGAGGTGAACGCTCCAACCGGTGCCGTTGTATTCGGCGTACGTGTTGATCTGTCCTGACAGAAGGGCCTCGCGGTTGACGACGGTTCCACCGAGATCGACCCGATTGGTGACGTTCGCGCCGGCAGCCTCGAAGGCGGCAACCAGCATTTCACCGAGAACGAGCTGCTCGGTGAAATCCTTCGATCCGACGGTGATGTCGACACCGCTGAGATCGAGGGTTTCGAAGAGAGGTGCGTCGGCCGGCGTTTCTCCCCCACCGGATGGCGCGGCCGTGGTGTTGCTGCTTCCTGAATCGTCTCCACCGCAAGCGGCGGCAACGAACGACAGGGCGACCAGCGGGGCGGCCAGACGTGTCCAACGTCGACGTGATGACATGAATGCTCCTTTGTTGTGTTTGGTCGGCGACTCTCGTGAACGCACACACGCGCACTCACTCGAGGCTCAGCAGCACATCGGCGACACACAAATGATTTGCGCATCCAACAACGGCACACACTGAGCCGAACCGCTCAACTTGGGCGTTTTCACCATAACCACCGACGATTCCGGATATGTCAGATCGAGGCATCGCGTTGATTTTGTGACGCGGTTGTGACGCGCGTGTGACTCGTGTCGTCAGACGTCAATCAAGGTGTTCACACGAAAACACCAGTAAATGCGGTTGTATTTCGTCAATGTCACAATTCGGTCACGAATCGTGAAGACAGACGTCAACAGTTATCGGGAGATCCCAATCGATACACACGTTCGTCGATGAATGCATATCCATCGTCGTTACGGATGTATCGACGATCGCTGCTGTAGCAATCCCAGTCGTACGACCACTGTTCGTCACCATCGGAGTCTTCGCACGACAGAGAGAATCCGAATTCTGATTCGTTGTCGAATGACACCGGTACCGGCTGACCGTCGATCAGGTCGGAGCACGGCGGAGCACATCCGCGCACATCACCAGTTCGGAAGATTCCTTCGTCGAGGAAGGCGAACCCGAGGTCGTTGTAGCTGTATTCACGTTCCGATGAGAAGCACTCCCAGCGCATGGCGAACTCGTAGGTGTCGCCCTCCTCACACGAGAGATCGATCTCACCCGACGTCTCACTGACAAATTCGGGCGGCACGGGCTCGCCGTCCACCAAGTCGGAACAGGGCGGGCCCATTGAAAATTCGAAATTCCCGTCGTCGGAGAAGTCGAAGCCACTGCTGTCGTAATCAGCGCAGTCACTGCTGTGCCAGCCGCCGTCTTCGTAGATCCATTCGCTGAAATCCTCGGAATCGGCTTCGGAGAAGAGATCGCCGTTCTTGTCGCGAACCTCGGCCCGGGCTTCGGCCCGTGACGGGGAGAAGTTGCGGACCTCCACGTTGCCGGTGCGCAGGTCGGAAATCTTGGTGTCGGTGAACCCTTCCAAGAAGGCCACTCCCATCATCGTCAGGACGGCGAAGTCGCTCTTTGGAACCGTGTCACGGCACTCTTTCGTGAAGAAGGCGTAGGCATCGTTCGTCTTGCCGCGAAGGATCGCATCTCCGAATTTGGCAACGGCGGTCTTCAAGCCGTCTTCGGTGGCCGCTGACTTCGGCGACGACCCTCCTCCACCACAGGCGGCGAGGACAGCGAGGGCAAAAACCGAAACCAGATGAAGACGTCGCATGAATTAATCCTACGAATTCGTGAATCTCTCGTGTTCCGTCGCCCGCCTACGAATCACACACTGCGCACGACTCCCTCGTACTGCCTCGAAGGAGTGGCGTGGGAACTCTCATCGCACTCGTGGTGGCCGTCGCTCAATTCGCCTCGGCCCCGCTCCATCAGCCGATCGACGACATCGAACGATTCCGCACCCTCATGTTCGCCACCCCGCTGGCCACCTTCATCACCGTGGCAAACACGAAGTCACCATCATCTCTCGACTGGACCTCCGATCACTGTTCGGCACCGTTCGTCGGTAGCAGTGGTGCGTCGTTCGACTTCACCCGGGCCTGTCGTCGCCACGACTTCGGCTACCGGAACCTGAAGAAGTTCGAACGTCTGTCTCCTCATTCGTGGTGGACGGCCGAGTGGCGGGCGGCGGTCGACGAACAGTTCCGCCGCGACATGAAGGCGCACTGCGCCACTCGAGCCGTGTGGCATCGCTATGTCTGCTACTGGTGGGCCGACCTCTACTACCGCGTGGTCAGGTTGTTCGGCGGGCCGTGACCCAACCTCAATCAACGCACAACGATTAGCATCTCGTCATGTCTCGCCCTCCCGCATCCTTGCGAGCCCTTGCGGTGGCCCGGGGCGACGAGCCGGCCGACCTCCTCGTGACCGGGGGACGCATCCTCTCCCCCATCACCAAGGAATGGATCAGCACCGATCTTGCAATTGCCGACGGTGTCGTAGCCGGATGGGGCAAGCGTGAGGCGCACGAAACCATCGACCTGGGTGGAGCAGCAGTAGTGGCCGGATTCGTGGACGCCCACATGCACCTCGAATCCACCAAGTTGTGGGTCGACGAATTCGTGAAAGGTGCGTTGCCGTGTGGCACCACCGCTGTCGCCTGCGACCCGCACGAAATCGCCAACGTATGCGGACTGGAAGGTGTGGCGGCGGTGGCCGAAGCGGCCGAGAAGATGCCGTTCACCTTCGGTATCGCGGCGTCGAGCTGTGTGCCGGCATCACCCTTCGAAAGCCCAGGGGCCGCCTTCTCCCCCGCGGACGTGCGCTACATCATCGACGAGTTCAACGCCATCGGCGTGGGTGAGGTGATGAACTACCCCGCCGTCATCAACGGTGATCCGACGTTTCGCGAGATCATCGCCGCCGCCGGCTGGCGCAGTGTCGACGGCCATGCGCCCGGATTGCGCGGCCCGCAACTCGACGCCTATCTCGCCGCCGGTGTCGAATCCGATCACGAACCCTTCGAGCCTGACGAAGCGCACGAGAAGCGCCAGAAGGGCATGTGGGTGTTTCTGCGCTACGGATCGACATGCCGCGACCTCGTGGAGCTACTGCCTACCGTGCTGAACCACGGCACGACTCGGGCGGCGATGTGCACCGACGATCGTGAACCGAACCAGATCCGCACCATCGGCCACATCAATCACTGCATCCGGCTCGCTGTCGAGGCCGGACTCAGCGAGATTGATGCCCTCGTGCTCGCCTCGTACAACGCCGCCGACTTCCACAACTTCTTCCACCTCGGCCAGCTCGGCCCCGGTTATCAAGCCGACCTCGTCGTGTTCGACACGCTCGCTGATTTCCGTCCGTCGGCGGTGTATCAAAAGGGCCGACTCGTCGCCCGTGACGGTGCGATCGTGCCCGGTGTGGTGCCAGTGTCACCGGCGCCGGCACTCTTCCGTGATCGCATCAACATGCATCACGTCCCCACTGCTCACGAGCTCACGATCGAACACCCGTCATCGGGACGCGCGGTGGCCATCGGCGTGACCGAGGGAACTGTGCGCACGCACCGAGTCGAGGTGAACGTCGACGATTCGAACACCGACTTGGCTCGCATCGCCGTGATCGAACGCCACAAGAAGACCGGCCGGATCGGCCTCGGCTACGTCCACGGTTTCGGGCTCGAACGTGGCGCGATCGCTTCGAGCGTGTGCCATGACGCGCACAACATCATGGTGGTGGGGGCGCGTGATGCGAGCGGACCGGCCGACATGTCGGCGGCCGTGCAGCGACTCACCGAAATCGGCGGCGGCCAAGTGCTCGTGCACAACGGGAAAGTGTTGGCCGAAGTTCCGCTGCCGGTGGCTGGACTCATGAGCGATCAGTCGCTCGAGACGGTGGCCGACCAACTCGACAACATGGAACAGGTGAGCCACCAATTCGGCATTCGAATCGCGGCACCATTCATGTTGCTGTCGTTCCTCGGACTCTCGGTGATTCCCGAGTTGCGCATCACCGACTTGGGATTGATCGACGTCGACAAGTGGTCCCCCATCCCCGTCGCCCTCTGACCTTCCTTTGTAGATCTGGGTCGCGGAATGCCCCGAAAGTTGTCGTTTTCGCGACCCGGAACACCAAGGGAGTTACCAGTTGCAGATGGAGAGGTGGTCGGCACCGTGCACGACGCACAACAACTCGTGCAGCATGCGCGCGGTCGCTCCCCACACGGTCTCGTCGTCGAGATGAAAAAAGAACATGGCCCGCTCCTGTGAGTCCGGCAGGCCGGTGAAATCCCACCACTCCCACGAGAACGTGTCGGCCCGCACCAACTCGACGAGCGGCACCCACATCGCCCGATCGACTTCCACCTCGTGCAAAGTCAACACCGGGTGAGACGACAGAACCCCCACCACCGGCACGATGAACGAGCGACTCACGAACGTCGACAGCGGACTCAGTCGCCCCACCACCGTCACCGTCGACGGATCGACTCCTACTTCTTCCCACGCCTCACGCCGCGCCGCTTCGATCAACCCTTCGTCGGCATCGACTCGCCCACCCGGAAACGACATCTCCCCCTTGTGGTTGTTGAGGGTTTCAGTACGTCGGGTGAGCAGAACCTCGGCACCCGACGGGCCCTCGGCGAGCAGAATCATCACCGCCGACACGCGTTCATCGGTGCGGGGAGTGGGTAGCTCGGCCAGCACCTCTTGATAGGCGCTGACTCGCGCCACCACATCACCTAGCGAGAACGAACCCGGTAGCGCCGACCACAGCGCATCACCAGCCGGACGACGACCTGACGGTGACGGAATCTTCTGCTGCCCGCCCGGGCGACGAGCGGGCACCACGTCTGGCTACGACCGAGCGGCTGGGATCCAGCCCGACTCGGTGAGTTCGCGCAGCACCTCGGCCAGTCCGGCCGTCTTCATGTTGGTGAGCACACGACCAGGGTTCTCTTCGCCACGCTCCCATTCCTCCCAGGCGGTGAGGATCTTGCCGAGGTCGGGGGCCGGGCGTTCGAAGACTGACGACATGAGGGAGAGCCTACGAGCGATACGCCGAGGTCAGGGACGTCGACGCCACGAGTCACGGGCCCGAGCGGCCCAGGTGCCGGCCATGCGACCAGCCTGGCGTCCGAGGTCGTCGGCCCGCCCGTCACCAGGCTGGTAGCGCTCGGCTCGAGGCACGGGGGGCGTGTAGTCGGTGCGGTATATCACGACGGCGAACACCACGGCGATGAATCCCATGACGAGGCGCGTCGCGGCATCGGCCACCGGCAGCACACACGCCGCCACCACCACGACGAACACCACGATGTCGAACACCCGATGCAGACGACGACCCACTTTGCGGAAAGCGCCGAAGGGCGCGTCGACACTCGCCGTGTTGAGGACGATGAGCGCACCGAGCAACGTGGGCACCATGGGTTCGGGACTCTGCAGGCCAGTGGCCACCAAGGCGAAGCCGATCACGTATTCGGCCAACTGGTGCATCCAGAACGATCGCTTGCCGTCAGCCGTGGGCACCTCACTATTCAACTAGATGGCAAGGCTTGGCTGGTTCGATCCCTGATTACTCTTGCAGTGGGAGCTACTCAGGGGGTGCATCATGCGGCGACACGTGATCTTGGCGTCAGTGCTCATCATCGGAGCGTGTTCGAGCGGATCTGACTCCTCGGATGTGCCGACCACCACCGAGTCCGCCAGCACTCCCTCAACCGAAACGACGACCGAAACAACTACTCCGCCGGACGAACTCCTCCCTCTCGACCTGAACGACCCCTTCACGCCAGATCGCAATCCACTCAGCGAACCTGGCGTTGCATTGCTCGAGGCACCTACTGACGAGTCGTTCTGGGAACCTCCCACGCCGCTTCCTGGAAAGCCTGGTGATCTCATCTGGGTGCGCCCAGCCATGACGCTGCCGAATGGCGAGATCCATCTGGTGCTCTACCACTCGTCGGACACCTTCGGCCGCTCGGTTGGTGTCACGGGATGGCTTGCGGTCCCTAACGAGATCTCGGCCGACACCCCGGTGTTCAGTTGGGGACACGGCACTACGGGTATGGCCGACGACTGCGCACCGACCCGCGAATCGACACCCGACAAGATCCCATTCATCGAACGTCTCCTCGACAGAGGT
>Ga0255776_10002072_pt1 | contig 22706 bp, 20 predicted proteins | sample 071ome_19_FD_179974 | JGI IMG/M metagenome (GOLD analysis project Ga0255776, IMG submission 179974) | Coastal salt marsh microbial communities from the Groves Creek Marsh, Skidaway Island, Georgia - 071413AT metaG (version 2) | ecosystem: Environmental > Aquatic > Marine > Intertidal zone >... | reverse complement strand
CGAGGAGACAAGCGCCGTCCTGGTCGATCCGCGATGGCCCGAGGCCTCGCGCTGGAGCGCGCGAAGGAAAACCACATTCCCGGCATCCTTGATGCCGATGTCGGCCCCGAGCCCGTACCACGCGAACTGGTGGAACTGTCCAGCCACGCCATCTTCTCCCTCGCCGGCCTCGCCCAGTTCACCGGCACATCGGACGTCGATGGCGGGCTGCAGAAGGTCCGGGAGATAACCGACGGCATTGCCGGCGTTACCGCCGGATCGCAGGGCTTCTACTGGCTGTCCGACACGGGAATCGTCCACATTCCCGCGCTTGAGGTCACGGCCATCGACACGCTGGGCGCGGGCGATGTCTTCCACGGCGCATTCGCGCTGGCGATCGGGGAAGGCAAGGACATGGAAACCGCCGCGCGCTTCGCCAACATCGCAGCAGGCCTTAAATGCTCGCGCCCCGGCGGGCGTGACGCCGTGCCGTCACGCGGCGAAGTGTGGTCGATCCTCGGAGAGGAAGAGGCCGTCAGCCCGCCAGCGCAGGCATCCTGATCGGCCCGTCGATCGACTGGGTCACAAACTGCCGTACATAGGGATTGTCGGTGTTATCGAGGTCCTTGATCGGACCATGCCAGACAAGCCGGCCCTCATGCAGCATGGTCACATGGTCGGCGATGTTGCGGACCACTGCCAGATCGCTCACCACCGAGATGACCGTCGCGCCGAGCTCATCGACACGCTCCACGATCAATTCGCTGATGATGTTGCTCATGATCGGGTCGAGACCCGATGTGGGTTCGTCCAGGAAGAGGATTTCAGGGTCGGTCGCGATCGCACGGGCCAGACCGGCGCGCTTCTGCATACCGCCGGACAGTTCTGACGGATAGAGGTCCGCCGTATCCGGCACCAGCCCCACCTGCCCCAGCTTCTCGATGGCCTTTTCGCGGGCAGCGGCGCGCGGCACCCCGTGCTCATGCAGCAGGCGGAAGGCCACGTTTTCCCAGACCGTCAGGCTGTCGAACAGGCCCTGGCGCTGGAACAGCACGCCGAAGCGCTTCATCCATTCCATCCGGCGCCCCTCGGGCATGCCAACGGTATCTTCGCCGTCCACCTCGATGATGCCGGAATCCGGCTCCACCAGGCCGAGGATGCATTTGAGCAGAAGCGACTTGCCGCTGCCCGAGCCGCCGATCAGGACCAGAGACTGGCGCGGCGCGAGGGACAAATCGATGCCGTCGAGGGCGCGCACGCCGTCAAATGTGCGCGTCACGCCCTCGAGGCGGATTTTTGGGACGTCCGTTCCGGCCGTCACTGCATCGTCGGCATGGTGAGACTGTGGCCCTCACGCACACCGGACTTCGGCCAGCGCGAGGTGATCGCCTTCTGGCGGGTGTAGAACCGCACGCCTTCCATGCCATGTACATGCATGTCGCCGAACAACGAGCGCTTCCAGCCGCCGAAGCTGTGATAGGCGACCGGCACCGGGATCGGCACGTTCACGCCGACCATGCCGATCTGCACCCGGTCCGCGAAGTCGCGCGCGGCGTCGCCGTCCCGCGTAAAGATCGCGGTGCCGTTGCCGTACTCGTTGCGGTTCACCAGATCGAGGGCCGTCTCGTAGTCGTTGGAGCGCACCAGCACCAGGACCGGTCCGAAGATCTCTTCCTTGTAGATCGCCATGTCCTCGGTGACGTTGTCGAACAGCGTACCGCCGACGAAATAACCGTTCTCATAGCCCTGCAGCTGGAGACCGCGGCCATCGACCACCAGGTCCGCGCCCTCCTCGACACCCTTGTCGATCAGGTTCAGGATTCGCTCCTGGGACTGTTTGGTTACGACCGGGCCCATCTCGATACCATCGCCGTTGCCCGGGCCGATCTTGAGTTCCTCGATCTTCGGCTTGAGCTTGCTGACGAGCGCATCCCCCGTCTCGTCACCCACGGCCACGGCCACGGAGACGGCCATGCAGCGCTGGCCCGCCGAACCGTAACCGGCGCTGATGAGCGCGTCGGCCGCCTGATCCATGTCCGCATCGGGCATGACGACCATGTGGTTCTTGGCACCGCCGAGAGCCTGCACACGCTTCCCGGTCGAGGCCGCCGTCGCATAGATGTACGAGGCGACCGGCGTCGAGCCGACGAAGGAGACCGCGTCCACATCCTGATGATGAAGGATCGCGTCCACCGCTTCCTTGTCGCCGTTGACCAGGTTCAGCACGCCGTCGGGCACGCCAGCCTCCTTGGCCAGTTCGACAAGACGGATCGGGCAGGACGGATCGCGCTCGGACGGCTTCAGCACGAAGGTGTTGCCGCAGGCGATTGCCAGAGGGGCCATCCACAGCGGGATCATCGCCGGGAAGTTGAAGGGCGTGATACCCGCGCACACGCCGACGTGCTGGCGGATGGAGTACGCATCAACGCCAGTTCCCACATCTTCCGTGAAGTCGCCGCGCAGCAGGTGCGGAATGCCGCAGGCGAATTCCACAACCTCGCGCCCGCGCAGGATGTCGCCCTTCGCGTCGTCGATGGTCTTGCCGTGCTCGCTGGTGATCATCTCCGCGAGTTCCTGCTCATGGGCAAGGATCAGTTCGTTGAACTTGAACATGATCCGCGCGCGGCGCAGCGGCGGCGTGGCCGACCATTCCGGCAGGGCCGCCTTCGCGGCCGCCACGGCGGCGTCCACATCGGCATTGTTCGCGAGGCAGACTTCGGCGGTCTGCTCACCGGTTGCCGGATTAAAAACCGGGCCCTTCCGGCCCGATGTGCCGGCTGACGATGCGCCGTTGATCCAGTGTTCCAGGGTCTTCATGGAATGTCTCCTCACTCACAGAAAAGCCGGGCGACGCCGCGCCCGATGTTCGTTCCGCGGGACTATACAGGCTGACGGGAAACGGGCGAAAGGCCCGAGGCGTATTTGCGCGGGTTATTCGCTCTTGGGCAGCGGCGCGAGATCGCCGAGCTTGCCGCGGAAGAAGATCAGCGGATCGCCTTCGTTCGTCTCATAGCGCTCGACCTCGCCGACGATGATCACATGATCACCGCCGTCATGGTGCACCACGTTCTTGCATTCAAAGCGTGCCAGGCAGCCCTCCAGCAGCGGCACGCCGCCCAGGCCTTCGGAGAACTCCACACAACCAAACTTGTCGGTGCCGGACTTGGCGAAGGCCATGCATTCGTCCGACTGCTTGTCGGACAGGATGTGCACACAGAAATGGCTCGAATCCTCGAGGATCTGGAGGCTGGGGGAACCCTTGTCGAGGCTCCACAGGACCAGCGGCGGGTCCAGGGAAACCGAATTGAACGAGTTGGCGGTGACGCCCACCAGTTCGCCGTTGGGGCCTTTCGCTGTGATGATCGTGACCCCGGTCGCGAAGTTACCCAGCGCATTGCGGAATTCGCGCGTGTCGAACGGTGTTTCAGGCATCGATAAACCTCATTCCCCCAGGCCCACGGCGAGGTGGGCACGCTTTGTTGGCCCTGATTTACCTTTCCCACAGGCGCAAAAGCAACCGCCCGGTGGGACCAGTTCTCTTGCGGTGTGGGAAAAACCCCATGCTGTTGATCGCCCACCGGCCCGACGGCATGCTGACCGCGGAAACCGGGAGATTCCAACAATGCCCATGACACCCGAGCACAACGGCGTGGCGATCTGGTACGAAGTGCACGGCGACGGCCCGCCGCTCATTCTCGTAAGTGGGACCGGGCACGACCACACCTTCTGGTCCGGGCAGATTCCGCACTTTGCCCAGAGCTTTCTCACCATCGTCTTCGACAATCGTGGCGTGGGCCGGTCCAGCGTGCCGCCGCCCGGTTACAGCCTGGCAGACATGGCCGACGATGCCGCGCGTGTGCTCGATGACGCGGGACTCGACGAAGCCCATGTGATGGGATTCTCCATGGGCGGACATATCGCCCAGGAACTGACCCTCAACCATCCGCAGCGCGTGCTGAGCCTGGGTATTCACCACAGCTGGGCGCGCAACGGGGCGCGACTGCGCAAGTTCCAGGAAACGCGGCGCTATCTGGCCGAACACGGCCAGCGCGTCGCGCTGGCGGAACTCAGCATGATCGCGCTGCATGCGAGCGCCTACTACGACGCCCATGTGGAGGAGATGGAGGAACACCGCCGCTTCCTGATGGAGGGATCACCGGTGAACGCGGGCTGGATCGGCCAACTCGAGGCCTGCCTCGCGGGCGACACCTATGACCGTCTGCCGCAGATTTCGGTGCCGACACTTGTCACCTGTTCGGAGCTGGACCTGATCGCCTCGCCGCACCTGTCGCGGGAAATCCACGCGCGCATCCCCGGTTCCGAGCTGAAAATCCTGAAAGACACCGGCCATGTGGCGCTGATGGAGGCTCCCGACCTGTTCGCAGAGGTCTGCCTGGAGTTCCTGGGCCGGGTCGCGGGCTGACAACGGACCTTGAGCCTGCCCGCACAGCCCCCGATAATCCCCGTTCAACCGCGCGGCAAAAGCGCGGGGTACAGGAGGATGCGCTCATGCGCGGACTGATCATGGACCGGCCGCTGATGATCTCCGACCTGCTGCGGCAGGCGGATTTCAATTCCGGCGACCGGGAAATCGTGACCCGGACGGTCGAGGGGCCGATCCACCGCTATACCTACCGCGACGCCCACCGCCGTGCGCGGCAACTGGCCAACGCACTCCAGTCTCTCGACGTGAAGCTGGGCGACCGGATCGCAACACTCGCCTGGAACACCCACCGCCATTTCGAGATCTACTACGCCGTCTCGGGCATCGGCGCGATCACCCACACGCTGAACCCGCGCCTGCACCCCTCCCAGCTCACCTACATCGTCAACCACGCCGAGGACGCCTACGTCTTCGTGGACCGGGATCTGGTGGGGCTGATCGAGGCGGTCGAGGGCGAGTTGCGCAAGCTGCGCGGCGTCGTGGTGATGACCGACAAGGCGAACATGCCGGAAACGAGCCTCGCCAACGTCATCTGCTACGAGGAACTGGTCAACAGCCACTCGGACGTTCTGGAGTGGCCCGAGTTCGACGAGAACACCGCCTCATCGCTCTGCTACACCTCCGGCACGACGGGCAACCCCAAGGGTGCGCTGTATTCCCACCGCTCGACCATCCTGCACGCTTATGCCTCCGCCCTGCCCGACACGCTCCACATGGGCGAGAACGAAGTGATCCTGCCTGTGGTCCCAATGTTCCACGTCAATGCCTGGGGCATTCCATATGGCGCGACGATGGTCGGCGCGAAACTGGTCTTCCCCGGCCCAAAGCTGGACGGGGCCAGCATCCACGAACTGCTGGCGGCGGAGGACGTCACCATGTCGGCGGGCGTGCCCACGGTCTGGCTGAACCTGCTGAACCACTGGCGTGAGACGGGCGACCGGGCACCGGCGCTGAAACGCACGATTATTGGTGGCTCGGCCTGCCCGGAATCGATGATCCGCGCCTTCCAGGAAGAGTTCGGCGTCGAGGTGCGCCACGCCTGGGGCATGACCGAGATGAGCCCGCTCGGCTCCGTCTCCATCCCCAAGCCCGCCATGCAGGACGACACCGACCGTATGCGGCGGCAGATGAAGCAGGGCCGCCCCGTGCCCGGCGTGCAGATGCGCATCGTCGATGACCACGGCAAGGAACTGCCCCATGACGGCAAGGCCTTCGGCGAATTGCAGGTGCGGGGGCCGTGGATCACCAGCGGCTATTTCAAGCTGGACCATTCCGATGCCCATGACCATGACGGCTGGTTCGCGACCGGCGACGTCGCGACCATGGACCCGGACGGCTATATGGAGATCACCGACCGCGCCAAGGACGTCATCAAGTCCGGCGGCGAGTGGATCAGCTCCATCGAGCTGGAAAACCTCGCCATGAACCACCCGGACGTGGCCCAGGCTGCCGTGATCGGGATCGAGCACCCGAAATGGGATGAGCGCCCGCTGCTGGTGGTGGTGCCGAAGCCCGGCAAGACGCCCACACATACCGATATGGCGGCGTTCCTCGACGGCAAGATTGCCAAGTGGTGGATGCCCGACGACACGGTCCTGACCGACGCCCTGCCGCTGGGTGCGACCGGGAAGGTCCTGAAGACCAGGCTCCGCGAACAGTTCGGGGCTCACAAGCTGCCGGAGGGAAAGGCATGAGTGCCGGGGAAAGCATCCACGACCTGTTGCAACTTCGCTTCGACGACATGCCGGAGGCGGACGGCGAAGCGCCCGGACTCTGGCAGACGATCGCGGGCCGCCAGTCCTGCCGGGCCTACACGGACCAGCCGGTGGACCCGGCGCTCCTGCAGCAGATCTGCGCGCTGGCGCTGAGTTCGCCGACCAAGAGTGACCTGCAGCAGCGCGACATCGTGATCGTGGCCGACCCGGAGAAACGCGCCGCCATCGATGCGCTGTTCCCGGACAGCCCGTGGATCGCGGACGCGCCGGTGTTCCTGGTCGTCTGCGGCAACAATCGCCGCCTGCGGCAGATCCACGAGCGCGCGGGACATCCGTTCGAGAACGACCACCTCGATGCGTTCTTCAACGCCGCCGTCGATGCCGGGATTGCGCTGTCCGCCTTTGCGCTGGCGGCGGAAGCCGCGGGCCTCGGAACCTGCCCGATCAGCACCATCCGCGACCATGTGGACCTGATCAACGAGCTGCTGGAACTGCCGGACTGGGTGTTTCCCGTGGCGGGGATGACGGTGGGCTGGCCCGGCCGCGCCCCGCGAATAAACCTGCGCCTGCCGCTCGCCGCGACCGTTCACACCGATTGCTACAACGAGGATGCCCAGCAGGCCGCCGTTGAGGCCTATGACCTGCGCCGGGCCGAACTGCGGCCCTATGGGTCACAGCGCGACCCGGACCGCTTCGGAACCCGCGATCCTTACACGTGGTCCGAGGACAAGGCGCGGCAATACGCCGAGCCCCAGCGCACGGACTTCGGCGCCTATGTCCGGCGAAAAGGCTTCAAGCTGTACTAGAAGGGGCCGCCGCACCCGCGCGAAGGACCGGCAGGGTCATCACCGCAGCAAGGATGGTGGCTGCCGCGATAGCCAGCAGAATGAACAGCATGTCGAAACCCCAGTTGCCGTAGATCCAGGCAATCAGGGGCACCGACAACGCAATCACCCCGAAGTTGATCGTGTAGCGGATCGCATAGACCCGCGCGCGCCACTCGCTCTTCGCAACCCGGCCGATCAAAACGTCGTTGATGGGGATCTGGCCGAACACCGCGAACATGAACGCGATTGAAACGGCAAGAGCGCCCCAGCCGGTCTGCCCCGGCATGACCGCGAACAGAACGGCCTGCAAGGCCGCAACGGTCGCGAAGACCCAGCGGATCGGATAACGGTCCACCAGGTAGCCGACCACAAGCTGTCCGACAGCGGCCATCGTGAGCACCAGAAAGGCATATCCGCCGATTTCAGACGCCGAGCTCGCGATAGCTGCGAGTTGCTCGTCAAACACCTTCGGCAGGGTGAAGGTCGTGCTCTGGAAGACCAGTCCCCCGAGCGAGGACGTCAGAAAGACGATCCCCAGGACACGGATCATCAGCGGACGGTCCAGAACCAGCTGGGACGCCCCCTTGCCCGAATTGGGCCGCGCGCTCTCGCGGTCTTCATGGCTGCGTCCGGCAACGACGGCAATATAGACGATCCCAAGGAGGACCGAGACGGCACCCGGCCAGACGAACGCGGCACGCCAGCCCGTGTGATCAATCATGAAACCGGTAATCAGGGCCGCTGACGCGACACCGATGTTGCCGAAGATACCGTTGATCGCAATCGGAATGCCCGTCCGCTGCCGCCCATGCACGACAAGCGCGATACCGACCGGATGATAAATCGCTGAAAACAGCCCGATCGCAAACAGCCCGGCCGCCATCTCGACCGGCGTTTCCGCCAGTGCGGCGGCCGCCGACGCCAGTCCGACGCCAATGAAGAACACCGCCATCATGCCTTCCCGGCTCCACCGGTCTGCGAGCCAGCCGGCGGGAAATGTTCCCGCCGCGTAGGCGACAAATCCGGGGGTCGCATAGGCGATCAGCTCGGCATAGCTGAGGCCCCAGTCGCGCGAGAGCGTCAGTGCTGCAGCCGTTGCGAAGATCAGCATGAAGAAGTGGGTCAGGAAGTGACCGACATTCAAAAGCAGAAAATGAACCTGTTCCCGACCCACCTTGCTCACCCGCCTACCAGACGCTCCAGCCCGCATCGACGATGATGGTCTCGCCATGGATCATCCGGGAGTCCTCGGTTGCGAGGAACACGGCGGTACCGGTCATGTCATCCGGGTCGATGAAGTCGATGCCCGTCGGCGTGAAGGTCTTCATGAGCTGCATGTACTCCTCGTTGCCCGGCCCGCGCAGATGCGCATTCAGCGGCGTCGCGACGTTGCCCGGCGCGATGGAGTTCACATTGATCTTGTCCTTGCCCAGCTCGGCGGCCAGTGCGCGGGTCACGTTCACCACACCACCCTTGGACGCGCAGTAGCCCGGGCAGTTCGGGAAGGCTCCGGTGCCCGCGATGGACGAGATATTGATGACCTTGCCGCCCCCGTTCTCGCGGAAATGCGGCACCAGCGTCTTCACCATGAAGAAGTAACCCTTCAGGTTCAGGTCGAGCTGCTCATCCCAGATTTCCTCGGTGGTGTCCATCACCGGCACAGTGCGGAAGACACCTGCGTTGTTCACCAGAATGTCCACCCGGCCCAGATCCGAGATCACATCCGCGCAGAGCTTCTCGATGTTCGCCACCTTCGAGACATCGGCCTTGTAGAGTTTGGCCTTGCCGCCCGCGGCCTCGACCTTCTTCGCGACCTCGGCCGCGCCGTCGTCGTTGCTCTTGTACACAAGCGCCACGGTCGCGCCTTCCTTGCCGAACCGTTCCGCGATGGCCGCGCCGATACCGACCGATGCGCCTGTCACGATGGCGATCTTTCCTTCGAGCCTCATATCCCCGTCTCCCTGTTCTAATGGTTTCGCAGTTGCGCCGTGCGCACGGCATCGACCGTCAGGTCGTCCGCAATCACCACGGCATAGATGGTTTCGGCCCGCTCACGTGAGACAAGCCCTTCGCGAACGTCCTTCAAGACACTGTCGGGCTCGCGCGAACGCGGATCGCCGTATCCGCCACCACCCTGGGCGATGGAGACGAGCGTCTCCCCGTCCTCGACCCAGACGATGGAACACTGTTCCAGCTGCTCCAGTTCGCGGTTGCGCGTGCGCTTGAACTGATTCGAGCGCGCCGCGGGCAGTCCGGCGCGCGCACCGTCCGGCACATGGATGTTGCCGTCATGTACGAAGCCCGCCTCCATCCGGCAATCGACCGGCCCGTACTCGACCTCGATCCCCGGCGCGCCACGGTAACGTCCCGCCCCCTCGCTGTCGGGGATCAGGCGGCGCGTGTGCACATGGATCGGCGTATAGACCTCGTCCAGCTCCACGGAATCGATGAAGCACATGCCGCCATTGCCGACATGCAGCATGGTCAGCCACGCGTCCTGGTGGGGCGCGCCCGCTCCTGCCGTATGGCCCAGGAAAAGCTGGTTCACATAGGGTTTGCCGTTGCGCGGATCCATACCAGACACCACCGCTGTCGAGGGCGGGCAGAAGCATCCGACCTCGCCCATGCCGAAACCGTCGCCCAGTTCGGCCATGGCCCGCTGGGTCGCCGAGGTGATCCGGTCGGCCAGGTTGGTGGTGGAGGCCGAACAGCTGATCGGGTGACGCGGGATGCCGACCACGCCCGCATCCTTCAGGCGCAGCTCGATCCGCTTCAGCGATCCCGCGTTCTTCGGCACCGTGTGGTCGATGGAATTGAATACGCCGATATAGGCCGCCGTGCGGGTACAGGCCTCCGACACGTTCAGCCCGCAATTCATCTGGTCGGCATTGTCCAACAGGTCCACCACGATCCGACCCGCCTTCGGGTCCACCGAGACCTTCGAGGTCACGGTGATGCCCTCATCCGGCGTGCCTGGGATCGCGTCATGAGTCGATTGCGCCGAGGCCTCCCCCGCCGGGATATCGCCGATGGCGTCGGCCATGCGCTTCTCGGAGTATTCGAACCACTGGCCGGTGAAGGCGTGCAGCGTGTCCCAGCCAACCTCCTCGCCCAGCGCCAGCAGCTCGCGCTCGCCGATCAGTGCGGAACCCAGCATCGCGAGGAAGTCCCCGTGCCACTGCTCGGGCACCCGGATGCGCAACTGGCACATGCGGATGATGTCGTCGATGGTCTCGTAGTCATTGAGGACCTGCACCGCCGGGAAGATCAGCGCGCCTTCCTCGTAAACGTCACGTGCTGTGCCATGATAGGTCGTCGGGATCGAGTTACCGATATCCGCCTGGTGCGCCTTGGCCAGCACTGTGAAGTGATGCGTCCCGGCATCGTCGATCACCGGCATGATGATGGTGTGGTCCGCCGGATGCGAACAGCCGTGATAGGGCGAGTTGTGCAGGAAGGCGTCGCCCTTTTTCAGGTCCGGGTGAAACTCCTTCATGGACCTCGCCATGATATCCGGGCCGGACAGCACATGGATGGGCAGGCTCTCAGCCACCGCCAGCAGGTCACAATCGGCGGTCAGGATGCAGCAGGAGAAATCCTTCGCTCGGTTCAGCACGCCGGACCGCCCTGTGCGCAGGAGCGTGTTGCCCATCTTCGATGAGATGCCCTCGAACCGGTTGGCGAGGATGGCGAGCTGTGCGCCGTCGAGTTGTTTGTCACTCATTGCGCTCTCCTCCGGTCACACCGCGCGGCTGCTGCACCCCCTCCTAAATCCTCCCCCATCAACGGGGAGGACCTTACGACCCGAGCCGCCCATAACAGTTTCCCTCCCCCTCGATGGGGAAGGGTCGGGGTGGGGGTGAAGTCCGCGCGGCAGGTCATGGGCATCCCCTAGGGCCGCATCAAAAGGCTGCCGGACGCCGTGCGTTCGAAGCGCGTGGCGGAATCGGCAATCACCGTGGTGAAGGGGGATTCGATAATGGCGGGCCCGGAATGGCTCTCATCTGCCGCCATCGTGTCGAAATCGAAGACCGCCGCATCCACCTCGCCCTCGCCCGCGAAATAGACCTTCCGGGTCCCGGAGACCGCGTGTCCTGTGCCCGCCCGCAGGCGTCCCGGCCCGCCGTCGCGCAGGCCGCAGCGCGCGGTCGCTGTCCAGCCCACATACTCGATGGCCGAACCCGGGTCGCGGATGGCGAAGATGCGCTCATGCATAGCGTGGAACGCCTCGTTGAGGGTGTCCAGCTGGCCGTCATCGGTGAAACGGTCCATCGGCAGCGGCACCTCGATCTCCCAGACCTGGGATGCGTAGCGGGCCTCCACCGCGAACTCGATCTGCGACGATGCGGACCCGGCACCCGGACCGTCGATGAAAGCCTGTGCCTCGGCGCGGAGCGCATCGAGTGTGGCGTTCACACCGTCCCGGTCGAACGCGTCGGAGGTGGTGAAGAAGGTCGCGCGGTATTCGTTGGTCAGGTCCGACATCAGCGCACCTGCCGCGCTCAGGCCCGCACCCGTTTCCGGGATCAGCAAGGTCGGGCAGCCCAGACGCCGCGCGATGTAGATCGAGTTCAGCCCCGCCGCGCCACCGCCACCGATCAGCACGGAATCCGCAGGATCGATGCCCTGATCCACCGTGATGTCGGAAATCGCCTGCACCATGTTTTCGGTCGCGACGGACAGGATCGCCGCCGCCGCTTCTTCCACCGGCAGACCGAGCGGCTTGGCCACATGTTCCTCGACCGCCGCGCGCGCACCGGCGGCGTCCAGTTCCATGGAGCCGCCGAGAAAATAGTTCGGGTCGAGATAGCCAAGCGTCACGCAGGCGTCGGTCACCGTCGGCTCGGTGCCGCCCGCGCCGTAGCAGACAGGGCCCGGCACCGCGCCCGCGCTGCGCGGGCCGACATGCAGCAGGCCCCCCGCATCCACCCAGGCGATGGAGCCACCGCCCGCGCCCACGCTCTTGATATCGATGGACGGGAACCCGGTCATGTGGCCCCGAAAGGGCTGTCCGATCCAGGTTTCCTTGGTCAGCGGAATGCGGCCGTCACGCACGAGGCTGACGTCATAGGTCGTCCCGCCGGTGTCCGCGATGATGACGTTCGCGGAGCCGGAATCGAGCGCCGCATAGTTCCGGCCGGCAATCGGTGCCATGGACGGGCCGGAGTTGATGGCGTGGATGGGCTTCCGCGCCAGGTCGTGAGCATCCAGCATCCCGCCCTGTGAGGTGAGGACCAGCGTGCGCCCCGTGAAGCCTGCCGCATCGAGGCGTTCGGTCAGCCCGCCGAGATAGCGGCCCATGATCGGCTTGAGCGAGGCATCGATGGCCGTGGCCGAGGCGCGGCGGTATTCGCGCAAGGCCGGGTTGAGCTGGTGCGACAGGCTGAACGGCACGCCCGGCAGGTGTTCTTCCAGCAATTCACCGACCCGCAATTCGTGCGCCGGGTTGTAGATCGACCACAGGAAGCAGACGGCAACCGCTTCAACCTCTGCTTCAGCCAGCCGCGCGATGATCTCCAGCACCGCCGCCTCGTCCAGCGGCGTATAGACATTGCCCGCGCTGTTGATCCGTTCCGGCACCTCGAAGGTGAGCGCGCGCGGCACATAGGGGTCGGGATAGGGCGCGGTGAAGTTGAACGGCTCGATCCGCCCGCCCTCACGCAGCATCAGGATGTCCGGGTGGCCTGCCGTGGTCAGGAAGGCCGTGCGCGCCGTGTTGCCGGTGATAATGGCGTTGATGGCATGGGTCGTGCCGTGGATCAGCATGTCGCCGCGCGCCAGCAGATCGGCCAGCGCAAGGCCCCGGTCCTCCGCGGCCAGCGTAAGCGCATCCAGCACGCCCTTCACCGGATCGCTGGGCGTCGTGGACGCCTTGTACATGGTCAGAGACCCGTCATCGTCCTCGACGATCAGGTCGGTAAAGGTGCCCCCGGTATCGCAGGCAAACCGCATGTCCAACGCCCTCGCTCACTCCCCGTGGGTAAACCATGCCAGACCCGCACGGCCAGGAGAAGACCACCGGACGCCGGCAATGTCACAAAATCGGGAAAGGTTGACCGCGCTCCGCCAACAATCGATCCTTCGACTGAATGGGGGAGGGGAATATGGGAGTTCATCCGCAGGCGCAGGCGGTTCTCGACCTGCTGAACGCCGCGCCGACGCCGCTGAAGGACCTGCCGCCGCCGGAGGCCCGCGCGGCCTATGACCGCTTCATCGTGCCGCGCAATTTCGATCCCGCCGAGATCGGTTCGGTGGAGGACCGGATGATTCCCGGCCCCGGTGGGGACATGCGAATCCGCATCTACACACCCGAGGGTGCGGACGGTCCGTTGCCGGGCTTCCTGTTCATCCATGGCGGCGGATTTGTAATCGGCAGCATCGAAAGCCGCGATCCGCAATGCCGCATCATCTGCCGGGACGTGAACTGCGCCGTGGTTTCCGTCGATTACCGCCTTGCGCCCGAACACCCCTACCCCGCGGCACCGGATGACTGCCGGGCAGCCCTGCTCTGGGTCGTCGAGAACGCGTCCGGACTGGGGATCGACGCGTCACGCATTGCCGTGGGTGGCGAAAGCGCGGGCGGCAACCTGGCCGCCGGGCTTGCCTTACGCGCACGCGACAGAGGCGGGCCCACGCTGGCCGCGCAGATTCTCGTCTATCCCGTCACGGACATGTTCTTCGAGCAGGACCTGCCATCCTTTGCGCTGGCCGATGAAGACTATTTTCTGACCCGCGAACAGATGCGCTGGTACTGGGACTGCTACCTGCCGGGGATGACTTCGACGCGCGACCCGCTGGTCTCACCCTGCATGGAACAGGATCTGTCCGGGCTTCCCTTCACCCAGATCGTCACCGCCGAGTTCGATCCGCTGCGCGATGACGGCAAGCGATACGGCGAGCGGCTTGCCGCAGCGGGCGTGGATGTCGAATATGCGTGCATGCCGGGAATGATCCACGGCTACTGGCATTACGGAAAGCTGATCGACGCCTCGTCTGAGGCCCTGCAGATGTCCGTCGATGCCCTGAAACGCGCTTTCGCGGGAAACGAGCAAGAGACATGACACCCGAGGCCATCGAACGCGCCGCCACCATTATCGCCGAGAACCGGCTGAACCGGACCCGGCTGGACACGCTGGACGCGGATATCCGGCCCGCCGACCTGCACGACGCCTATGCGGTTCAGGAGCGCCTGAACGAAATCCTCGGCGCGCGCGGGTTCGGCGATCTGGCCGGCTACAAGATCGGCTGCACGACGCCGGTCATGCAGGAGTACATGAACATCCATGAGCCGGCACTGGGCGAGGTTTTCGCCGGGACGGTCCAGCATGGTGACGGCGTCTATACCCATGCCGATTTCGTCGAACCGGGCGTCGAAGCCGAAATCGCCGTGGTCCTAGCAAAGGACATTCCGGCTTCGGGTGCCCCCTATGATCGTGACAGCGTGCGTGACGCGGTGGGTGCGGCGATGATCTCCATCGAGCTGGTCGATGCGCGTTATCGCGATTTCCGCGATCTCGACACGCCCACCATGGCCGCCGACAATTTCTTCAACGCCGCCGCTGTCCTCGGTCCGCCGGTGGAGAACTGGCAGGACCTCGATCTCGCCGCCATCGAGGGCACGGCACAACTAAATGGGCAGCCGCTGGGTACCGGCACTGGTGACCTCATCATGGGCCACCCGCTGGAAGCGCTGGCGTGGCTCGCCAACCGGCTCGCCGAACGCGGGCGGCATCTCAGGGCGGGAGAGTTCGTGACCCTCGGCTCCGTTATCCCGACCCACTGGGTCTCAAAGGGTGATCGCATCGACCACGAGATACCGGGCCTCGGCGCCGTCTCGATTACCTTCACCTGATACGAACAAGTCTGCCCGAAGCAGGCAAACGCGCAAGGAAACGTCATGAAAAGCTACCAACTCGTCGCCCCGAACGCGCCGCTGGAACTCGTCGAGACCGAGACGCCGGAACCCCAGGGAACCGAAGTTCTCGTGAAGATCACGGCCTGTGGCGTCTGCCATTCCGACCTGCATTTCTGGCACGGTTATTACGACCTGGGCGATGGCAAGAAGATGACGCTGGAAGACCGCAACATCTCCCTGCCCTTCACCATGGGCCATGAGCCGGTCGGCGAGGTCGTCGCCTTCGGCCCCGACGCCAGGAGCGACGCCAAGGTCGGAGAGACCTACATGGTCTTCCCCTGGACCGGTTGCGGCGACTGCGCGCGCTGCGACGAGGGTGCCGAGCAGGACTGCCCGAATGTCGCCCCGCTGGGCGTGCGGCGCCCGGGCGGCTATGCCGACCACATCATCGTCCCGCATCCGCGCTACCTGGTCGATATCACCGGCGTGGATCCGCACTACGCCTGCACACTCGCCTGCGCGGGCATCACCTCCTACAGCGCCATCCGCAAGGCAAAGTCGATTTCGCCCGACGACAAGCTGGTCATCATCGGCGCGGGCGGTGTCGGGCTGACAGGTGTCGGCATCGCGCGGGACTTCATCGCCAACGAGAAGATCGTGGTCGATGTGGACGAGGAAAAGCTCGCCGCCGCGCGCGAGGCAGGCGCTGACCACACCATCAACCCGAAGCGCGAGGATGCGCGGGCACGTATCGCCGAACTGACCGATTTCGGCGCGGGTGCCGTGGTCGATTTCGTGGCCTCGACCGAGACCGCGAGCTTCGGAATCGACGTGCTGCGGCGCGGCGGCAGCTACATCGCCGTCGGCCTGTATGGCGGGCGGATCGACATCCCGTCCCTGTCGCTTCCGACGCGCGACATCGCACTGCGCGGTTCCTATGTCGGCAATCTCGGGGAGATGCACGAGCTGATGGAACTGGTGAAGGACGGCAAGGTGGACCCGATCCCGGTCGCCTCCCGGCCCATGTCGGAAGTCACGAACACACTGCAGGACCTCGAGGACGGCAAGATCATCGGCCGCGTGGTGGTGGTACCGGAAGGCGCCTAGTCGCCTTCCACCATCGCCGCGATATCACGCGCCAGACCGGGCACCCGCTCGACCGCCTCGACCAGTTCGTGGCGCGGGTATTCGCCCGCATGCGCACGCGCGCCCTGTTGCATGGCGCACAGCGCCCAGCGGACATGGGCGAACACTTCCCAGAAGCGGATACGTTCCGGTGCGGGCACCTGCCCCCCGGCGTCGGCATAGGCATCTAGGAACACATCGCGCGGGCCTATTCCGCCCGCCTCAAGACCGGTGTTCGGGCCGCGCCAGCAGCGGGCGAGAAACCAGCCGATATCCTCCACCGGATCGCCTACTCCCGCGAACTCCCAGTCCAGAACGGCCCCGAGTTCACCATCCTCCACCAGAAAATTACCGGTGCGGTAGTCCCGGTGCACGACAGACACATTCTCCGGCTCCGGCGCATGGGATCGCAGCCAGGTGAGGCCCTGCAATATCCCGTCGGGCACATCCGGTGTGGCGCTTGCCCAGCCCGACAGCATCACCAAACGCAGGGCCGGAGTTTCCGGCGTGACGCCGGGCGGGACCGGCATGGCGTGGATGCGCGCGAGTGCGCTGGCGAGTTCCCCCAGAAGTCCGGGCAGCGGGGCCGCGGCAAACAGCTTCGCCCGGTCGGCATCGCCCGGAAGCAGCTCACAGACAAGGAACGGCCGGTCGAGGACCGTTCCGGAATCCTCGAGACACAGGGGGCAGCAGACGGGCACGCCGTGTTCCCGGGCGAGCGCCATCATCGCGAACTCGTCGGCCTTGGACCGACTTTCGGCCAGGGGGATATCCGGTCCGGCGCGCAGGACAACAGCGTGCGGCCCCCCACCCGTTTCCAGATCGAGCCGCCAGTTCCGCTGGACGGCCCCGCCTTCCAGCAGGGTCATCGCGCCAAGCAGCAGGCCCGGCTCCGCAAACCTGTCCCGCAGCCAGCCCTCAAGCGGCACGCGCCAGGGCGACAGGTCCGGCACGCCGGACGTGTTCAGACCGTCGGGCAACGGGTCAGATCCAGCTCCAGAAATCGATGCCGTCTTTCAACAGGTTACGGGCCACGACCATCTTGTGAACCTCAGACGCGCCATCGACCAGCTTGGCCTGGGGCGCGTAGCGGTACATCCATTCCAGCGGCAGGTCCTTGGAATAGCCCCGCGCGCCGTTGAGCTGGATCGCGGTCGCGATGGTCTTGTGCAGGATTTCCGACACCCAGATTTTCGCCATCGAGACTTCCTTCTGGGCGAAGTCGCCGGTGTCGAGCTTGGCGGCGGCCTTCATGGTCAGAAGACGCCCAATCTCGATGTCCATGGCCGCATCGCCGATCATCCACTGCACACCCTCATGTTCGGCCAGGGGCGCACCGAAATTCTCGCGCGTCTTCACATAATCGAGGCATTCCTCCATCGCCCGCTTGGCCATGCCCAGCCAGCGCATGCAATGGGTCAGGCGGGCCGTACCAAGACGGATCTGCACCGCCTTCATCCCCTCGCCCACTTCCATCAGGCGGTTGGAATCGTCGATCTCCAGCCCGTCGAACTCAATCTCGCAGTGCCCGCCATGTTCCTCCGGGCCCATGATCGGGATGCGGCGGATGATCCGCCAGCCCGGCTGGTCCTTGTGGAACAGGAAGGTGGTCAGGCTGCGGCGCTTCTCGTCCGAGGTGCGGGCCAGCAGGATGAAATGCTCGGAACCCTCGGCCCCGGTGATGAACCACTTGCGGCCACTTACCACCCACTTGTTGTTTCCCTTGGGCGCCGCGCGGGTGAGCATCATCGTGGGGTCGGAACCGGAGCCGGGTGCGGGTTCGGTCATCACGATGGACGAGCGCACCTTGCCGTCGATCACCGGCTGCAGCCACTGGTCCTTCTGCTCCTCGGTCGCGACCTTGTTGAGCAGGAACATGTTGCCGTCGTCGGGCGCGGAACAGTTGAAAGCCAGCGGGCCGAAGCGCGAACGCGCCGCCTCCTCGTAGAAGACCGCCATGCCGACCGTGTTGAGTCCCAGCCCGCCGCGGCTTTCCGGCATCTGGGGCGCCCACAACCCGACGCCCTTGGCCTTCTCGCGGACGACGGCGAGCACGCCCTCGTCGATCATCTCATGGGCATCGAAATTGGCCGGATCGGCTTCCAGCGGCAGGACTTCGTCGGCGACGAATTCGCGCACGCGCAGGCGCAGGGCTTCGAGCTCCGGGGAAAGGGAGAGGTCCATTTGTGTCTCCTTGAACGCTGACTAGAGCGTGGACAGGGTCAGGCCGCCATCGACGGCGATCACGGCACCGGTGATATATGCGCCGGCCGGTCCGGCCAGCAGCAGAAGTGTGCCGTCCAGATCAGACGGCTCTCCGAAACGGCCGAGCGCGGTGCGCTTCTGGATGCGCTCGCCCGCCGGGCCTTCGAGGAAATCGGTGTTCAGTTCGGTCTTGATATAGCCGGGGCCGATGGCGTTGACGAGGATGCCGTCGCGGCCCAGTTCCATCGCCAGCGTCTCCGTCAGCGCAACCATGCCGGCCTTGGAAACCGCATAGGACTGAACGCGCTTGGCGACCGTGCGCCAGCCCAGGACGGACGCGATATTGATGATCCGCCCGCCTTTGCCATGGGCGACCATGTGCCTGCCGACCTCGCGCGCCATAAGCCAGGCGCCCTTGAGGTTCGTGTCCATCACCCTGTCCCACTCGTCTTCTTCCATATCGAGGGACAGGTCCTTCGGCGGAATCCCGGCATTGTTGACCAGGATCGAGACGGGCCCGAGCTCCTCCTCGGCGATCGTCACGGCGCGGGCGATAGAGGCCGCATCGGCCACATCCAGTTCCACCGGAAGCGCGCGCCCGTCCTCGGCAGCGATCCTGTCAGCCAGCTCCGCGAGCCTGTCGGCCCGGCGCGCGCCGATGGCCACCTTGGCGCCCGCGCGCGCCAGTGTCAGCGCGAAATGCGCGCCCAGGCCGCTGGACGCCCCGGTCACAAAGGCCACCTGATCGGTAAGGTCGAAAGAGGTTTGCATGGGTTCCCCAATATTCCGCGGGCCGTCCGATTGCGGCCTGTTCGGGCTGTCACTAAGGTCTATGGGTTCGACATAAAAGCGGAGCCAAACCCGATGGACACCATTCTACTGGACAAGCAGGGCGCCGTCGCCACCCTGACCCTCAATCGGCCCGAGGTTCTGAACGCGCTGGACCGGACGATGGCGCTGGAACTCAACGAAGCCTATGCCGAACTGTCCGCCGACGATGGCGTGCGCTGCGTCGTGATCCGTGGCGCCGGACGCGGTTTCATGGCCGGCGGCGACGTGGCGACCTTCCACCAGAACCTCGACAACATCGAGCAGACGATCGACGACCTGATCGGGATCTATCACAAGGGCGTGCTCATGCTGTCCGGCATGCCGAAGCCGGTCATTGCTTCCATACACGGCCCGGTTGCAGGTGCGGGCCTGGGACTGGCGCTGAATGCCGATTACGGGCTGGCCGCGGACAGCACCGTATTCACCTCGGCCTACATCATGATCGGGACGATCCCGGACGGCGGCTCCACCTACCTGCTGACCCGTCTCGTCGGCCGCCGCAAGGCGCTGGAACTGGCCATGCTGAGCCGGCCCGTCGATGCGGAACAGGCGCTCGAACTGGGACTGGTAAACCGCGTGGTACCGGCGGACGAACTGGAAGCTGAGACCATGGCACTGGCCGAACGCCTCGCGAAGGGGCCGACCCGGGCCTATGGCGAGACCAAGGCCCTGATCAATCGTTCCTATGAGGCCACGGACATGGCCGATCAGCTGGCCGCCGAGCAGGCTGCCTTCCTGCGCTGTGCGGTCACCGATGACTTCGCGGAAGGCGTCACCGCCTTCGTGGAGAAGCGCAAAGCCGGCTTCAAGGGCTCCTGACCGCATCCATGAGCGATTTCAAGCGCGAGGACGCCCAACACATCCTCGATACCGTCATGACGCCGTGGCTCGACGAATTGTCGATGCAAGTGGAATCCCTCACCACAAACGGCGCGGTCGTGCGCCTGCCCTGGCATGAGCGCATCGCGCGCGACGGCGGGCTGATCACCGGCCAGGCACTGATGTCCTTCGCCGATGCGGCGATGGTGGTGGTAATTTCATCCGCCATCGGCGGGTTCCGCCGCATGGCCACCATCGACATGACAACCAGCTTCCTCGCCCCGGCCTTCAACACGGACGTAATCGCGCGTGGCGAGGTGCTGCGGCGCGGCAAGCGGATGATCTACGGGCGCATCGACCTTGAGACGGCCGATACGGGAGAAGCGGTCGCCCTGATCCAGACAACCTGGACGCTGCTGGAATAGACGGTCCTACTCGCTCGGCCCGCCCGCCTCCGCCCAGGCGGCCATACCGCCAGCGATGTGGCAGATATCTTCGAACCCCATATCCACCAGCGTCTTGGCAGCCAGCGCCGAGCGTCCGCCTGAGGCGCAGAACAGCACCAGCCGGTCCCCTTTGGAGAACACCGGATCGTGCATCTGGCTCTCCGGATCAGCCCGGAATTCCAGGAAACCACGCGGAACATGGACCGAACCCGCGATGGTGCCCTTCGCGCGTTCCTCGCCCTCTCGGATATCGATAAAGGTGTAACCGGGCTCGCCATGGACGGCGATGGCGTCCTTTACGGAGAGCGTCTCGATCGCCGCATTGGCCTCGGTCAGCATCTTCTTGGAGCCGTGTTTCAATTCCATCTCAGGTCTCCTTCAACCCGGCAGTTACCCGATGCGCATCAGGTCCGCGGCGGTCCCGCCGAGGATCTTTTTACGTTCACCCTTAGATAGTTTGGTCGCGCTTTCGACGAATACAACCGGCTCGAACTCCTGCATGTCGAACGGATAGTCGGTCCCCATCATCACGCGGTCCACGCCGACCAGATCGACCAGGTATTCCAACTGGTCGGGACGGAACACCACGGTATCGTAATACAACTCGCGTAGGTACTCGCTGGGCGGGCGGTCGATGGTCTTGCGCAGTTCCGGCCGGTACTCCCAGCTGTGATCCATGCGGCCCGCATAGTAAGGGAAGTATCCGCCGCCATGGGCGATGCAAATCTTGACGCCCTTGTGACGATCCAGCACGCCGCCGAAGATCAGGTGGCTGATGGCGATCTGCTCTTCCAGCGGCTGGCCCACGCAGTTGTGCATGAAGAACGGCCGCAGACGTGCACCATCCGTAAAACCGAAGGGGTGCAGGAAGAGCGGCACGTCCAGCACCACCGCCTCGGCATAGATGGGGTCGAAGCGCGGGTCCGATAGCTCAACACCGTCGACGTTCGAGGAAATGATAAAGGCCCGGATGTCGAGTTCCTTCACCGCTCGGCGCATCTCTACCACCGATGCCGCGGCGTCCTGCATCGGCAGGGTTCCCATCGCCACGAAGCGGTCGGGATCGCCCTTCACTAGTTGGCTCACATCGTCGTTCTGCAGGCGCGCTAGTTCGTTCCCCAGCTCCGGATCGGTCCAGTAAAAGAACTGGATCGGCACCGGGCTGACCACTTGCATATCCACGCGGGTCCGGTTCATGTCGTCCGCGCGCGGCTTCAGGTCGATCATCTTCGGTACAAGACTGGGGATCGCCTCGTTATCGACCGCTATGGACGAGGGATGTGCATAGAACATGTAGGGATCGCGATCCGGCGTCAGGATGTCGGCCGGCTGATAGTGCTTGTCCATCAGCGCCTTCGCCGACGGCGAAAAGACGTGGGCATGCATGTCGATGGCTATGGTTCCGTTGGACGCCATGGTTTCCGCCTTTTTTTGAGTTCTCGCTGGAAGAAGCATAACACTGCCGCTAGGTCACCGATGCCGGAATTCGGTTTGACTTTCGTGTCGTTCCTTTGCGCAAATGGCGCCAACAAGAACGTCCCAGATGATCCATGAAACGCCTTCCAGAAAACGACAAGCTGCGAATCGGCATCGATATCGGCGGCACATTTACTGATTGCGTCATCCTGTCCCAAACGGGTGAGCGTCTCACCACAAAGTCCCTCACAACGCCGGATGATCCCGGCCAGGGTGTTATCGACTGCCTGGAAACGGCTGCGGAACAGTTGGGCGTGGAGTTACGTGAACTGCTCTCGCACACCATGACATTCGTGCACGGGACGACGGTCGGCACGAACGCGTTGGTCCAGCGGCGTGGCGCACGAACCGGGCTGCTGATGACACGGGGTCACGAGCAGACCATCACGATCGGTCGCGTGAAGCAGAAGATCACGGGCCTGTCCGAGCGGCAGAAGACACACATCACACACCTGTCAAAGGCGGACCCGCCGATCGTCGCACCCGAGGACATTCGGCCTGTCACCGAGCGTATCGATGCGGGCGGTAATATCGTGGTTCCCATCAACATGGACGAGGTGGCGCGCAGCGTTGACGGACTGGTCGCAGACGGGATCGACGCACTGGCCGTGTGCCTGCTGTGGTCCTTCGCCCATCCGGAGCACGAGGCCCGTATCGCCGAGCATGTCCGCACAAACCACCCAAATCTGTTCCTATCGGTCTCTAGCGAGGTCGCGCCGCTGATCGGCGAGTACGAACGCACAGTCTCCACCGTGTTCAATTCCTATATCGGCCCGATCGTCGGCGATTATCTCAAGCGCCTTGAAAACCGGCTCATCGAGAACGGCATGACCTGTTCTCTGCTGGTCATGCAGACCCATGGCGGCCTGTCCACGGTCGAAGCCGTACGCAACCGTCCGCTGCTGACTGTGGACTCCGGACCCGCCGGCGGCGTGCTAGGCGGGCGCCATTTCACCGACCTGATCGACGAGCAGGATATCGTGT
>Ga0255776_10002070_pt1 | contig 22718 bp, 32 predicted proteins | sample 071ome_19_FD_179974 | JGI IMG/M metagenome (GOLD analysis project Ga0255776, IMG submission 179974) | Coastal salt marsh microbial communities from the Groves Creek Marsh, Skidaway Island, Georgia - 071413AT metaG (version 2) | ecosystem: Environmental > Aquatic > Marine > Intertidal zone >... | reverse complement strand
TTATTTGATAGAATGTGGAAGATGACAAATCGTGTCAATGAGGAATACTTTGGATTCCATATTGACACTCTTCGTTTTATGCAACTAACCGAGTATCATGAAAGTTATAAAGGTGAATACAAAAAGCACCATGATGTTTTTTGGATGAATAGATCTAATAAGCATCGAAAAATTTCTGTGGTTTTGCAACTCACAGACCCGACTACATATGATGGTGGTGAGTTAATGTTGGAATGTCAAAAAGAATCTCCTGCTGATTACTGTGGTCAAGGAACTGTAATCTGGTTTCCATCCTTTACACCCCACTGGGTAAATCCAGTTACAAAAGGTATGCGTAACAGTGTTGTTTGTTGGTTTGAAGGACCCCGTTGGAGATGAGAGTTAATTCTATTGTTATTGATGACTTCTATATAAATCCAGATGAAGTAAGAGATTTTGCTCTTGCACAAAATTTTAATGTGGATGGTAACTATCCTGGTCATAGAACTAGGAACTATATCACACAAAGCACAAAGGATCTATTACAAGAGATTCTATTTCCTCACTCTGGATCGGTAACTCATTGGTTGGATGGTCCAGAAGGATATACTGGTGCCTTCCAACTTACAACTGCAAGAGATAAAAGTTGGATTCATAATGACAGTTTTAATAACTGGGGTGGTGTTCTATATCTAACACCAGATGCACCCGTAATTGGTGGGACGGGATTCTTTCGATCAAAGATTGATGGAACATTAACAGGAACAAGAGAGGACTTACCTGGTGCAGATAAATCTAAGTGGGAACTTGTTGGAGAAGTTGGTAATGTCTACAATCGATTAGTATTATTTCGTGCAGATCAATGGCATAGTTCTCTAGAGTACTTTGGAGATAATATGCAGGATGGAAGGTTAACACAAGTATTTTTTGTAAAAACAGAAAGATGAAAACATACGTTATCAGTCTTCAAAGACGACCTGATAGAAAAGAGCTCTTCAATAAGAACAACAGTAGTTTAAGATACGAACCATTCGATGCGATTGATGGCAGAGAAATTGACCATCAATGGCTTTTGAATAATGGATTTGATACTTATAAAGACTGGATAGATCCAATTAACAATACACACATCACTCATGGTGAAGTTGGATGTTATCTTTCCCACTATTATTTGTGGGCCAAATGCATCGCACTAAATGAACCCATCATTATTTTTGAGGATGATGCCATTCTCACCGATAGATTTTCTATTCAAGAAGTAGAAAAGAAATTTGATGAAGGATACAATCTAATGTATCTTGGATATAATGAGATGGGAGAATATGAAAGTATAGATGATACTTTTGTAAGACCAAATTATCCATACTGGACTGTTGGATATGCTCTTACTCCTACAGCTGCACAAATTCTTATTCAAAATAGAAAGGAAATAATTCCAGTGGATGAGTATCTTCCACTGAGACTGAGACATCTAAATCCAATCGCATATAAGGAGAATGTTGTAAATCCATGTAGTAGATCGATTACAGGAACAGATGTAGATCCATTAGACAGATATTCGTATTTCTTAGACTTTAAAACTCACGCTATCACTGTCGGTAGTGATGATAGAAAGTGTAGAAAATTACATCATTCTTCCAATCATTATGGATTTGAATTTCTAAACATCGGTGACGGTGTTCAGTGGAAAGGAACAGACATGTCTGGACCAGGTGGAGGTCAAAAGGTCAATCTGTTGAAAAACTATGTCAACACATTGCCAGATAGTGATATTGTTTTGTTTGCTGATGGGTATGACACATTCACAACCCGTGAGATTGAAGAAATTGAACGAAGATACCTAGAGTTTCAGTGTAAAGTATTATTTGCTGCGGAAGAATGGTGTTGGCCCGATGAACAATTATCGGATCAATTTCCTCAAAGTGAAACTCCATACAGATATTTGAACAGTGGATTATTCATTGGTCGCGTAGACGAACTTAAGAAGATCTTCGCAGAAACTATTCAGGATCATGAAGATGATCAACTCTATTATCAAAAGAGATTCTTGAGTGGTGAGTTTGATATTAAATTGGATTATGAAGGGTACATTTTCCAATGTTATGATCCCGTAGTTTGTAATGATAACGCTGGATCAACGAGTAGTAACTCAGTTGACTCCATGTACAATCCAATAACAAAATGTTTTGGATGTATGTACCATGGCAATGGTGGTGATGAAGCAAAACAACACTTTGTTTCACTGTATAACTCTTTCTATGGATCGACCACTTTCTATGTTCCCGCACACGACTATGAGATCTTAGATAAGGATGTGTTGGTTGTTGATTACATGACACCAACAATGTGTGATGATCTTATTGATATTGCCGATCAACATGGTGGATGGGGTAGTCTATCCTATGATAAGTTCCCTGCACAAGAGATTAGATTAAAAGAGTTAAAACTGTGGGAGGAAATGGAAAAACACTGGGAGAAATACCTCTATCCCATTATTGAAAAGTATTGGCGGCCAATGGAGATGTACGGTATGCGTGATGCGTTTGTCATGAGATATGCAATGGACACACAACGCAAACTTAATCTTCATACTGATGCTTCACTTGTGACTGGATCTGTCAAACTTAATGATGATTATGAAGGTGCAAATCTAATCTTCCCCAGACAATGTATCTCTAACAAAGACATACCTGTTGGTAAATGTATCCTTTTCCCTGGTGCAGTTACTCATGGTCATGAGTGTACTGAATTAAAATCAGGAGTTAAATATAGTCTTACCATGTGGTCATCGCGTTATCCTGGTGATGTTTTATGATCAAGAACGATAAGTTCGTTTATATTCATGTTCCCAGAACTGGTGGTACAACAGCAGAAGAACTATTTGAAGAAAGACATGGATTAGTCTATACTATACAACACGACACTGTTCGTGATCTTGGAACAGAAGATTATGGAAAGTTTATCTTTGGTTTCGTTCGCAATCCATACTCCCAGGAGTACTCCTGCTGGACACTTCATTGTGTGAACACTGATTGGCCTCCATTAACATTTGAAGAGTGGATCCGATTAAGATTTGACAATGCAATCGATGAACTCAAAGAGAAATATGTTCATGGAACAAGAAAAAGACAGACCCGTTTACTAAGATGTTTAGAATATGGAACTGAGTTTTGTATTCGTGGACAAAGAGATTTCTTTCAAAAAGGTGATGTGATTCTTGCATCTAAAATCTATAGATTTGAAGAACTTAAACAAAGTTGGGATGAGATTAGTGATCGCATTAGTCTTGACATGAGATTTGATGTATATCCTCATAGTGATAAGTACAAACAATTCTATAATGAATACACATATGACATGGTGACTAAGGTCAGGTGTCGTGATCTGCAAACCTTTAATTATTCCTTCGATGACTAAAACTTTTCTTGAAATAGGTACATGTGACTTTGATACTCTTCTTCCATTGTGTGCCAATGGTTGGAAAGGATACTTTGTGGAACCAGTAAAAAAATATGCATCGTATGTTCTGAATGAGTGCAACAAAAACAGTTATGATGCAATAGTTTCTTGTTGTGCTATCAGTTCGTATGATGGTGAACTGGAAATGTATATTACTAATGGGAATGATGGCGAAGATGGATGGTCAAAAGGAATAAGTCATGCCGTAAAACAAGAAGGTGAAAAACTATTTGGATACGATGCTAATCAATTCTTACTTGATAGAATCGAAAAAGTTCCTTGTTATTCACTGGATACTTTTTTGAGCAAGTATATGATTCATGATCTAGACTATCTCAAGATTGATGTAGAGGGTCATGAAATTGACATTATTGAACCTTATTCTTGGAGAGTCAAACCAACATTGATAAAAATGGAACACTGTCATATTGATGAATCTAAAATGAGATCTATTTTAGAAAAACAGGGTTATATTGTCTATGTGGAACAGAATGATCTATACGCTATATCATAATAAATATGCCAGTAAACATTTATTTGATCTTTCATATAAGAAATTAAAAGAAAATTATGAACTTTGCAGTATACTCAAAAGACAATTGTCCTTATTGCTATAAGGTCAAACAAGTATTAGAATTGACAAACAACAACTATGTGGTTTATAATCTTGGAGAGGACTTTACTAAAGAAGAGTTCTATGCTGAATTTGGGGAAGGGTCAACCTTTCCTCAAGTGATTTGTGATGATAAAAAGTTGGGAGGATCCGTTGACACAATCAAATTCCTCAAGGAACATCAACTCGTCTGACCATCACATAAATAAATCAGAAGACCACAGAAACCGTGGCGTTGATTTTATTCTTAATGGAGGTAAAAGAAAGCAGACTCAACCATTCCACGTCATCTTTGAGAAGATGGTTTGCTTTCTAAATCGGGAAGTCACCATCTATTTTGAGTTTTCCTTTAAGTCAAGGAAAAGAAAAGTAATTTCCCGGAGAAAGAAAAATGTTAGCAGTTAGTCTAGTTTTTGGTTCATTTATGACCATTTTATTTCTTGTAGTGGGACTAGTGATTGGATGGACTGCCAGAGAATATATGATGAACTATAGGGAAGTGCCAAGACCTCATCCCGAAATGTTTGATAATCAGGGAAACTTAATACCTGACGAAGTAATTGCATTTAATTTTGACAACTATCATGACTACGAAGACACCAGCGACGAAGACGACGAGTAAGGCAAAGACAACAAAAAAACCTGCCGCATCAAACTTGGATCTTCCAAATAATCCATTGATTTTTGAGATTTTTGATCTTGCATCAAAACAGAGGTCAAAAGCAAAGAAAGTAGAAGTTCTCCAAAAGTATAATCATGATGCTTTGAGAATGCTTTTAATTTGGAACTTTGATGATTCGGTTCATTCTGCACTTCCAGATGGACCAGTTCCTTATTCTGGATATGCCGAACAGACAACTCAAAGTGGAACTCTTTCTACGAAGATTACGGAAGAGGTCCGCAGAATGTATGAGGCAGGTTCGTTCTCATTGGGAGCATCTGATACTGATGGTAAAACCACTCTTCGTAGAGAGTGTAAGCACTTTTATCACTTCATTAGGGGTGGTAATAATGGTTTAACCTCTATTCGTAGAGAGACGATGTTTATCAACCTCTTGGAAGGACTGCACCCACTGGAAGCAGAGGTTATTTGTCTTGTAAAGGATGGGAAACTTTCCGACAAATATAATATTACAAAGGAAATTGTTTCTGAAGCTTTTCCTCAAATTGTATGGGGGAATCGTGGGTAAGGGAATTAATATTATTAATGCAAATTGTGATCCTTCCGCTGCCAATGATAGGAGTCTTCCACGAGACTCTTATCTGGTAACCTATGGTGATAATGGAGAACAAAAGCACGATATTGTTCAGGGTCTTCAGTCAGATATCTTTGATCAGTATTGGGATAAGTATCGTGACTTTAGAGCAATGAAGTGGACGGAAGGAACAGTTAGTCCCAAGATGTGGGGTTATGTACCAAACGAAAAGAAGAAAAAGAAATGAATGAAGAAAATCTCCGAGATCAAATAAATCAATTGATTCGTAATGAGATCCAAGATAATATCAACGACTTTGTTGATATGAAAGAAGAGGAAAGAAAATCTGGACTTGGATTTGTTGGTGCAGATGACAACAATGATCTTACAGTCAGAATTCCTAACAAGGAGATTGATAAGATCATTAAGGAATATAAGAAGATAAAAAAATATCAGAAGTCATCTTTGTTTGAGATCAAGAAGCTAAACCAAAATTGACCTTTGTTTTCCCAGATCGTCGGAAAAAACTCCGGCAAAATTTTGACTTTCTAGGGTCGATTGACTAAATATCAGTAACGGGGTATAATACCCTTACGTTCATCTTATGATTCTATCTCTACTACTAACACTGTCCTCCCCAGAATCAAGATTACTTCTCACTTGTGAGCAGTTTGACTGGTTAGTGGAGAGAACATTTAAATCAGAACTTCTTTCTCCTTCAGAGAAAATCGAGTTTGTTGGTAGATATGCAGATTGGACTGATCCTACCTGTTTTAGGGATAAAACATAAGACGCAAGTAGGACGACGCGGAACGGATCGTTCATCCTCATAGAGGACGCAAACGCCGCCCGAAGGAACGGGATTTAACCGTCTCATTTCTTTGGAGTAGAACAATGTCTAAAGTCGTTTACCGTGGACAAGCTTACGACACTGAAGAGCGTCGTGAGTCACTCAGACAACTTCAGCAAGAGCAATGGTTCAGCGAAATCTATCGCGGAATCAAATTTGAAAAGAATCTCTTTGTAGAGAAGAAAAAATGATTGCGGCAATAGTGGGTTCATTCACTGCTTTCTCCGCAGCGTTTATGATTCTGATATATGCCGAAGTCAAATTACTGAGTAAATAAAACACAGAGGGTTCTTGACGAACCCTCTTTTTTTGTGTAAAATGGGTAGAGAGAAATCTATTTTATGGACAAAGACAAACTAAAACTTATCGTCCGCAATCTAGAACTTCTAGTCGATTCTCTAAAAGCAGAAGTTTACTCTGATACTCAAAGTTATCTAAAGTATCAGAGAGATCCAACACTACACGATTACGACGAGATCTTCGAAGATGATGATGGATACCCAGACTAAAGAGGAACAAAAATGAGTGTAAAATTGGTAAGTGTTACTCCCGACGCGGAGCAGACGATGGCATATGTTGCTCGTGTGAGCAATCCTAATAATCAAGAGAATCCCAACTATGCTAAGTTGCTTGGGTATTGTATCAAGCATAATCACTGGTCTGTGTTTGAGCAGAGTTTTATGACTCTGGAGATTGAGACTACTCGTGGTCTGGCAGCTCAAATTCTCCGACATCGCTCATTTACATATCAAGAATTTTCACAACGATATGCTGATAGTTCCCTACTCGCAGAGACGATTCCAGTCCCAGAACTTCGTCGTCAAGACACCAAGAATCGTCAGAATTCTATTGACGACTTGGATCCAGAGTTTGTGGAACTGACTAACAAGCAGATTGAGACCTACTTTGCCCAGGGTATGAGTCTGTATCAGCATCTGCTTGATAACGGTGTGGCAAAAGAGTGTGCTCGTTTTGTGCTTCCTCTGGCAACTCCTACTAGACTTTATATGTCCGGTTCTTGCCGTTCATGGATTCATTATATCCAACTGCGTTCCGCTAATGGTACTCAGAAGGAGCACATGGAGATTGCAGAGGCATGTAAGAAGATCTTTGCGGAGCAGTTCCCTACAGTGGCAGAAGCACTGGAGTGGGTCTAAATAAGACATATCATTAAGAGGTGAAAATTTTGGCAACATATCCCGTAGTGAATAAAACCACTGGTGAGCAAAAAGAAGTGAGTATGAGTATTCACGACTGGAATCAGTGGTTAAATGATAATCCAGATTGGCAACGCGACTGGTCTGATCCATCCACGGCACCGATGGCTACTGATGTTGGTGAATGGAGAGATAAACTAATCGCAAAAAATCCAGGATGGAACGAGGTGCTTGCAAAAGCATCAAAGGCACCAGGAGCAAAAAACCTTAAGATCTAATATGGCAAGAAGAAAAAGAGTATCTGCAGAGCAACCTATCGGGGTTGGACTCACGGCAAAGCAGATGAAGAGGAAAAAACCTCTGAGTTCTGAATATTTGGTGGATATTGATCCACTTACCGATAACCAGAAAAAACTTTTTGATTCATATAAGGAGGGGAAACATTTAGTTGCCTATGGATGTGCTGGCACCGGTAAGACCTTTATTACCCTCTACAATGCCCTTTGCGATGTTTTGGATGAGAGGACACCCTATGAGCGTATCTACCTTGTAAGGTCCCTTGTAGCAACCAGAGAGATTGGTTTCCTTCCTGGTTCCCATGAAGATAAGGCAGACATCTACCAGATTCCATATAAGAATATGGTGAAGTATATGTTCCAGATGCCTTCTGATGCTGACTTTGAGATGCTGTATGGTAATCTCAAATCACAAGAAACTATTAAGTTCTGGTCTACCTCATTCCTTCGTGGCACCACACTTGATAATGCAATCGTGATCGTTGATGAATTCCAAAACCTCAACTTCCACGAACTAGACTCTATTATCACCCGTGTTGGTGAGAATACTAGAATTTGTTTCTGTGGCGATGCTGTTCAGTCTGACTTGCAGAAGACAAATGAAAGAAATGGTATCGTAGACTTTATGAGTGTCTTGCGTAAAATGCCATCTTTTGATATGATTGAGTTTGGAATTGATGATATTGTTCGTTCTGGACTTGTCAAAGAATATATTCTAGCAAAAATGGAAGCAGGTTTTTAATGTTTAATCATGTTGATATTAGTCTTCCTCAACTTGAGAGGGAGACTATTGATGGGGTAAGGTATTACTCAGTTCCTGATGAAGAAGAACTACTTCGACTGGTCTCCATTACTTCGGTGACCAGTCATTTTAATAAGGAGATCTTTGTCAAATGGCGAAAGAAAGTTGGAGATGAAGAAGCAGATCGTATCACGAAAGCGGCAACGAGTCGTGGTACAGACATGCACACTCTGGTAGAACATCATCTGAAGAATGAAGACCTACCAAAGGTACAACCGATTTCTGATTTTCTTTTTAAGATCTCAAAATCAGATTTAAATCGTATAAATAATATTTACGCCCTAGAAGGTTCCCTATATAGTAAGCAACTGGGCATTGCTGGCACAGTTGACTGTATCGCTGAATATGACGGCGAATTAGCAATAATAGACTTTAAGACTTCTAAAAAACCCAAACCACGAGAGTGGATCGAACACTATTTTGTACAGTGCATGGCATATGGTTGTATGCTGTACGAACTGACTGGTATTTCAGTCAAAAAACTTGTAATCATCATGGCTTGTGAAAATGGAGAATGCGTCGTCTATGAAGAACGAGACAAATCAAAGTACATCAAATTACTCACCCAATACATTAGAAAGTTTGTTAGAGATAAACTGGAACTCTATGGAACAGAATAAAGAACTAGAACAGGCAATCGAAAACAAATTCTTAACACCATCTAGGTTTGCCCTAGAGATTGAGAAAATTGTTGCAGAAGAAAACATCAATTATATTGATGCTATCTGTCACTATTGCGAGATTAATAATCTTGAGGTAGAATCAGTGGTGAAACTGATTTCTAAACCCCTGAAGGAGCGACTGAAGTGGGATGCAACTCGCCTCAACTTCATGAAGCGAACTTCTAGGGCAAAACTGCCACTATGATTTCCCGTGATGACCTCATGCACCATCGCCTACAAGCATGGTTGCGTGAGAATAAATGTGATGATATTGAGTATCTTGGCGAATACGAAGATGTTTTAGGAATTATGAAACATTGGTATCGTATTGCCGACCACGAAGTTTCTGTTGATTGTATTGAAGATCTTGAGTTAGTCGATGCTGAAAGTGAGCCCATTTGAAACCTACCAACATTATCTCTCATTAAAGAATCATTTTACAAACCCAAAATACGACTTCTTCAAGTATGGTGCGAAGACCCGTGCCAGTGTAACCTCTTTTAATAAGAGGAAAGATAAATATTGGTTTGAAAAAACTTCCCGTAAATATAATGATAAGGAAGTCGTAGACTTTCTTGTATCCAATTTCACTGCCACGGACAACCCACAAAATTTATGGATTGGAGAAATTATCAATTCTGGCGAAAGAAACTACGCCGAATGGACGAAACGACAGCAGAGTTTGACCTACTTGTTCAAAGAGCAAAGCAACGAATTGCTATCGGAGAACGAGTTAGAGACTTTGTTCAACTGTACCAAAGGACATCCAGTAGTTCTGAAAAAGTTTCTAAGCGGGCAGTTATCGCTAGAAACCTTAACAATATTCGAAAAAATATTTGGTTTCTCAAAAAACTTTGATAAAAAGTTGGATGATCCAGTGTGGGAATCCGTAAGTTTAAAAATAAAAAAATATTCTCCTTTTCTAAATATTGATGTGTTCAATTATCGTAAAATCTTACGGTCTATAATAAATGGGTGAATTTTTTAAATCTGATATCATCCAAGATGAGCTGACTGAGATTAATAATCTTCAGGAAGAAATCTATGGCAGTATCCTCACCTTTGGTGGAATGGATAATGAGACCAAAATGGAACACGTTGAGAAGTTACAGACCTTGCTAGAAAAGCAAAGGATCATGTATACTAGGTTATCCCTTTCAGACGACCCTGAAGCGGTTGAGATGAAAGAGAACCTACGCAAATCGGTAGCACTGATGGGATTCCCACCAGATACTGATATGTCAATTTTATTCGACAGTATGAGAGAAACAATCGAATCCCTCAAGCAATATCTTGACGATTGAGGGCATCCTTGCTATACTATCCGAGTAAATCCCCCGAATCCAAATTAATCCGAGGTAATCTAAATGTCGTTTTCCGACCTTAAAAAGCAATCTAAACTTGGCAACCTGACCGCAAAACTGGTCAAGGAAGTCGAAAAAATGAATAACAATAGTACTGGTGGTGATGACCGCCTGTGGAAACTGGAATGTGATAAGAGCGGCAATGGTTATGCCGTAATCCGTTTCCTGCCTGCTCCAGATGGTGAAGACCTTCCTTTCGTGAAACTCTACAGTCACGCCTTCCAAGGTCCTGGTGGTTGGTATATTGAGAACTCCCTGACTACTCTTGGTCAGAAAGATCCTGTGTCTGAGTACAACACGATGCTGTGGAACAACGGCACCGACGCAGGTAAGGAACAAGCACGTAAGCAAAAGCGTAAACTGACCTACATGGCAAACATCTATGTGGTCAAGGATCCTGCTAATCCTGCTAACGAAGGTAAAGTCTTCCTGTACAAGTTTGGTAAGAAGATCTTCGACAAACTCACTGCTGCTATGCAACCTGAGTTTGAGGATGAGGAAGCAATCGATCCGTTTGACTTCTGGCAGGGTGCTAACTTCAAACTGAAGGCAAAGAACGTTGCTGGTTATCGCAACTACGACTCCTCCGAGTTTGCCCGCCCTGATGCTCTCCTGGATGACGATGACGCCATGGAAGCAGTGTGGAAGAAAGAGTATTCTCTTGCCGAACTCGTTGCTGCTGATCAGTTCAAGACCTATGATGACCTGAAGAAGCGCATGGACTATGTGCTGGGTAACAAGGGCACTCCTCGCTTCCAAGACCCTGAGGAGTTCGATGAGGAAGAGAACACCCGTGGTTCTGCCCGTGAGTTGACTGAGGACCTCCGCAATGATCTGAACTCTCTGCAACCCACTCGCTCCTCTTCTGCTGATGAAGATGAGGATGATGATGCAATGTCCTACTTCGCACGTCTTGCCGAAGAGTGAAATCTGATTACACAATAGACCGTGTAAGCAAATCCGAAGCCGCAGAGTTACTTCTGCGGTTTCATTATCTTAAGGACATATCTAAAGGTTTTAAATCTGGTTATAATTACGGTCTATACAAGAAAAATGACTTTTCACCTCTAAATATTGGAGGTATACAGGGAGTTTGTATTTTTACTGGACTCCCTGTTCCTGAAATAGCAAAAGGCGCATTTGGATTAGAACGCCATGAACAACACGGTCTCTTCGAACTCTCAAGACTCTGCATCCACCCCGATACTCAGCAGGGAGAGTATAATATCACTTCTTGGTTCGTTTCAAAGGCGATTAAGAGACTTAGAAAAGATACAGAAGTCAAAGCAATCATCTCATACGCTGATAGCGACTATCATCACGGCACAATTTATCGGGCTTGCAACTTTAGGTATTGCGGTCTATCAGAACCAAAGAAAGATTTCTACTTTGCAGATGGCACCAAGCATTCCCGAGGTTCTGTTAAAGGGTGCGATGGAGAATGGAAAGATCGCTCCCGTAAACACAGGTATGTGATGGTCTTTGATAAGAAACTAAAACTACTGTGGGATAGTGACCCTGGTGTTCTCGGTTGCTGCTAAGTCTTCTGTAACGTATTGAGAAGAACGATCATAAAGCATAATTTGTCTCATATCGTTCAGGAACTGTTGCAGATATTCTCTTCTCAGTAGATAGATAGAAGACTTCTTATCGTTCTCTCTAACTTCATACTCCCAGTTGGTTACCGATCTGACTGGATTGAGGGTAGCACTATAATCTGCAGGGTCTGGAATAGTAAAGGTAGAGTCAACAACTTTTTCCTTTGGAAGTATCAGTCTGCCACTTGAATCCTTGACTTCTTTGGTTTCATAGTAGCGGATATCATTCAGTGCAGTTCCGTACTTCTCTTCGGCATACTTATAGAGATGGTAGTTGGATAATGGCCATTCGTCTCTTACATTAATGATGCCAGCAGTCATCAGAACGACCCAATCAAGTTCTGCATCACCATAAAACTCTTCTGCCACGAGTTCTGGTCTGGAACCTTCTGGGATCTCGTACTTATTAAAGACGGTAAAGACCCCACTCAGATCATCACGAAGTTTGTTTCTTCTGAATAAGTTTTTGACAGTCAAATAACTCTGAGAGGAAAGACTATCAGAAAGAAATGACTGGTATTGTAAGTCTGGTAGTTCTCTGAAGTATCCCATTTTAGAACTCCATTTTTTCCGTATCTGTATAATCACCACTATAAATTGGTTCAAGTTCTTTAAATGACAAGTCCATAATGTACGATACTGGAGATCCATCACCATAAGTTGCATAAGTTCCTTCACCAGTATAATTAACGGACATATCAGTCAAAAAACATAGTTTAAATCTATTTAAAAATGGATGAATCTCTGAACCTTTTCTATAACTTAATTGAAATAAACTTGGCGATTGTAAGAATGTACTTCCTGCTCGGGTTCCTCCAAAACCAGTTTCTGGGTCTGCATCTTTAAATCCTGGAACCATATTAACCTTTAATTTTTTTATTATTTTTCTAATTTCTTTTGCTTCTGTGCCATCTCTTGGGGTCATTTTGAAAGAAAATTTAAATGATCTCAATGTAACTCCGTTAAAAAGAAGTTCCATATTAGGATTTAAAATTTCGCCAGTCTCCCTTGCGAGAATTTGAGATACTGTTAGATTACCACCGAAAGGAATGTTTGCCGCTTGTGCCGCTATTGATTTTAAAAATATTTTTTTTGCATCATCACTAGTTAATACACCAGCAGTATTGGACAATACATTTGATAATGTACTTTGTATTTGATTAAAATTTCTTTCTTGATTTGGATCATTAAATTGTATTCCACCATAAACCGCTGCAGTCAAACCATCTAAACTAGAATCAGCATAAGAAACACTGTTTCCATCTTGAATGTTGGATGGAATTGGTAAAATAATGCTGTCCAATAATTTTTTAACTTTATCAGTATATTTTCCGGTAACTACATTACCATATTCTATTCCGGAATCTACAACATTATTTCCAAAAGCTTGGGTGGTTCTTGTAAGACTACCTCCACTCTGAGATTTTGTAGAAGAGTATCGATAAACATCAATTCTCAAATAATCTGTATCGTCATCAAGTGCTTTATTTGGATATCTTAAAGGTCCTGCCATTTATCCTTTTTCTAACTATTTAGAGCGAACTTTGGCAAAACTGAGTTCTACCACATCAGAAATTTCTTCTGGATAGATTTCATATAATCCACCCACGATTTGATTATAATTATACTTTCTCATTTCTCCGCCCCAGTGGAAGTTTTCACCACGAAATCCCCAAGAATAAACATCCGTCACTGCGACTAATGGAAACTCATCATATTGTATTCCATTGGTCTTGGCAGTATAGAAAAAAGTATAGAACTTACCAGCACTTGGAATCGTTCCACTTTCATTCAGAACGCTGATAAGTGCTTCCATTTTATCATCAGAATTTTCCACTCCAATTAAACTATCAATGATACCACGCACACGATTTTCATTATCGTCTGTTGGATATTGTTCTCTTCTTTGTTTTAGAGTTTTTCTTGGCATTACTTAATACCGAGTTCGTTTTCTGTAAGAACCTTAAACTCATAACCACGATCTAAACACCATTCTTTTGCAGCTTCCCATTTTGCCTGGTTTTTGGCATACTCAACGACTTCATAGATATAACCCTTTGTCTTTCTTTTTTGGACTTTGGGTTCTATACACTGCTTATATGGTTTAATCTCAATAATCATTTTTTTAATCTTACCATTCTTATCCTTCACCTTGATATAAAAATCTGGGAAGTATCTGTGGTAGCGATTATCAATTGGAGACCGATATGGGACGATGATTTCCTCACTTCCCCATTCTAAAATCTTCTCATTGGTATCACAATAAATCATAAATCTTCGCTCCCAGAGAGAACGATAGATTATATTTGTTGGATCACCTTTGTATTTTTTTGGATATGAAGGTTGGTATTTTCCCTTATATGACATCTAAATACTTAATAATGTAAGACTAGTATAAGGTATTTAGAGTGGCAAGAGACACAAAAAAGATTCCTGGATTTGATAAGTTATCGCCAAGATCTAAACTCATCCTGTCTGGCAATAGTGTTTATGATAGACCTGTAAATCAAAGGGGGACTGTTACTCCTAATATCTCTCAGGGACCACCAAGAAATACACCTCCACAAAGACCAAAAGTAAATAAATCAATTGATAGATTTAAAGTCAATATGAGTCAAGTAAGAGATAAGATTGGAAATCTTGCTCTTACTAATCATTATCTTGTGCGACTTCCGATAGAACAAACAATATCGGAGTATATTAAAAAATATCATCAACATGAGTTTGATTATTATTCTATTGAAGAGTTTGGTCCAAATCTTGGATTTTATTGTGTAGAAGCAACCCTTCCAGTATCTTCATATGCTACAGCAGAAGTAAAAGATAATATTTTAGGAGTAACGCAAGAATTTGCTCATACTCGATTATATACTGATCTTGATTTAACATTTTATGTTGATTCTAATTATGATGTATTGAGATACTTTGAACTATGGATGGATTTTATTTCTGGCGGTGAGGAGAAGTTTCAGAATACTCAAAGTGGAAATGCATTTACTCCTGGATATTTTAAGAGGTTTAAATATCCTGATCAATACAAAACCAGTCAAATGTCTATAGTTAAATTTGAACGAGACTATGAAGATTCACTTTCCTATATTTTTATGAACGCATTCCCAAAAGGATTAACTTCTATTCCAGTATCTTATGGATCTGCAGATTTATTAAAGGTTACCGTTACTTTTAATTATGATCGTTATGTTGTTATCAGAAAAAAACTATCTGAGATTTAAAATAAATAATCACAACTGAAATTCTATAGGTCATTATGCCTTTACCAAAGATTAATACCCCGACATATGAGTTGGAACTGCCATCAAACGGAAAGAAGATTAGATACCGTCCTTTCTTAGTCAGAGAAGAAAAAATTCTGATTATGGCACTAGAATCTGAAGACATGAAGCAGATTACAAGTGCAATTGTTCAGATCTTGACCGACTGCATTCAAACAAAAGGTGTTAAGGTTTCAGATCTCGCTACCTTTGATATTGAATACTTGTTTCTGAATATTCGTGCAAGATCAGTCGGTGAAACCGTAGAAGTAAATATCACCTGCCCAGATGACGGAGAAACAACCGTTCAGATGGAAATTGATATTGATGAAATCAAGGTTCAGAAGGATAAGAACCACAAGAACATTATCAAACTGGATGATGTTCTTTCCATGAAACTTAAGTATCCATCACTGGATCAGTTTGTTGAGAATAATTTTGAGACCAATGAAGATGTGAGTGATGTCAACAAGTCTCTTTCTATGATCACATCTTGTATTGAGATGGTTTATGATTCTGAGGAAAGTTGGAATGCTTCTGACTGCACCAAGAAAGAACTGGAAGAGTTTGTAGAGCAACTGAATACCAAACAGTTTAAAGAGATTGAGACTTTCTTTACAACGATGCCTAAACTTTCCCATACAATTAAAGTAAAGAATCCAAATACTAAGAAACAATCTGAAGTTGTTCTGGAGGGACTCGCAAGTTTTTTCAGTTAGGTATGGCTCATACTAACCTTGAGTCATACTATAAGGTTAATTTTGCCTTGATGCAACATCATAAATACTCTTTGACAGAACTTGAGAATATGATTCCTTGGGAGAGAGAAGTATATCTCTCTTTACTTGAACAGTATATTGAAGAGGAAAATCTAAAGGCGCAGCAGAGTGGACATTAATCAGGTTTACAGAGCACCATCAATACCGAAACTTGGTAAGAAGACTGTATCTTCTTCGGTATTGCGTGGTGCTGCTGCGACTACTGCTGCTGCTCCAAAATTAGGAAAAACCAGATTTAGTTTCTTAAAACCTAAAATTTCTGCCGAGAATCTGAAAACAGAAGCATCTTCTGTTTCGGTAGAACAGTCACTTGCGGAAACAAACAGAATTCTTGTAGAGATTCAGAAGCAACTGTCTTTGGATTTTGCCAATAGAATCGCAGAAGAAAAGGAAACTCTTAAAAAGGTAAAGGAATCGGAGTCAAAAAGAAAGTTTGCACTAAGAGAAAAGTCTGTAGAAGCAGTTAAAAAAATTGGTGGTGTTGCTAAGGGAATTTCTGATAAAGTTTTTACTCCAGTAAAAAGTATATTTGATAAAATTAAAGAATTTTTCAGTTTAATATTAACAGGCGTTGTATTAAACGTTGCATTTGATTGGTTACAAAAAGAAGAAAATAGACAGAAGTTAGATAGGATATTTAACTTTGTTGGAAAATATTGGAAAGAAATATTAGGAGCACTGGTTGGGATACAATTGGCATCAACACTTGCAGGTCTTGCAGGAACTTTTACAACTATTGCTGCAATTTTAACCAATCCATTATTTCTCGTTCCTCTAGCTGTTTTTGTTGGTGGAATTGCTAGGATAAAAGAACAAGAAAGAATTAAACCTTTTTATGAAAAAGATTTAAAAGAAGCAGAAAAAACCTTAGAGAGTGAAGATGCTCCTTGGTATCAAAAATTGGGAGCATCTATTTTTAAAGGTCAAGTTCAAAGAGGACCAGCATCGACAGGATTTGATTTTAGAGCACCAGGTAGTATGTACAGCACTGGTGGAACAATACCAAATGTATCTTATAATTTCAACCCAACCACAATACAGAAGTTCTCTGATGGAGGTTCTGTTCGTGGATATGCTGATGGTGGAACTTTCTGGGAGCGTTTGACTGGAACCGTTCGTGGAGCAGGTTCCATGATGGTTGATAGTGTAAAAGCACTTCTTGCTCCTGGTGAGGAAATCATCAGAGCAACTTCTGCGATGTTGTTCAGACCTCTTCTGAAAGATATTAACGATAATGCTGGAAGATTGTGGGTTACTTTCTCTAAGGCAATCTTAAAACTTCTTTCGGTTAATGAATCTATGTTGGACAGGTCTAATGAGTTTGAGAAAGTTATAGAAGATTTTGACAAATATTTAAAAGAAGATATTTTAAAGAAAAGAAGTCAAATGTCTTCATCTGGTAATCCATTGAATCCAAATCCTCAGAAACCATATAATCCTACAAGTCCATATTCTCATATACCAGTGACGGGCCCTGGACCTGGAGGAATTCTATCAAGAAGTCAAAAAATTTCATCTTCACCAAAAGTTTCGAAAGTTGTTTCATCGGTTCCATCTAGTTCTGGTGGAATGACCTTCTTACCTATGGTTCTTCCAACACAAAAATCTAAACCACCACAAATGCCTCAAATGCAAAATGTGGCAACTGATGTTCCTCTAGTATCCCCTGTTGATTTTACAAATCCTTGGATGGATATATCCCCAGAATGGTATGGAATACAATTATACGGGTGATAAGATATGGAAACTCAAGTAAATCAACTTAAACTAAACGTTACCAACATTAACAGTTATTTGATTCGTTCAAATAAAGAATTAAATAAACTTAGAGGAGATAAAAAAAGTTTATTTACAAAACTTGAGAAACAAAAAGAATTAAGACAAGAAGAATCTCGTATTGAAGGTAAAGGACTTGGTATTGGTTCTGGTTTTTCTAGAATTGCCGGTGCCGTAATGACTCCAGTAAGAGGTATTTTTGACAGAGTATTGGAATTTATTGGACTTATTGGACTTGGAATCTTAGTTCAAAATCTTCCACAAATTATGGCAAAAATTGATGAGTTTTTAAATAGTGGATTTTTTAAATCATTTATGGGAATATTAGATACTTTAGTAAAAGGTGTTGAGTTTTTAATAGATCTTACAACAACTAATATAGATGAAGAAAAATTAAAATCTGAATCTGAAACCATTGCCAAAGAAAGTAAAAAACTAAAAAAAGCATCTGAAGAAATTAATAGTAAAAAAGCAGAATATGAAAAAATAAAATCAGATTTAGAAAAGTCAAAATCTACAAAACCAGAATCACCATCTGGAACTGGTGGTCCTCTTGGTGGGTCAATACCAAAAGTACAAGAACGTGCTCAGGGTGGGACGATTGACAATAAACCTAATACATCACCCACATATACTCCAAGAAAAAGTGGTCCTCTAAAATATGCAGAAAGAGGAATGGAATCTGGATTCAACGGATTTTCCAAATCCGTTGATAAAATTGATGAGTATTCTAAAAAAGAAGAAGAGAATATGTTGGCATTTGTAGAAATGTCAAAGAAATTTAAAGAATGGAGTAATTTGTCTGTAACAACTCCTTACGGTGGAATTTTATATACTAGTAATCAAAGTGGAGTAAATGGTTCTGGTCCATCGTCTCCTCTTACTGTTCCTTCAGGTGTCACTATAGATGCAACTGGAGAACCTGGTGTTGATTTTACCCCCGCCGGTGTAAATGTTAGGTCACTTTTTGATGGTGTGGTGGTTGCAGATCCAGTCGGAACCAATCATCAATTTAATCCTTCCACTGGCAGAGGATATGGAAACTTTGTGATTATACGCCATAAAGATCCTGATACTGGAGACGATTTTGATGCTTTATATGCACACTTCCCCGATCAGAATTTCCCCAAACCAGGAACAATAGTTAAAAGGGGTGATGTTCTTGGTAGAATGGGAACATTAAACGATCCTTTGAAACAAAGAGGAAGTATAACAGGTACACACATGAGTGTTGATTTCTTCCCGCCAGGTGGTCCTTATGGTGGATCTGGTTATTCTCGTTGGAAAAATATAGTTTCGCACGTTGATCCAACATTTAGTTCCGGAACTAATAAACCCAGAATAAATGGTCCTGGTGGAGGAAAAAATGATAATAGAAATATATTAAATACCTCTAATAAAGGTGGAAACCAATCACTCTTTGTTTATGCAGTGCAACCAGTGGAAACTTTTGTTCCATTCCCATATCCTGTTCCTATTGAAACCGCATCATCAAGTCCAGCACCATCAAAACCAAGAGTACCATCAGGATGGAGAGCATAACATAAATGGCAAACTCAGCAGCAGCATCGGCATATGAAGTCTTTGAGTTAGAAAAGAATGGTAATGTTATAGACATCACTGGTTCAGATCCTTATGGTGCCAGAGTAACTTCTTTTGATTATTATGAGAGTATTCTTTCTCCCAATACAACTGCCGTATTGTCTATTATGGATGTTGGTGGATCTGCACGTTCGGGATATGATAAGCAAAACAGATATGGAACATTAGAATCTGCACTTCCTTTGACTGGTGATGTGACAGTTTCTTGTAAGATTACATCTCCAACTGGAATGGGTTCTCTGGACTTTACTAGAAAACCTTTTGTGTATGATGGAAAAATTACACCAGCCGATGAGTCAAATCGTCAGGGAATGGTTGTCAGATTAGTTTCACCAACCGCAAGAAGAAGTAAAGTACCAGTTCAGAAAAAATATACTGGAAATATTGGAAATAGCGTACAAAAATTAATCAAAGATTATTTTGGCGATCAAAATGTAATTATTGATCCTACAAAAAATTCTTTCGCCTTTACTGGCAAGAATCGCACATTCTTTAAATTAATGTGTGATGTTGCAAGACAATCAATACCAGTTAATGGAGATCCTGGATACTTTTTCTTTGAGACACAAAGAGGTCTTAATTTCAGATCCATTAGTGATATGATCAAACAAGATCCTTATCCTGTAGAATATTTTAAGACTGACGTTTTAAAATCTGGTGTAGAGACTGATGAAAATACCTTTAAGATTGCACTGAAGTCAACAATTAAGTCGGATGACAACTCAAAGTTGGCAATGTCTGGTGGATTGAGAAGCAATAATATATTCTTTGATCCTGTTCTATACACTGTCGAGCATCAGATTTATCAATTGGGTGAATTGGAAACATCACTTGGAAAAACACTAGAAGTTCCAACGGCAGATGCACTACCAACACACTTCCATTTCTTGGATATTGGTAGCTTGGACGCTGGTGTGAGTATTCAGACTAACAATAATCCAAAAGAATGGCAGGCAAAATCAAAAATGAGATATAATACACTATTCTCTCAAATTATTCAGATACAGGTTCCATTTAATCCACAACTGTCTGCGGGTGATACTATTAACTGTAGATTTGAGATGGTTACACAAGATAAAAAAGATCAGGGATCGAGTGACCCTACAACAAGTGGAAAGTATCTCATATGCAACTTGTGTCATCACACCGATGCCTTGAGATCATTTACATCAATGACACTGGTTCGTGACTCATATGGACTATATACTAATAAAAACAAAGCATAATGTTTGAATCTCTGGGAAACCTATCAAAAGATATTCCGGGAATTTGGATGGGGCAGATTGTCTCTTTTGATAATCAAAAATACCAAGTTGCAGGATTTGGATGGGGATGGAGATATAAGGTTCGTAAGATTGGCGAAGATTCTAATGACAATCAAATTAGTGATGATAATCTGACGACGGCACTGTGTCTATTGGGACCCTCTGATGGAACTGGTGGAGGTGGTAGGTCTAGGACTGTCAGATATTCACAGGGAGATATTGTTGTTGGTTCCCATTTTCAAGGAACTCCAGTAATTGCTGGCGCTCTTGGAAGAACATCTGCTATTAAGTATACCAAAACTTTTTCTAAATTTGATCCTATAAGTGGATTTACGAATTCATCCCCATCCACAAAACCTGGTTTAGTAGAAAGACAAGAATTTACAGGTCAAAGTGGAGTATCAACACCACAACTGAGACCAGAGAGTGTTGATCAAAATCAGAAAAGAGAAGTTCCCAAAGAGGAACTGAAAAAAATAGGAATAGATCCAGATACACCAGCACAAGTTAAAGAGCGTTCAGAACCATTATGGGATGAAGTAGAGGGAGTTGTTGATGATGGAACATTGTCAAATGAAGAATTAGAGGCGGCACATCAGAAAGCTCTCGCAGACACCACTCCAAAAATTTACGGACAAAATTCGAGTCAATCAACAGAAATGCTTCTTAATAGGACGGACAATCTCAGTCAGTATGGAACAGCAGTTAATGATACTCCTACGGCAGAACAACTTCAGCAATTTGAATCAAATGGTTGGGTGTTTACTCCCAATCCAGATGGAATTCCTGGCGGAAAAGTAGAGCAACCAGGATCGCTCTTGGGTGGCGGATAAATATCATCACGAGGAGGTAGATTAGATGGCAGAAGCTCCAGCACAATTAGATAGCAAACAGGTAGAATATTGGTGTGAAGTAGCAAAGATTCCCTCGCAATTATTGACCGATTCATCAAAAGTTCTATTAAAGGCGGTAAAAGATACTTATCCAGGTCAAATAACCTGTAAGGAATTAACGAAGGAAGAGTTAGACAAACTTTCTCTCAAAGAACAACTTGCACTAGAACAACGTGCCGTTGCAATTAATAAAAGATTACAGGATGTTGATCCTGCATCATTAACATCTGGAAGTAGAATAATTCTTGCCGATCCTTGTAAAGATAATTTCTTCGCAGAACTGGAAGCAAAATTAGATAAGTTCTTTAAGGTAATTACAAAGGCTGGTAAGTTTGTTGGAAACTTAAATGAAGAGATTAATATTATTGTAGGGCAAGTTGGAACACTTGCAAAACAGTTGGTAGGAAAGATCACAAGTGCCATATCAAAAAAATTAGAAAAGTTAATTAAAACAGGTCTTGAAGACCTTGCCAAATTTATATTTGATACTGTATTAGATAATCCAATAGCAAAGATTGTTAAAGAGCAAGGTGATTTAATAGCACCAGTTAGTGCATTGTTTGCAGGATTAAAATGTCTAGTTGCGAATATTTCGGATGCATTAACAAATACAATACGTGACTTAATCACGGGAATGGTTAAAAATGTTATCAATACGCCAAGATGTGCTATTGAGCAATTTATTGGAGCATTTATTAACAAAATTACATCTCTGATTGATTCTAGTATTGGACCTCTTCTCAATCCAATCCAAAAAGTTCTTGGGTTTGTCTTTAATATTAGAGATGCCGTAAAGTCTGCAATTCAGGTTATACGCAAGATACAAAATCTATTTAAGTGTGGTGAGAAGAAGGAGTGCCCTGCATCAACAGAATGGAAAATTGACTCTGGAAACAAACCAGGAAATTCTGAACGTAAAGAGCAAGATTCATTCTCAAAGGCACTCGATAAAGCAGATAAGGCACTTGATTATCGTCTGTCATCAGGAACTGCTAATCTGATCAGTGATTTTGAGAAGGAGTATGGTCAGTGGGATCTCTTTGGAGATAAAACTACTCTTGCCGACGTAAATGTAGAACCATGTAATACTGGAAATGTGTTCAAGTGTGGAGCACCAAAGGTAGAATTCTTTGGTGGAGGTGGTTTCGGTGCTGC
>Ga0255776_10002067_pt1 | contig 22726 bp, 19 predicted proteins | sample 071ome_19_FD_179974 | JGI IMG/M metagenome (GOLD analysis project Ga0255776, IMG submission 179974) | Coastal salt marsh microbial communities from the Groves Creek Marsh, Skidaway Island, Georgia - 071413AT metaG (version 2) | ecosystem: Environmental > Aquatic > Marine > Intertidal zone >... | reverse complement strand
CCAGTACCTGAAATTCGGGTGTCTATGCCTAGTTGGTTATGTCCTGTAGCAGAGCGTGATCTAGGGGTTGCCGGTTTCCTTGGGGCGGATGTTCGTGAATTTTTCGAGGCAAGAGCGAATGGGGCTTTTATGTTGGCAGGGGCTGAGCAGTCGGATGCCAGGGTGTATTTTGACCCGAATTGGCTTGATCACCCGCTGCCAAGGGCGAACCAACAGACGGCGGCGATCTGTGAGAATCAGTGTCGCCAGTTGCTGGAGGAAAAGAAAAATTTAAGTGGCGTCTGTGGAGAGGTTAGGGCGCAAATTATGATGCAGGGCCCCAGTGTTTCCATGGCTACGGTGGCCAAAGCACTCGGTATGACGGAACGGACGCTTCATCGCCGCTTACTGGCAGAGCAAAGCTCTTGGCGTCAGGTTCGCGATGCGGTGCGGTATGGAATGGCCGAAGCTCTACTAGAAACCCAGATGAGCATTGATGCGATCGCACTTGAACTCGGGTTCAGTGATGGCGCGAATTTCATCCATGGTTTTAAACGCTGGAGTGGGGTAACCCCGGGAAAGTATCGCATGCAAATTCGGTCTGAGTGATGCTTACTCTTAAGGCATTTTGTTTGTGTCAGCGTCCTATGCAGGTCTTATGGGCTGCAAAGCCCTCATGGGGTTGATTGAGCTTCATTATGAAGTAAATTCAAGTTAATCCTGATTGACTTGATGTTTATAGAAGGATCGGATTTCGCTATAATTCGCGCCATTTTTCAGGATTTAGGTGGCATTATGGCGGGTTCGGTCGTAAAAAAATTATATGAGACCCTGCAAGAGCGCATCATGGTATTAGATGGCGCCATGGGTACGTCCATTCAGACATACAAGTTAGAAGAAGAAGATTTCCGTAAGGGTCACTTTGAAGATCACCCGAGTCCACTAAAAGGCAATAACGACTTGCTGTCTATTACTCGCCCAGATGTGATCGAAGAGATTCATGATTCCTACTTCGCGATTGGTGCGGATTTCGCGAGCACAAATGCGTTTAGTGGCACGACCATCGCTCAAGCCGACTACCATCTCGAAGACGCAGTCTACGAGATTAACTTTCAATCTGCCCAGTGTGCCCGTCGAAGTGCCGACCGTTGGACAGAGAAAACACCCAATCAGCCACGCTATGTTGTGGGCTGTTTAGGTCCGACCAACCGTACGGCTTCTATCTCTCCTGATGTGAATGATCCCGGAAAGCGCTTGGTGACGTTTGACGAACTGGTGAATGCTTATCGCCAAGCTGCCGATGCGCTAATCGATGGTGGTTCTGACATCATCATGATCGAAACGGTTTTCGATACCTTAAATGCTAAGGCGGCTTTGTTCGCGGTAATGCAAATGAAAGAAGCCCGCCAGTTGGATACACCAGTCATGGTGTCAGGCACGATTACCGATGCCAGTGGTCGTACGTTATCCGGTCAGACAGCAGAAGCATTTTGGGTATCGTTGATGCACGGTGAGTTACTGAGCATCGGACTGAACTGTGCCTTGGGTGCGGCTGACATGCTGCCTCACATCAAACTCTTGGATAAAAATGCAACTTGCATGATTTCTGCACACCCGAATGCGGGCTTGCCTAACGAGTTTGGTGAATACGATCAAAGTCCAGCTGAAATGGCAGAACAAGTGCGTCCATTTTTGTCAGAAGGCCATGTGAACGTGATTGGGGGTTGTTGTGGTACAACGCCTGCGCACATTGAAGCACTGAAAAAACTCGCAGATGAATATTCACCTCGCCCGTTATCCGACGTGGCGAAAAAACAGTTCGCGGCAGTAGGAGCGTAACCCCATGGCAGATGTAAACAACGCAAACGTGCCGGATATGGTTTTAAGCGGTCTTGAGCCTCTAGTCGTTAATGACACCACAGGTTTTGTTAACGTAGGTGAGCGTTCGAATGTCACCGGTTCACGGAAGTTTGCTCGACTCATTCAAGAAGAAAATTACGAAGAAGCGGTCGATATCGCCCGAGTACAAGTGGAAGACGGCGCACAGATTATCGATATCAACATGGATGATGCCATGTTGGACGGTGAAGCTGCCATGGTGCGCTATCTAAACCTTTTAGCGGCTGAGCCAGATGTTGCTCGTGTACCATTCATGATCGACTCGTCCAAGTGGGAGATCATCGAAGCGGGTTTGAAATGTGTTCAAGGTAAAGCCATTGTTAACTCGATTTCCCTAAAAGAAGGGGAAGACAAATTCATCGAGCAGGCTAAAAAAATTAAAATGTACGGCGCTGCGGTAGTGGTGATGGCCTTTGATGAAAAAGGGCAGGCCGACACCTATGAGCGTCGTATTGAAATTTGTAAGCGCTCTTACGATGTGTTGGTGGGCAAAGTGGGCTTTGCACCTCAAGATATTGTTTTCGATCCAAATATCTTCCCAGTGGCAACGGGTATCCCCGAGCATGATAACTATTGTGTCGATTTCTTTGCCGCCACAAAATGGATTAAAGAAAATCTGCCGGGTGCGAAAGTGTCCGGTGGTGTATCCAATGTTTCGTTCTCATTCCGCGGTAATGATGTCGTGCGCGAAGCCATGCACTCGGTTTTCTTGTATCACGCCATTAAAGACGGCATGGATATGGGGATCGTCAATGCGGGTATGTTGACCATTTATGATGATATTCCTAAAGACCTTCTAGAGCGTGTGGAAGACGTCGTGTTGAATCGTCGAGAGGATGCGGCAGAGCGCTTGGTTGAGTTTGCTGAAACCCTAAAAGATCAATCGGTTGAGCAAAAAGAAAGCGACAAACTCAAGTGGCGTGAAGGCACGTTGCAAGAGCGAATCACGCACGCGTTGGTTAAGGGTATCACCGAGTTTATTGAAGAGGACACAGAAGAAGCGCGTCAGCAGGCCAATAAACCTATCGAGGTCATCGAAGGGCCTTTGATGGTGGGTATGAACGTGGTAGGTGACTTGTTTGGTGCCGGTAAGATGTTCCTGCCTCAGGTGGTTAAAAGTGCTCGAGTGATGAAAAAGGCCGTTGCGTATCTATTGCCTTACATCGAAGAAGAAAAACGAGCTTCAGGGAATGCCGGCTCTAATAACGGTGTCATCATCATGGCAACCGTTAAAGGGGATGTACACGACATTGGTAAAAACATTGTGGGTGTTGTGCTGTCTTGTAATAACTATGAAGTGATCGACCTAGGTGTGATGGTGCCGCCGGAAGATATCTTGGATGCAGCGGAAAAACACAATGCCGACATCATTGGTTTGTCGGGCCTGATCACTCCTTCGCTTGATGAAATGGTTACGATTGCGCAAATGATGCAGCAACGTGGTATGAAGCAGCCGTTACTGATCGGTGGTGCGACCACCTCTAAAGTCCATACGGCGGTTAAGATCGAGCCAGAATTTGAAGGTGTGACCGTACACGTATTGGATGCATCGAAATCGGTCCCAGTCGCCAGTGCGCTATTAAGTGAGACTGAAAACAGTTTCGTCAGTGATTTGCGCGAAGAGTACGAGCAGGTTCGTGAAAAGAACGCCAGAAAACGCGGCCAAAAAGCGTTTACCGATTTGGCGACGACTCGCGAACATGCCATTAAACTTGACTGGAATCGTTATGAGCCGGTTAAGCCTAGCTTCTTGGGCAATAAAACCATTAAAGATTATCCATTAGCAGCGATTCGTGAGCGCATCGACTGGACGCCATTTTTCATTACCTGGGAGCTGCACGGTAAGTATCCTGCCATCCTGACGGATAATGTGGTGGGTGAAGAGGCGTCCAAATTGTTTAAAGACGCTAACGATATGCTGGACAAAATCATTGCTGAAAAATCGTTGCAGTGCCACGCAACCATTGGCATGTATGCCGCGTCTGCCATTGCAAATGATCAGACCGAGTTGTACAGCGATGATGGTCGTACAGAAGTTAAGGTCGTTCTAAATCATTTGCGTCAGCAAACGGCTCGCCCTCATGAGCGAGGCTATCGCTCATTGGCTGATTTTATTGCCCCGAAAGACAGTGGTAAGCAGGATTACATGGGGGCTTTCGTAGTGACCTGTCTAGGTGCAGAAGCGCTGGCGAAACAATATGAAGAAAAGCTTGATGACTATAACGCCATTATGGTGAAAGCACTGGCGGATCGATTTGCAGAAGCCTTTGCCGAACTCATGCACGAAGAAGTGCGTAAGTCCCATTGGGGGTATTCAGCGAATGAGAATTTTTCGAACGAAGAATTGATTGCTGAAAAGTACCAAGGCATTCGCCCAGCGCCGGGCTACCCAGCTTGTCCTGAGCACAGTGAGAAGGCCACTTTATTCACTTTGCTAAATGCAAAAGAAGAGATTGGCTGTGAGCTAACCGATAGCTACGCCATGTACCCAGCGTCTTCGGTATCCGGTTGGTATTTTGCTCACCCTGAGTCTCGTTACTTTGCCCTTGGCAAGATCGATAAAGATCAAGTTGAGAACTATGCAGAGCGCAAAGGCTGGGATATGACCACGGCAGAGCGTTGGCTACGTCCTGCGCTTGGTTATGACGAGTGATTTACTGCTTTAGGCCAGTCGGCTGAAATGAAAAAGGGTTAGCACTTCTGCTAACCCTTTTTTTTTAAGCCATTAAAACGTCTTAAAATTTTCCCACGACTTTCACTGAACCGGTTACAGCACCTGCCGGTGCAAACCCAATGAGATTGGGGTTGGCTGAAATGAGGTTAAGCATTTCTTGTAGGCTGTCGGTTTGGCGAGGTGGGGTGCCTTTTCCTGTAAATACCATTTTGGCCCAATAGGCTTTTAGTTGCTTAGGGGTTTTGGCTAATACGTTTTTAGTGAACTCCTCTTCTTCGGGGCTGCCTTCTTTAAAACTGATGGGTACAGCCTCGCCACCACCAGGAAAGGCTCGGGTTTTCCCTAAAAAGATACGTTGAATCGCATCCTTATCGAGGGCGGCACCATTGGAGGGGTGCACAATTACAGCAATCTCTGCCATGGCCATTGAAGGCAGTACCACTGCAATGGCCATTATTAAACTACGAATCAAAGTCTTCATGGCGCGCCTCCTAGAACATAGTCTCAACAGCGACTTTAAGAATCAAAGCCGTTTCTTCAGATTTTTCAGTTGCTGCAGATGATTGGTATCGATCTTCAGTGTAAGAGCTGATGTCGATTTTCACCGCAGAGCTGTTGCCAATGTCGCGACGAGCACCGATGGTAATGGTGTTAGCTTCGCCTTCACTAGAGCGATTACCAAGTGAGCGGGCAATGGCATTCAGAGTACCTGTGGTTAGAGGCTCGTTACCGAGTGCGGTGCTGCCTTGAAGGGTTGGTGGGGTGTCTTCTTCCATTTCATAGGTCAGATGATAAATGTAGTTGCCCATATTATAGGTCATACCTAAGTAGGCCCCAGTGGCTTCATCCTGAAGGATGGAGTCTGCTACTTTCACAATGCTGTATTCTGCGAAGAGGCCCATATCACCGAAAGACCCTTTATAGCCAAAGCCGGTAAAGGTGCCTAAATCGCCGTCCACTAATACGTCAGAGGAATCAGCCGCCAAGTCGGCAATGGAATTATTACCTAAGGCGGCCTGATCTGTGGTTAACAGTGCGGCGTCAATATAAACGTCCGCCTGTGCATAGGCTGCGTAAAATTCATGATTACCAACGCTGCCGGACCAGTTAATCGCGACGAGGTTTTCCAAATTGCCTGGGGAAGGTTCTCCACCGATTCTTAATGTTCCCTGATAGCGCCCGACCACTAAATTTAATGAGTGTTCTAGGCTTCCACTTGAAAAGTTTTGTAAATAAGAAACGCCATCTGCGTTAGAGAAGCTTAGGCTGTACATGGATTTTGGTGGTGAGATCCAATGATAGGCGTAGCCCACATCGAGATAATCTGAGTACTTGTAGAACGGAATACGTACACGACCAAACTTTAACTTGCCTGAATCGCCCACATTAAAGTCAAAGTAAGCCCAGTCATAGTTGAGAGCGTAGCCGTCGGATGCATCGCCGCGAGCCATAGTTTGGCCGACAAAACGCATGCCTTCGCCTAAATCCGCACTCCACTGAAGCGCCACCTTTGACTCTTGCAGGTTGTCTACTGTGCGACCGCCGTAATCTGCGGTTGGGTTGCCATCGTCTTCAAGGTCGATGCCCATGACGACCGATGCAAAACCGTTAATTTGAACTTCAGCATGTGCAGGGTAATTGGCCAGTAATCCTAGGGCCATAGCAGGTAGCCAGTATTTCTTCATTCCAACATCCTCTTATGGGTTGTACTTCTTAGTTAAGACCATATGGGCTATAGCGCAAAATCTAGGTGATTCGTTCTAATAGGGTGGGTTAGGTTAACTCTCAGTTATATAGGTTGAGGACACTGTCGTTAAAGCTTTTTGACCTATGCTTTTATGTAGAACAGGCAAGGGTGCAGCAGATTGTGCGTATATGGGTTTGGGCGATTCTCTTGGTGTGGACGAGCACCGGCTGGGCGAAATCGTCAGAGTTTTTTGGTGATCGCCTAAAAGTGACCAGCGACGCCGTATTTTATGAATATGGTGGTGGGGATTTGCCAACTCAGACAAAGGAGATGGAGTCGTGGCTAACGAACCTAAACAAAACAGAAGAGTTGGTCGATAATAAGCCCAGCTATATCATGGCGGCTGAAATAAAAAATAGCGGCTTAAATAATCAGCTTCTTGTTGAGTTTAATGGCTCTATTATCGATGAAATTGAAGCCTATGTTTACGATGATGAAGGTCTTGTTCATTATGATGTGAATGGTTATTTCTATCCACGTTCCAGCCAATCCTATGTCTTCGTGTTGCCTGTGGCGAAAGGCGAAACCGTTAAGATCTTGTTTTTAATTCAAAGCCGGTACTTTTCGGGTCCGTTTAATGTGTACTTAGAAAATCCCTTAGATTACGAATCACGCAGTAATAACTTTTTTGCTGTGGTGTATATGTGTCTTGGGGGGATGCTGCTGCTGGGTTTGCATAACTTAATCTTGTTTTTTGGTATTCGCGATCGTAGTCACCTTTACTATTCACTTTATTTATTTTCAACGGTGTTGGCCTGGCTGTCAGTTTTTTCAGTTTTGGCTCGTCATTTTAATATAAATGAAGTGGGCTATTCATTATTGCCATTTTATTTTGGTCAAATGTTCAGCATTCTATTTTTCATAAACTTTCTTAACCTGAAGTTCGAAACCCATCCGAAATTAACATTCATCAGTTACGCTCTGGTGGTCGTACAAGCGCTCTACATAGGCGTGTTTCCTTTAATAGATAGTTATTACGTCTATTACAAATCTTTGATTATCGCTTTGTCACTTTGGCTTTCATTAACTTTATTTGCGGGTTGGTATCGTCTGACCGAGGGATTTAAACCGGCGCGCTTTTTTTTGGTTGGCTTTTCCATGGTAGCCGTAGGCGGATTTGTTTCCTTGTTGCCGGGGATGGGGATCAATCCCGGCTTTGACGACTTCTATCTGTTTACGCTGGTTTGTCAGACTTTGGATATGATGTTTTTAGCGGTCGCCTTGGCCGATCGTATCGCGTTAATGCGTAAGGATAGAGAAACCGCGCTACGCCATGCACATGAACGAGATATTGAAATCCTTGAGGTGGAGCAAACAGCGAATAAGGCGCTCATTGAATCAAATCTAAAACTGCAAGAGGCACTGGATATGTCAGAAGAAGAGGCGAAGAAAAAACAGCATTTTCTTATGGTAGCCAGTCATGAGTTGAAAACACCCTTGAATGCGTTGGTGCAGCCTGTTAGGGAACTGGACTCAGAATCTGATGTGATTCCCTTGCTAAGAAATGGTGTCGAAAGACTAGCCTTGGTAGTAGATGAAGTGACGCTGTTTTCTCAGCTGATTACAGGTGAGATTAAGTCGGTTTTAACCCCAGTTTCTGTTGTGAATGTGATGATGGAAATTAAAGATATTCAGTCTCGTCTACACGAAGATGTCACGATTGAAGTGGTATGCAAAGCTGATTTAAGTGTTTTGTTGGATCGCTATCTGTTTAGCATGGTGGCACGATCGCTGGCGGATAATGCGGCTAAGTATTCCAAAAAGAACCAGGTTAGGATTACGGTTGTTTATGATGCTAACGGCATTAAGTGCGTGTTTGAAGACGATGGGGAGGGGATGAGCCCTGACGATATTGAAAACATGCTGCAGCCATTTGAACAAAAAAGCCAGGGTTATGATCGTTTAAATGAAGGTATTGGCTTAGGGCTCTATGTGGTGACCCAATCACTGGCCGTTATGGGGGGTACGATTAATATTGGCCGCTCACATGATTTGGGTGGCGCAAGCGTTGAGATTTGTCTGCCTTGTGAGTTGAAAAAAGAGACATCACCGGTATTGCGACGGCTAAAACGGGTTTTAATCGTGGAAGATAACCGAGTGAATGCTCTGGTATTAAAAGCTATTTTAAACAAGCTAAAGGTTGATTCCGTGGTATGTGAAAATGGCGAAGAAGCGCTTTCTGTGGCACGAGATGATCAGTTTGACTTGGTGTATATGGATCTGCAGATGCCGGTAATGGATGGGTTCGAGGCCACGGCTGCCTTAATAAAAATGGCCTACCCAGCGCCCATCGTGGCGGTCACGGCCAATAGTGAATCCTCTGCTCGTGAACGGTGTTTGGCTTTAGGTATGGTAGATGTGCTGGTTAAGCCCGTGAAACAAACTGATATAGAAAATAATTTGGCTCAGTTGGGGTTTAAAGTGGGGGAGTCGCCTCAAGGCTGATCGGTGGGGGACGCGTTACTCTTCCCAAACCCAGCGCAGTAGCTCGCCAAAATCATCGTAGATAGGTTTTTTCTTGGGGCGTCTTTGCAGTTTATTGACGGGGCTGTGTTTTTTCTTGCGCATATCCACTGATTGTAAGGCTCTAGAAACATCGGTTCTAGACATGGCTTTTTCAGTGAACAAGGCAGGGATCAGGGCTTTCTCTGGATCGTCTCTGCCGCTGACACCTTGTGGGACGGATTCAACCGCGCCGCCGTTTTGCAAAAAGCGTTCTACCTCTGCTAGAAGTTCGGCTCGCTTTTGTGCTTTTGATTGGCGGCGATTCACAATGGTCTCGATCAGCTTTTGCTGGTTTTATAAAGTGCGTCAGGATCTTGAATGGGTGACTTACTAATGGTCAAACCCTCGGAAGTAATTTCATTGTAGAAGCAGTCTCGTCTTCCGGTATGGCACGCTGCGCCGTTCTGATTTACCTTGAGTAGTAGGGTGTCTCCGTCGCAATCGGTGGCCATCGAGACCAAGGTTTGCTGATTGCCAGAGCTTTCACCTTTACGCCAGTAGGTATTTCGACTGCGTGACCAGTAACATACTTGCCCAGTTTGGAGTGTTTCTTCAATGGACTGCTTGTTCATCCAAGCCATCATGAGTACCTCACCCGTATCATGCTGTTGAGCAATGGCCGGTATCAGGCCGTCTTCGTTGTATTTTAGGTGATCCAACGCGGTATCCAAATCGGCCTGTTGTCCAGTCTGGGCTTTTTCTAAATCTTTATAAAACTGAGTCATTTTATTGCTCGTAGGTGGCGATTGCGCCTTTACCAATGCCTTCGAAGGCCTTCACCGTAACAGAGTGTCCGTCTTGCAGGAACACTTTTGCAATGTGATTGGCGATTTGTTCCACTGTGGTATCCGTTTCCATGTCATAGCAGGCTTTTGCAGGTAGCGTTAAGCTGAACTGACCTTGAGGAGCTTGATAGCGATAATGATTGTGCTCAACCCCATCAATGGTTGTGGTGTTGCTCAAATCTTCTGAGGTGCCAATGTAGATGTCTTTCCAGCGTGTAGCCCAGGATTTCTCAAGTTCTGGTTGGCGAGCACCATCGATGTAGATCTCGATTTTCGAACGGTGGCCGTGGGCAATGCGCTGGCAGTTGCCATCGTGCTTTTTGAGGCCGTGACTGTAGTGATAAAAGGCACCGCCGACGAGCTCTGTATTCAGGGCTACCTTCAAATCATTAATTTGCCCGGGGATGGTTTCCGTTAACTGATGCTCCAGCCACTTTCCAACTGAAGTCGCGGTAATCGCCTCGCAAGGAATAAAGCAAAAGGCCTCCTCCGGCGCACTGCAAATGAATTCTCCACCCAATGGGTGAGGGGCTTTAACAGTTGTGAGGTGTTCATGCCGAGAAATCTCTAGTCCAGGCATGTTCTCTGGTACCACTAGGCGATGGTCGATGAATTCGTCCAGCCATTTTTTAGCATTGCGCTTAACAATGCCAAAATCACAAATCATGCTTTGCTGATCTAGCTCTCCGGTAAGCATGATGCCAGCCATCCATGATTCGCCGACAAGGCCGCGTTTTGCATCCAAGAAGGACACGTCAATGTTAGTAAGGTTTTCGACGAATAACTTCACAGTGTGACTCGACTTTTGGGTATTAGGCTAATTGTAGTGCCCCTTAAACCATTAAAAAAGGTTCTCTTAGCGGGGCCCATTAAAAAAGGCAGCGAGTGTGACCTGGCTGCCTTTTGTTGTACTTTTTAGGGTTAACGTGACAGCAGGGGCGCGTAGCCATCTACAACGCCTTTTGTCGCGATGGCGACTGCGTCGTGGGCGTGCAAGCTCTCTAGGTGTTCAATGCGAAGCCAGAAATCAGTGAAAATGTGTTCATTTTCATCTAGGGCATTCTTCACACGACGTGCGGCGTCTTCGCAGAACATCAGGTTGTGTCCGTTTAGTCGAGCAAACTCTTGTTCGTCTTCGCGCTTAACCGCGGTTTGAACCGGTGTCTTTAAGGCGCCCTCAATGACTTCAATCACGTCATTGATTGGGAAGTCTACGGCATTGTCAGAAAGCTTCACCCACACCTTTGCGATTGAGCGCTGGCTGTGAGGGGTCGCAAAGGTGCCTTTGTCACTGCGTAACCAGCTTTCCACCTCTGCTGGGGTGACGGACTCTTTGTCTTTGAAGTCGGCGTTAAACGCTTCTTGAATCAACTGGCGCGCAAGGGCAGCCGAGCAAGGGCAGGTTGAAGAATAGGGCACGTGAATACCTAGCTCTAATTCTACCTTGCCATCTTTAAGGGTGGCTTTGATTTCAGTCGGATAGTCTTTCCAGCCAGAAAACTGACTTTTAAGGGCTTTACGTTTTATAACGTAGTCAAACTCAAAGTTAAGGCTGGCCTGATCGCTGATGTCTTCATGGCTATCAAGCATGTGACTGAGAAACTCACGCAGATTTGCTGCGCTAAGCACTTGATTGTCTGAAAATTCTGAAAGTAAAAGGTAAAGGCGAGACATGTGGATGCCCTTTACCTCAGGCTTGCATAGGTTTACATAAGTCTGCACAAAGGCGTTGACTCTACTTTCGCCGAGGTCGCTATCTTTAACCGTGATAGGAAGAGCGATGCGGTTCATGCCAACCCAGTTTAACGTGCCGTTAACTTGAGCGGTTTGGCTCTTGGCCACGTCCGGCATTTCGGTTAAGCGCTGATCTGTCATATACGTCGTCTAAGTCCTGATGCTGTAAATGGACTGAGTAAAAAATTAGGGCGCTATAGTAGCCCAAACGCCTTATGTAAACAATAAAACCTGACTGGTTTAGTAGGGATTATACGGAACGGATTGTTCTCAAGGGCGCATTTAATGGGAGGAGTCGATCAGGATGATAGGAAAAGGCAATAATAGGCCCAGTATAGGGCCTAATTGGAAGGCTTATGACTTTTCTTGTATAAGTTCAATGGCATAGCCATCAGGGTCTTTGACGAACGCAATCTCAGTGGTGCCGCCTTTCACTGGGCCAGGTTCCCGTGAGATGACACCGCCTGCGGCTCGAATGGCGTCACAGGTAGTGTAGATATTTGTGCAGCCAATGGCGATGTGTCCATAGCCTGTACCTAGGTCGTACTGGTTGGTATCCCAGTTGTAGGTCAGCTCTATGACAGCCCCTTGGTCTTCATCTCCATAGCCTAAAAAGGCGAGGGTGTACTTATACTCAGGATTGTCTCGCTTGCGCAGCAATGTCATGCCAAGTACTTGGGTGTAAAACTCGATGGAACGATCGAGATCACCTACTCGAAGCATGGTATGTAATATTCGCATGATGTTATCTCTCCCGTTAAGATTGGTGAATGTGTTCGTTAGTCGACTGTCTTTTGCTTGTACTCGCACAAATCTTCAATCAGACAGCTGCCGCATTTCGGTTTTCGTGCGGTGCAGGTATAGCGACCATGCAAGATTAGCCAATGATGGGCATCCATTAAAAAGTCTTTTGGCACCAGCCTTAGTAAGCGTTTTTCAACTTCTAGGACATCTTTGCCGGGTGCAATCTTTGTACGATTGGAAACACGAAATATGTGCGTATCAACGGCCATTGCAATTTGTTTAAAGGCTGTATTTAAAACAACATTCGCCGTCTTGCGGCCAACGCCAGGTAGCGCTTCTAATTCGTCGCGTGATTCTGGGACGACACTGTTGTGCTTTTCCATCAGAATTTCACACATCTTGATGACATTCTTCGCCTTGCTGTTAAACAGCCCTATGGTTTTGATGTATTCCTTTAGGCCTTCTTCTCCGAGCTGGTATATGGCTTCAGGTGTGTTGGCCACCGGGAACAACTTGCGAGTTGCTTTATTCACGCTGACGTCGGTGGCTTGAGCGGACAGTGCAACAGCGACCAATAGTTCAAACGGTGACGAGTATTCCAGTTCGGTTACGGGGTTTGGGTTGTTGTCTCTTAACCGGGTAAAAATTTCAGTGCGAATGTCTTTATTCATGTTGGCAATGGCGCGTTAACTAGGGCCTAACTCATCAGTATTGGAATGCCCTGTATTGTAGAGCAAGGCGCGCTGCCTTCATAGGTGGGGTCGGTGTTACCTAAAGGGCTTTGGTTTCTTAGCCCCTTAGGTATGAGGTGGGCTCGTTAGGTGATCTTACCTGTCACACGAACGCGCTTGGATCCGGCGATCACAGGCTCTTTTACCGGTTGTTCGCGGTCTTTCAATTTGTCATCGATGATGTTCTTTACGGCGATCAGTAAGCCTAACCCTACAAAGGCACCCGGTGGCAAAATGGCAAAAAGGAAATCTGGGTAGTCGTTAAAAACATGTAATTCCCAGTTCGCTGCCGTAGGTCCGAATAGAAGCTCCATATTCGAAAACAGCGTACCTTGGCCAACCAGCTCTCGCAGAGCACCGAGTAAAACCAGCACAACGGTAAAGCCTAGTGCCATCATAAAACCGTCGACCGCAGAAGCCAGTACACCATTTTTCGCGGCAAAGGCATCGGCGCGACCGAGGATGGCGCAGTTGGTAACGATGAGGGGAATGAAGATCCCTAAAACCGTATAGAGTTCATAGGTGTAGGCCTGCATGAGCAATTCGGTGCAGGTAACATAAGACGCAATGATCATGACGAACGCAGGTAAACGCACGGCGTTTGGAACAAAATTTCTAACCAAGGATACGGCCATATTAGAGCCCAGTAGAACGAGCATGGTGGCTAACCCTAAACCAATGGCGTTCACCACGGTCCCGGTCACGGCTAACAGCGGACAGAGGCCGAGTAGCTGAACAAGGGCCGGGTTGTTAGTCCAAAGGCCGTCTTTACTGATTTGAGAAAGGGTTTTAGTGCTCATGTATCACGCTTCCTCTGTAGATTGTTCTTTGTCTTTGGGTGCTGACAGCTCAATTAGCACATGCTGATAAGTCTGTACGAACTGCAATGTACGTTTCACTGCGTCCACAACCGCCCTAGGTGTGATGGTTGCGCCAGTAAACGAATCGAAGTGACCGCCGTCTTTTTTCACCTTCCAGTGATCAATATCAGGTGAGTTTAATGACGTGCCATTAAACGACAGCACCCATGGCGATTTCTTAAGTTCGACTTTATCACCAAGCCCTGGCGTTTCCTTGTGATCTACGATGCGTACGCCCGTAACGTCACCGTTTATGGTGACGCCCACCAGTAGGTTAATGGCTGTGGTGTAGCCATCCGGGGCAACCGCAGGCAGGATGAAGGTATGTACCTGGTTATCGGTTCGAGCAAAATGCAGCGTCGCACCGTCGTCAATGGGGCCCAGTAGATTAATGTTCATTTGCTTTTTTACATCTTCATGGGTGAGGACGATGGCGTCGTGTAATAAATCATTGTTTAGCAAATGCGCCGGTACAATTTCATACAAAGCAGCCGCTTTTGCCTGGGCAATATTCTCTTTTATCGTGTCTTTTGTACTTTGCTGAACGATCGCAATGACACCGGCTGTGATGGAAGCAAACAGCGCAAGACCGATGGCATTTTTTATAATGGCCTGAATAAGTGTCGGCTCATTTTCAATGGTTTGATGTTCCATGAGTTGTTCCTATCCAGTCGCTATTTGGTTTTTGCTAAGCCGCGTTTAGCCTTCGTGTGGCCATAGGTTCGAGGCTGTGTGTATTGGTCGATAAATGGCGCTGCGAAGTTCATTAATAAGACGGCGAATGCGACGGCGTCTGGGTAGGAACCCCAACTACGAATCACAAAAATTAAAATGCCAATACCGGCACCGTAAATGAGTTTACCCAGTGGCGTTGTCGACGCAGTCACAGGGTCGGTGGCAATAAAGAACGCACCTAGCATTGTGGCGCCTGCAAATATATGAAGGCTGTAAGGTACATAGGTGTCGGCATCCCATCCGATAATGACAGAGCAAGTGCCTAAGGCTGCTAATAGGGCAAAGGGCACATGCCATGTGAAAATCTTTTTCCATAAAAGGTAAAGGCCACCTAATAGAAAGCCTGCGCTAATCCATTCCCAGCCTAGCACTAGGTGATTGCCTTCCGTGCCTTTGAAAATTGGGTTTATCAGAATTTCATCGGCAGTGGAGATGGCGACTTGGTGCTTGTATAGATCAAGGGGGGTTGCCATGGTGACGGCATCAAACGTCTCCCTAGAGCCAAAAATAAATTGCATGGCCTGCGAAACAGAGATGGTGTCGGCCAATAAGGGGGCAGGGCCACTCCATGATGTCGTCATGGGTACCGGAAAACTCACCAATACCAATGCAAAGCCGACCATGGCTGGATTAAATGGATTTTGGCCTAGGCCACCATACAGGTGCTTTGCCACCACGATGGCAAAGAGGGTGGCGACAATGGTCACCCAGTAAGGCGCGTAGGGTGGGAGCGAGATGGCCAGTAATACCGCGGTCAACAGCGCACTGTAATCTTTTAGGTAAAACAAAACAGGGCGTTTACGGATTTTCATGATGATGGCTTCGGCCGCCACCGCCACGGTCGAGGCTAAGGCTATTTGAATTAAATGACCAGGACCAAAGTACACAGTTAACGCAATGACACCGGGAATCAGTGCCAACAAAACATTGATCATGACGTTACTGGTACTAAAGGCGCGGGTAGTATGGGGTGAACTTACTTTAACGAATGACATGATTAGGCTTTCACCTCGTGACCAGTTTGCTCAGTTTGAGCCTTAGCCTGACTTAAGGCTGCTTTGGCTTCATCGAGTTTTTGTTGTTGCTTTTGCAGGCCCGTTTCTAAGGCGGATATGGTATCGAGCCCTTGTTCTTGTGCCATAGTGAGACGTTCCGATGCTTTATCAACTCGTGTTTGTGCGGCTAATACTTTCTTTTCGAGTGCATCAATATCAATGACAGATGCGGCTGCTGGTTGTGATGCTTGGTTTTCTGCATTCACGGTTGGTTTAGCGAGTGCGGCTTCATAGGCTGCTTTTGCTTCGCTCACTCGAGTCGTTTGATTTTCAACGGCGAGTTTAAGTGCATCCACTTTCTCTGAGCCGCTGCTTTCAGCTTCCGCTAGACGAGTTTGCGCAGCTTCGAGTCGCCCTTGGGCAAGATCCCATTTGTTTTTAAGGCGTTCAGGTGAGTTTGGATCGCCTTTGTCTGTTGCGGTAGTCGCAGCCGCTTTTTCGGCTTTCTTTGCTTCTGCAATGGCCTTGGCTGCGTCTTTCATTTTTTGCTGAGCTTTTTCAACCGCGCTGCGGAAAATCTCAACTTTATCTGAGCCCTCTGCTTCGGCTGCAGCCAGTTTTTCTTTGGATTTTTCCACGCCCAGTTTTGCTGCCGCCAGTTTCTTTTGCAGAGCCTCTAAGTCAGCGCCCTTGTCGGCTGCCTGTATAGCTGACTCTGTTGCTGGCGCTGTGGCTGCTGCTTTTTTCTCGGCTTGTTTTTTGGCGGCCGCTTCTGCGCGGGCTTTGCGTTTCGCTTCTTTTTCTGCCGCTTCTCGCTCTTGTCTGGCTAAGCGCGCCTCAAAACGTTCTTTTGCGCGGTCGCTTTTTGCTTTGTCTGCGTCGGCGAGTTTTATTTCGCCCTTGGTGTGGCGATAGTATTGCACCAGCGGAATGTTACTGGGGCATACGTACGCACAAGCGCCACACTCAATGCAGTCGGCAATGTTATGGGCCGTCGCTTGCTCTAAATTACTGCTTTTCGAGAACCAGTACAGCTGCTGAGGTAACAGCTGAGCAGGGCAGGCCTGGGTGCACATACCACAACGAATGCACGCTTGCTCCATTGCTGGATCGGGTAATTCTTGTGAGGTCGCAGCGATGATGCAGTTGGTGGCTTTTACCACTGGAATTGCGGTGTCGTTTAAGCTGAATCCCATCATTGGGCCACCCATCACCAAGCGACTTAATTGTGCCATGTTGGTGTTGGCTTTATTAAGTAGGTGGCTAACCGGTGTGCCAAGCAATGCATCGAAGTTTCTAGGTTCTGTACTCGCATTACCGGTAACGGTGGTGATGCGGCGAATCAAAGGTTCACCCTCTGCCACTGCACGATAGATGGCTTGAGCGGTACCTACGTTCTGACAGACGATGCCGATGTCGGCGGGAATGCCACCGGCAGGGACTTCTTGACCGGTTAAAATTTGAATAAGTTGTTTTTCACCGCCAGACGGATACTTGGTGGGAATGGTGATGACGTGAATCTTGTGAGTATCGTCTTTTGAATCCGCTAGCGCAGCTTCCAAGGCAGCAATGGCTTTTGGCTTGTTGTCCTCTACACCGATTAATACGCACTCTGGTTGTAGGATGCGTTGTAAGATTTCAATGCCTTGAATGATTTCGTCAGCGCGTTCCTGCATCAGGATATCATCTGCCGTGATGTAGGGTTCACACTCTGCGGCATTGATGATCAAGGTTTGGATTTGTTCTGCTTTAGCTGAGGCTTTTACATGGGTCGGAAAGCCTGCGCCGCCCAAGCCTGCAATGCCTGCTTGCTGAATGGCCTCAATTAAAACTTGTGGCTCGGCACACAGAAAATCGGAAATGCCTGAGTGTGGGATCCACTCGTCTTTGCCGTCGGTGTCGATCACAATGCAAGTACCTGTCATGCCAGAAGGGTGCGGCAGTTGGCGGTCTTCAATTGCGCTGATCACGCCCGAAGATGGGGCATGCAAATTTGCACTCACGAAACCTTTTGCTTCAGCAATGAGTTGGCCTTTAAGCACTCGATCGCCGGGGTTGACCAAGCACTCTGAAGGCGCGCCAATGTGTTGCGATAGAGGCAATATTAACTGAGTAGGGATGCCAGCATCGGCAATGGGTGAATTCAGGCTTTGCTGTTTGTTTTCGGGTGGGTGAATGCCGCCCACAAAATCGTGCAGCTGAAAATGAGTCATGTTCACGGTGGACTTCACGCGGCTTTCTCCTCATCGTCAGCGTGGTGCTGAGGGTGTGACTTGTCGGTAGCAATGATGTTGGTTGGAAGATCCCAGTGCCAGCCAGCGAGGCCGTGGTCAACCGGTACCATATCGATGCAATCCACCGGGCATGGGTCTAGGCATAAATCGCAGCCAGTACATTCGTCGGCAATGACGGTATGCATCTGTTTGGCGGCGCCAAGAATGGCATCAACCGGACAGGCTTGGATGCATTTGGTGCAGCCGATGCATTCTTCTTCACGAATCACTGCCACCATTTTGCTGTCTTTCTCTTCGCCGTGTTCTGCATCCAGAGGCTCAGGATCCACACCCAATAAGTCGGCAATGGCTTGAATGGTGCCTTCACCGCCCGGCGGACATTTGTTAATTTTCTCTTCGTTTTCGGCAATGGCCTGCGCGTAAGGGCGACAGCCGGGGTAACTGCATTGGCCGCATTGGGTTTGCGGAAGAAGGGCGTCGATTTGATCGACAACGGGGTTGCCCTCTACTTTAAAACGAACAGAAGCAAAACCGAGTACGCCACCGAATAAAACGGCAAGAATACTAAGAACGGCAACAGCAATAATAATTTCGATCATGGTTGCCTCCTTAAATGCTCACAAGACCAGTGAATCCCATGAACGCAAGCGACATAAGGCCTGCGGTGATCATGGCAATGGCACTGCCTTGAAATGGCTTAGGCACGTCTGCGACCACAATGCGTTCACGTAGCGCAGCAAAAAGTACCAGTACCAGAGAGAAGCCAACGGCAGCACCAAAACCATAGAGAATGCTTTCGATGAAATCGTTTTCACGCTTAATGTTGAGCAGTGCTACACCCAAAACGGCGCAGTTGGTGGTGATTAAGGGCAGGAAAATACCGAGTACGCGGTACAGCAGTGGGCTGGTTTTGCGCACCGCCATTTCGGTAAAGCCTACCACCACGGCGATCACGACGATGAAGGAGATGGTCTTTAAATACTCTAAGCCGAAAGGAATCAGTAGGTATTCGAAAACGAGGTAAGAACTTAGCGACGCTAAGGTTAGTACAAACGTGGTGGCTGCGGACATGCCAATGGCGGTCTCAAGCTTGTTTGAAACCCCCATGAACGGGCACAGTCCTAAGAACTGAACCAGTACAAAGTTATTAACCAGAATGGTGGAGACTAAAATCAGTATGTAATCGGCCATGCCTATGTGTTCTCACCTTAGATTGCCCGTGTGATTGCCTCTTGCAGAATGACCACGTTTAAAAAGAGGTTAAATCACTGATGAAGCGGGAAAATTGGGCGCATATTATCCTTAAACTGAGAACGGCGTACAACCAAAGCAGTACAAAGTATTGACTGAAATTAACAATAGGCCTTATTTGTAAAATCGATAATAGACGCATTGTTTAGCTTGTTTTTCGATTTTTGGTCGGTAAGTGACCCGAATGGCGTAGGTTCTCTGCTCATAGCTTGCCGAATTCATGCGTTCGAGAGGGGGCGTATGGTGAGCGTGTTTTCTATCGTAAAAGTGTCTTTATCATTGGGTTGCACGATGTTGGTGTAAGAATCGTTAATCGATTATGAGGTGTTATCGACGACGCTATACGGCTTCTTTGTCTGGTGGGATTAATCCAGCCTCTCATTTTTGATCGGAGCCGTTTTTTCCGGTCGGTGGTTATTACGCCCACGTGATCAAACCATAAAAAAAGCCAGCATATTGCTGGCTTTTTTATGGTCGCTAGACGGGTGATTACATCACTCGCATGCCCGGTTGAGCACCTTCGTGGGGCTCTAGCAGCCAAAGTTCATCACCACCTGGGCCAGCGGCCAATACCATTCCCTCTGAAAGACCAAACTTCATCTTGCGAGGCTTAAGGTTTGCAACCATCACCGTCAGTTTTCCGGTGAGTTGCTCAGGCTCGTACGCGGCTTTGATGCCAGAGAACACGTTACGGGTTTTGCCTTCGCCAATGTCCAGAGTTAACTGCAGTAGTTTGCCTGCACCTTTCACGTAATCGGCTTGTACGATTTTGGCAATGCGTAGGTCGACTTTGGCAAAATCATCGAATTCGATTTCGTCGGCAATGGGTTCAGATAATGTGCTGTTGCTCTCTGTTTCCACTTTTTTCGCTTCTTCTTCGGCGTCTGCTTTTTCTTTTTCTACCACGGCATCAATTTTATCTTTTTCAATGCGGTTCATAAGAGGCTTGAATTTAGTGATCTCATGATCTAATAGCGCCGTGATGCGAGAATCCCAGTTAAGCGTTTCAACATTAAGGAAGGCGCATACTTTTTCGCTCATGGAAGGCAGAACCGGGGTTAAATACACCATGATCTGATGGAACAGGTTGATGCCGAGAGAGCAGATGCCGAGTACTTCTGCTTCTTTGCCTTCTTGCTTGGCCAGTGTCCATGGTTCGTTCTCATGAATGTATTCGTTGGCTTGGTCGGCTAAAGCCGTGATTTCGCGGATGGCCTTGCCGAATTCACGATCTTCATAGAACTGAGCGATGGCATCGCCTTTTTCGACGAAAGTTTTCAGTAGCTCTGCGTTGGGTAATTCGCCAGCCAATTTACCACCGGCTTTTTTAACAAAGCCCGCACAGCGAGATGCAATGTTGATGACTTTTCCAACCAAATCGGAGTTCACGCGTTGCGCAAAGTCGTCTAGGTTTAAGTCGAAATCGTCAACGCGGTTGTTTAGTTTGGCCGCATAATAGTAACGCAAGTATTCTGGGTCTAAATTGTCTAAGTACGTGCGCGCTTTAATAAAGGTGCCGCGGGATTTGGACATTTTTTCGCCATTTACCGTTACGTAGCCGTGGGCCCATACTGCACTTGGAGTACGGAATTGCGCACTGGACAGCATGGATGGCCAGAACAACGCGTGAAAGTTGATGATGTCTTTACCAATAAAGTGATACACCTCGGTGGTGTCTTGAGCCTCTTTGCTCCAGAAATCATCAAACTCTAAACCTTCGGTTTTATCACATAGCTGCTTAAAGCTGGCCATGTAACCAATAGGGGCATCAAGCCAAACGTAGAAGTATTTGCCAGGGGCACCTGGGATTTCAAAACCAAAATACGGCGCGTCACGGCTGATATCCCACTCTTGAAGGCCCGTGTCTAGCCATTCAGCCAATTTGTTGGCCACTTCGGTTTGAAGCGTGCCAGAGCGAGTCCAATCTTTTAAGAAAGCTTGGAATTCAGGCAGCTTAAAGAAGTAATGGTCAGATTCTTTTTCGACAGGCGTAGCACCTGACATGACCGATTTTGGATTGATCAGTTCAGACGCGTTGTAAGTTGCACCGCATTTTTCGCAGTTGTCGCCGTATTGGTCAGGCGCCTTACACTTAGGGCATTCGCCTTTTACATAGCGGTCGGCCAAGAACATTTCTTTTTCTGGGTCGAACAGTTGCTTGATGCCGCGCACGTTAATGTGGCCATTCTCTTTTAGGCGGTTATAAATTAACGAAGCCAGTTCGCGGTTTTCTTCGCTGTGAGTAGAGCCAAAGTTGTCGAATTTGATTAAAAACTCGCCGAAGTCTTTCTCGTGATCGGCTTGAACGCGGGCAATTTGCTCTTCTGGTGTGATGCCTTCTTTTTCAGCGCGCAGCATGATGGCGGTACCGTGAGCGTCGTCCGCACAAACATAGTGGCACTCGTTGCCACGGGATTGCTGAAAGCGAACCCAGATGTCTGTTTGGATGTACTCAAGCATGTGCCCTAGGTGAATGGGGCCGTTTGCATAAGGTAAAGCGCTGGTAACAAGAATGCGACGCATAAGGGCGTATCTCGAAAATCGGTCAATGAACAAAATAGGGCGGGATAATAGCAGGAAACACGCGGGGTTTGTAGAAGTGTTGCGGGGATTCACCCAAACCCGAGCCCAGATAAGACGCGTAACGGATGACGTTTTTGGTTGAAAACGATAAAATCCGACCCCATTACTAGGTTTTATATATTGATTCGGCAAGAGAGTAACATGTCCGACGCACTTCGTTCCCAGGTTGAAGCCGCCCTTCAAGGCTTCCAAGACCCGTATTTAAACACCGACTTAGTCACTGCTGGCGCCGTCAAAAGCATCGAAATAGACGGTGCTAATGTGAAGGTTCAGTTGTTTTTGACCTATCCGTCTGAATACTTGAAAAATGGTATTTGCCAGATGCTTCAAGTGGCCATTGAGAATGTCGATGGCGTCGACACTGCTGAAGTGGCCCTAGAGTGGGAGGTATCTTCGAATAAGGCCCACGATAACCTAGCCAACATTAACAATGTGAAGAACATCATTGCGGTCGCTTCAGGTAAAGGGGGCGTGGGCAAGTCTACGACGTCAGTGAACTTGGCGCTGGCGCTAGCGGCAGATGGTGCTCGCGTCGGTATTTTAGACGCGGACATTTACGGGCCCTCGCTCGGTATGATGTTGGGTGTGCCGGAAGGGCAGCGTCCAGAAACGGTGGAAGACAAGTTTTGGAAACCCATTGTGGCCAGTGGCGTTCAATCTATGTCGATGGCTTACCTCGTGACCGAAAACACCCCCATGGTCTGGCGTGGCCCTATGGTGAGCGGTGCGCTTCAGCAGTTAATCACTCAAACTCTGTGGGATGACTTGGATTATCTGATCATTGATATGCCGCCGGGCACAGGTGACATTCAGCTGACGTTATCACAGAAAATTCCTGTGTCGGCCTCGGTCGTGGTGACCACTCCGCAAGACATCGCATTATTGGATGCGAAGAAAGGCATCGAGATGTTCCGTAAGGTGAATATCCCTGTGCTGGGTGTCATTGAAAATATGTCGATGCACATCTGTGGTAATTGTGGTCATGCTGAGCATATTTTTGGTGAAGGCGGTGCGGATAAAATTGCAGAAGAATTTAATACAGAGCTATTAGGTTCGTTGCCGTTATCGAAATACATCCGAGAGCAGGCCGATGCGGGCAAACCCGTTGTAGCAGACGACCCAGATAGCGAAGTGGCCATGATGTATCGCCATGCCGCGAGAAATATGGCGGCTAAGTTGTCCCAATTGGGTAGCCAAGCGGTGCCAGAGATTCAAATTACCATGGATTAATGTGTCCTAGCTTCAAGGTGCCGGACTAAAGTCCTACCTA
>Ga0255776_10002063_pt1 | contig 22738 bp, 18 predicted proteins | sample 071ome_19_FD_179974 | JGI IMG/M metagenome (GOLD analysis project Ga0255776, IMG submission 179974) | Coastal salt marsh microbial communities from the Groves Creek Marsh, Skidaway Island, Georgia - 071413AT metaG (version 2) | ecosystem: Environmental > Aquatic > Marine > Intertidal zone >... | reverse complement strand
GCTGACATTGGCAGGCACATCGATAGTGACATCGCCGTTGCCGTCAGGAGTGACGGTGGCCGTGTAAGTATTGCCATCGACACTCGTGAAGTTGCTCAGGGTCGCATTCGACAGAGTAACGTCGGTGGCATCAAAGCCGGTGACATCTTCACTGAATTCAAAGGTCACCGGGAAGGCGCCATTAGTAGCAGTCGGTTCCCCCTGAATATCGACGGTTGGTGCGGTGACGTCGTACGTCACACTTACCTGACTTGCTGCGAGGCTGTTGTTACCCGTGCTGTCAGTGGCACTGTTTGCAGGCACATTCAGCGTGATGTCGCCGTTGCCATCCGGGGTGATGGTGGCGGTGTAAGTATTGCCATCCACGGCGACGAAATTGCTCAGCGTACCGTTACCAATCACAGGATCGGAGGCGTCAAAGCCGGTGACGTCTTCGTTAAATTCAAAGGTGACGTCAAAGGCTCCGTTTGCACTGGTAGGGGCATCCTGAATAACCAACGATGGGGCGTCGGCGTCATAAGTCACACTGACTTGGGACGCCGCGGTATTACCGTTGTTTGCTTGATCAAAGGCACTGTTGACGGGAAGGTCCAATGTGATGTCGCCGTTGCCGTCTGGGGTAACGGTGGCGGTGTAGGTGTTACCATCAACGGCCGTGAAGTTACTGAGCGTGGCATTCGTGATGGCAACATCACTGGTGTCAAAGCCGGTGACATCTTCGCTGAACTCAAAGGTGATATCGAAGGCGCCGTTAGTCGTGGCTGGCGCTCCCTGAATCGTGACATCAGGAGCGATGTTATCGAACACAACGTTTGCTTGAGTTGCCGCCGTATTGCCATTGGTTGCGCTGTCGGTGCTGACATTGGCGGGCACATCGATGGTGACATCGCCATTGCCATCAGGCGTAACTGTTGCTGTGTAGGTGTTGCCATCAACACTCGCGAAATTGCTTAGAGTCGCATTCGTCAGAGTGACGTCGGTGGCGTCAAAGCCAGTGACGTCTTCGCTGAATTCGAAGGTTACCGGGAAGGCGCCATTGGTCGCGGCAGGCTCACCTTGAATATCGACGCTGGGCGCTGTCGCGTCGAACGTGGTTTGTGCCTGAGTGGCACTGAGGTTGCCATTGCCAGCGCTGTCCTGGGCGGCATTGGCATTCACGTCCAGTGTCACCAGGCCATCAATCGTTGGAGTCACTCTCACTGTGTAAGTGTTGCCATCCACTGTTGTGAAATCACTCAGGGTGGCATTGCTGGTCACAATGTCGCTGACATCAAATCCGCTCACGTCTTCGCTGAATTCGAAGGTCACTGTATAGGGGGCATTGGTGATCGCAGGCTCCCCTTGGATGTCGATGCTGGGGGCGGTGGTGTCGATGACCAGCTCGTTAGTAGTGCCATCGCTGCTGGTATTGCCTGCAGCGTCCGCGCTGACTACAACGACTTCATTGCTGCCGTTAACGTTGGGCGCAAAGGTTCCTGAATCGGGGGGTTGTGAGCCGGTATCTAGGGACCAGGTACCATCCCCTTCACTGACGCGAGAGTAGGTCGCACCGCCGACTGTAATTGTCAGTGCAGTGTAGGGTTCTGCGGTGCCGGTAATAACAGGCGTTGTGTCATTGGTGAGTTGGCTATCGACAGTAGGCGCCTGAGGTGGCGTTGTGTCTTGTTGAGTTTTGTTTGGGTTGTCAAAGACCAGGTCCAGGTCACCATCGAAGTCGAAGTTGCGCGCACCGCCAGCGATGGTAAATGCAACGCGCACGGCGTCTGTAGGATTGAAATCGATTTGGATCGCGAGGTTCTTATCCAGTCCGCTGCCGTTAGCCGTCGACGTGAATACCAGATTAGTGCCACTTTGTGTCACCACGATGCTGGTCGGAGACTCGCGCGTATAGGAAGCAATGGAATCGCTCGGGACGATAAGTGTTTCGTCGGCATCTCTGTCGATGTCTCGGTATACCGCCGATGGGATCAGTGTGATGGGCACCGGAGTGGGGGAATCGAAGGTGTCGGCTTCGTAAAACTCGTAGTCCACGATGGCAAAGGCCGTACCGCTGGCGGAACCGTATTCAAAGCGGGAGCGAGCATCATCTCCTGTGGTAGAGAATATGATGCTGGCACCGTTACTGATGTCGATCACGCGCAGCACGACGTCCACCGATTGACCATTGAGCACCGCAACATCTTGCCACTGAGCCGTCGTGCCTGTGTTGCCGTTACCGTTAATCGTCGGGGCGCCACTGAACACCATGGGTGTCGACGCCTGGGCTGCCGTGTGTATGGTCCACAATGCGGCAGTGATTAACACGCGTTTCAGGTTTTGAACTACATACGTCATTGGATTGACCTGGATAGAAAAACTATGGGTCCATACGAAAATCCTAGTTGACCGGATGTGCACTCGGGTCAACTTTGTGTAATCCGTCACACTTTTAAGCTATTTCAGACGCTTTTTTTTACATCCAACCGCCGAGTCGCCGGAAAAGTGACATTGGCGGTGGTTGCCGGGTGTCATTAGTCAGTCGCTATGGATGTCGTCCTCATGCACTTAGTCGAGCAGCTTCAGTTCCACGCGGCGGTTTGCGGCACGGCCTTCAGCCGTATCGTTGCTGAGTTTCGGCGTACTTTCGCCGTAGCCAACCGCCGTCAGGTTCTCGGCATTCAAGCCTTGCAGCGCCAGGAAAGCGCGAACGGATTCTGCGCGACGTTGACTCAGCTGCTGGTTGTAAGCTGCTGATCCACGATCATCGGTGTGTGCCTGAATTTCGATTTTCTGGTCTGGAAAATCACTTAGATCAGCCGCAACGCGTTGCAGAATATTCTGACTGACTGGCGTTAGGCGGGCAGAGTTCGTTTCGAAGGTCACGCCACTGATGGCGAGGTCGAACGGTGAGCAGCCTCGGGCATTGACCGGCATACCGGGTGGTGTGTTGGGGCACTCATCGGCGGCGGTGATCACGCCATCATTATCATGGTCGGGGGGCAGTACGACCACGACGGGCTCGGCAACAGGCACAGCTTGCACTACCGGGGCGGGCGCTACTGGAACAGCGACGGGGGCAGGCTTGGGTGACTGCCCGAAACGATAACCCAGGCTGACTTGATAGTGTGTTAGTCGCAGGTCATCGTTGAAGCCTTCGTTTCTTCTTACCGTCAGGCGGCCGAACCATTCGGGCGTGAAGCGATACGCCACGCCAAGGCCCAGGTCAATTCCGGTCAGTGAGTCCGGCAGTATCAGGCCACTGTCCGCCGCATCCAATGAATGATACGCCAGACCTGCGGAAACGAAGGGTGAAAAGCGACGCTCGCTGAAGTGCAGCATCCACGCGGCACTGAACCCAGGCATCTCCGGGCGATCTTCGTCCTGCATCACGGAGGGGATAAATCCACGAACTTCCAGTAACTGAGTGGGGCTAAGATCCCAACCGAGTCCCAGTTCATAACGGAAGCCATGGCGGTAGTCGTCCTCATTGGCAATGACGCCATCGCGAACACCGATATCACTGTGACTCATGCCGGCCACACCATAGCTCGGCACCCATGCTGAACGCTCGGTGCTGTCGGCTGTCGAGGAGCTGGCCGATGCATAGGCCGAAGCACCGCTGGTACAAAGTAATATCAGTGTGACAGCCATCAGCAATTTCATATCAAGTTCTCCGTGTTACTCATCTCAGCCTAGACGTAAATGTTCATACTGTCCTATCGCATGCCTGAGCTGGTCGTTGCGATGATAGTGATGGTGGTCAAACCTCTCCTCATCCCTCGGTGGCGCGCCAAGGTGCTATCATGTGCGCCTCGTAGCTCTGGATCGTCAGAATCGAACCATGACTTTTCATCTTTTCATCATCTACATGGGTAGATACGTAATGACTCAGCGTTTGGTTTTCGTTTTTTTCATTGGTGTGTGGAGTTCCATGACCTGGGCGTTGCCAGAACAGGGCGATCTGCCGTTCTCAACAGAGGTACGAGAGGTTCGGGTCATTTCGGAAGAGGAGTTCGATCCGGCAGTCAGACGCCTCCCCGGCCTGGTCGAAAAGCTCCAGACAGAGATGCTGGCTGCTCAGAGTCCGCACGTGTTGTTACCGCATCGGCCCAACTATTTTTTACCTGCGACCTGGTACTCACGGCCGAGTACCGAGTTCCTCGAGCAAACGATCAATCAATACGCCGATGAGCCCATCGAGGTACCGGGCAGCTACGATCACTTAGAAGCCGTAATCCAGCTCAGCCTCAAGTACGTGATTGCCCAAGGCTTGTTCGGTGAACTCAACAGTCTGGCGTTGGCTTATACCAATAAATCCTTCTGGCAAACTTACAATACCGATATTTCCCGGCCATTCCGGGAAACCAATCATGAACCCGAGATTGTCTTGTCCTGGGGGTTAAAAGACGCGTGGTTGGACTACCTGACGCTGTCGTTAAATCATCAGTCCAACGGCCAGACCGGCGCACTGTCACGAAGCTGGAACCGAATCATCGGTGAGACCGGGTTTATCGTGGGAGATGGGATTGTCCGCACACGTCTGTGGTGGCGTATTCCAGAAACATCGAAGGCCGATCCAACCGACCCGAAAGACAACGACAACCCAGACATCACTCACTTTCTGGGGCTCGGCGAGTTGCATTACGTGCATCTGATGCGCTCGCATCAGTTCTCGCTGATGGTCCGGAACAATTTGGATACTGCCGAGAATCGCGGGGCCGTTGAGCTCGGTTACACCTTTCCACTTACCCGTCGTCTTAAGGGCTACGTGCAGTATTTCGACGGCTACGGCGACAGCCTGATTGACTATAACCGTTACCAGCAGCGGGTAGGGTTAGGCATTAAATTAACAGACTGGTTCTGAGTATGTTGACCTTCGGATTCATTATTAACCCCATGGCGGGCATTGGTGGCAGTGTCGGCCTGAAGGGCAGCGACGGCGCAGATATTGTGGCCGAGGCCATGCGTCGCGGTGCCGAAAAGAAATCACAACAACGTGCTCAGATTGCCTTGAGTGTGATTGCCGATTTAAACGATCGCGTTCGTTTTATTACCTGCCCGGGTGACATGGGCGAGCACGTTCTCAGTGTATTGGGGTTTGAGTTCAGCGTGATTGAACTTGAGGTGTCCGAGCCGACGACCGCGCAGGATACTCAACGCGCCGCTGAATTGATGCTCAACCAGCCGATTGATTGTCTTGTGTTTGCGGGTGGTGATGGCACGGCTCGCGATATCTGCGCCATGGTCAACGAACAGCTGCCGGTATTGGGCATTCCTGCGGGAGTGAAAATTCATTCCGGCGTCTACGGGGTGACGCCAACCGCCAGCGGTGAGGTCATGCGTCAGTTTATCGAAGGCGGACTGGTCGATATCGCCGATGCCGAAGTACGTGATCTGGACGAAGCGGCCTTTCGTCAGGATCAGGTCCGGGCACGACACTACGGCGATATGAAAGTGATCCGTAGTGGTCATTTTGTTCAGGCCGTAAAAGAAGGCGGTGTCGAAGTCGAGGCTCTGGTGCTAGCGGATATTGCGGATTACATCGCCGGTGAAATGGAAGACGATACGCTCTATCTGATTGGCTCGGGTAAAACGACTCAGGCGATTTCTGAAGGCATCGGTGTCGACAACACCTTGCTGGGCGTGGATGCCGTGATCAACCATGAGTTAGTGGCGAGTGACCTGAGTGAGCAGGACATTCTGCATTGGCTTGATAAGATGCCACAGGCGCGTGCCATCGTCAGTGTCATGGGCGGGCAGGGGCACGTGTTTGGTCGCGGTAATCAACAGTTCAGCCCTAAGGTGTTGGCGCGTCTCGGCAAAGAGAACTTTTGGGTCGTATCGACGAAAACCAAACTGGTGAATCTGGACGGGCGTCCGTTAATTATTGATAGTGGCGATCCGTCCCTGGATCGCGCTTGGGCTGGCAGCATCCGGGTCATTACCGGCTACCAGAACGAAGTCATTTACCCTCTGGCCTGATGGCCAAATTGCGCAACAACCTTATGCATTTCATTGGATAAGGAACCCAGACGCTTACCTTCGCGCTCCGCGGCATTTGCTTGATCCAGCGTGTTGTTTGCCAAGGCACCGATGTGATCGAACTTGGCGCGAATATCCTTCGCGGCCACGCTCTGTTGCTCAGCGGACGTGGCTACCAGAGTATTCAGGTCATTGATGTTAATGATGGCCTGATGGATCTGGCTGAGGATCGCCGCCGACTCCTCACTGTTGGTGATGCCAATCTGTGCCTGCTCTTGCGAGCGTACTACTGTCGCCACGACCTCTTCAGTACCGCGATGGAAGCCGGCAATGGTATCGTGAATGGATTCGGTCGCTTCCTGCGTGCGACTGGCCAGGGTACGTACTTCGTCGGCTACTACGGCAAAGCCTCGGCCTTGCTCTCCTGCGCGAGCCGCTTCGATGGCGGCGTTCAACGCCAGTAGGTTGGTCTGTTCAGCAATCGCATTAATCACACTCAGGATTTCACCAATACTTTCACTGTCTTTTTTCAGGCCATTGATTGAATCGGTTGCGCCTTCAATTTCTTCGAACAAACGGTAGATAGCATTACGTGCGTTGGCGGCAATGTCTTTGCCTCGGCAAATGTCGTTGTTGACGGTATCCACCGCTTTCGCGGCCTCCCGTGCACTGAAGGCGACGGCACTGATGGTTTCTGCCATTTCCTGAACGTCATGCGTTGAGCGACTGACGTCATCACTTTGCTCAAGACTGGTACGACTCATTTCCTGTGTGCGTTCAATCACTTTATTCGAAGAGTCAGCAACAGAATGGGCGGAGCTTTGTACCTCGCGGACAGTGACGTGAAGATTCTCCAGCAGATCATCGAACGCTTTGGAGAGAATGCCAATTTCATCGCTGCGTTTTAAATTCACCCGTTCGTTGAGATTCTTAGTACGGGAAATATCACGGATACGCTGAGTTAATTGCTGCATCGGACGATCAATCGTCGCTGAAACAAGAATAATCAGCAGCACAATGGCGCCGACGATACCGCCAGCACTCCAGCCAAAAGCGATGGCAATCTGACGGATATTTTCGCTGATGGCTTGATGAATGGTATCGCCGACAATACTCGCCTGACGCGTGGCCAGATTGAGTTGGGTATGCATGGCGCCCGCCAGGCCTAAATCAGAGCGTAAGCCTGCTTCTTTTTCAGCATTGGCCAGTGCCATAAAATCATTCTGATAGCGCGACAGCGCCTCGCGAAGAGAATCGCCGTAAAAGGAATCCGGCATCGAATTAATATGATTTTCTAACATGGAAAACTGGGTTTTAAATCGCTCAAGATAGTCATTGGTGCGACGTAACATAAAGTCTTTTTCATGTCGGCGTAGCATCAGGATATGATAAAGCGCTTCGTAGTCGTTGGCATTTTCAGCCTGGCGCTCGACTTCATGCACCGCTTTTCGCAGTGACCCTGTCAGGCCACTGTTGTGGTCCAGTCCGATGTCATTCTTTAAGGCGACCAGCTTACTGAAACTGAACTGAAAGGCTTCAATCGAGGCCTGCATTTTTTTCAGCGGTTCATGGTTAAGCCCAAGCACATCAAGGCGGGAATCCAGCTCAGTCAGGTTGGCTGCCAACGTCTTTGAGGTGCGCTGAAATTCCTGTTGGTAGATCATGTCTTTGTAGAACAAGAAATCCTTTTCATTGTGCCTCAGGCGTAACAGGTCTTCATTGGTCTGCGCCAGAATATCGCGCGTGGATAACACCTGATACAGGCGCTCGACTTGTGAAAAACACACCAAAGCGGTGAGGATAAGCCCGCCAACGACCAGGCCAATGATGAGGTGGTGGCGGGTTTTAATACTGTAGCCATCAAGCACGGTTTTGATCTCCAGAACACGTTATTGATAAGGCTAGCAGTAGTTAAAGAGAACAAACGTTTGTTTTATTAAGCTATAACTCAATAGGGATGGGTGGCGTTTTTTCAATGAGTTCGATCTTGTATCCATCCGGGTCTTCGACAAAGGCGATGATGGTTGAGCCCCCTTTTACTGGCCCTGCCTCTCGCGTGACGTTGCCACCGGCCTGACGAATCGCATCACAGGTCGCGGCGGCATCATCCACTTCAATGGCGATGTGACCGTAGCCGTTACCCAGATCATATTCTGAGGTGTCCCAGTTATAGGTCAGTTCTAATACCGCACCTTCTTTTTCCGGCTGATAGCCGACAAAGGCCAGGGTGTAGCGGTATTCTTCATTATCCCGTTGGCGCAGCAGGGTCATGCCCATGATGTCGGTATAGAACGCGATGGAGCGTTGCAGATCACCGACCCGCAGCATGGTATGCAATATTCTCATTTTGGTTATCTCCCGTTCTGTATTCTGACTGACGTTGCCTTGCACCTGGCTCCGATAGGTCGGAGTGGCTGTGTGGTTAACAATGTCAGGCGTCTGAGGTTTTGTCTTTAAATTCACACAGGTCTTCGATCATGCAGGCGCCGCACTTCGGTTTGCGTGCGACACAGACATAGCGACCATGCAAAATCAGCCAGTGATGCGCATCCATCAGAAACTCTTTGGGTACCAACCGCAGTAATCGTGCTTCCACCTCATCGACGTTTTTACCGGGAGCAATTTTTGTGCGGTTCGATACTCGAAAAATGTGTGTATCGACGGCCATAGCGACTTGTCGAAAGGCCGTGTTTAACACCACGTTGGCCGTTTTACGTCCGACACCCGGCAGGGCGACGAGTTCATCCCGGGTTTGCGGGACCTCGCCATCGTGGCGCTCCAGCAGCAGCTCGGCCATCTTAACGACGTTCTTTGCTTTGCTGTTAAACAAGCCGATGGTCTTGATGTATTCCTTAAGCCCGTCTTCGCCTAAGGCGACCATTTGCTCTGGGGTGTTGGCAACAGGAAACAGCTTCCGGGTGGCCTTATTTACACTGACGTCTGTCGCTTGTGCCGACAGTGTGACGGCAACGAGGAGTTCATACGGGCTGCTGTACTCCAGCTCAGTTTCTGGATTTGGATTTTCGTTACGTAGTCGGGTAAATATCTCGGTGCGTTTATCTTTGTTCATATCGACCTCTCATCTGATTCGCATGATACCAGACGCATTGACGGTTGACTGAGGGCTGACTGAAGGTTAAGGCCAATACGAAAGGCGCTACGAAAGGTGAGACAGCTCAGGGATTGAGCCAGCACAAAGTAAAAAGCCCCGTAGCCGGGGGGAGCTACGGGGCCTAGTGGGGCTGGCGAACCTTATTCTGTTTTCCGATGGCTGTTATTTTTATTGTTGCGCATCGGTGTTCGCTCTTAATACATCTTATCGACGTGGTTACCTCAGGACTGTCCGGGGGAGAGCAGTGCCTGCGTGGTATTAATAGGTTAGTCATCAATGCTGGAAGCGAAAGGTGATTTCGGTGAAATACACAAAATACACGTTCAGCAATAACAGGCTGTAACACTGGTAACAGTCTGGTGAACAAGTGAGTGAGGGCCGTGACTGCAATCAGGCCGTTTATGGGGCGGTAACTGTTTGATAAGTACTGGGTGTGCACTCAGAGCAATGGATCGATAGCGGTCCGCTGACGTGAGTGAGCCGTCTTTATCGCGTCAGGTTTGAGGGCAGTACGGTCGGTCAGATAAGGCGTTGAACGGTGGCTATCCGATCGAAGTCTATGAGATATAGGGCCAAGCGAAAAAGGAGAGTACGATGCACGGGCTACTCGACAAAGAGATGCGCGATCACAGAGAGTAGGAATGCCGGGCCAGCGAACTGGCCCAGCGAACGCCATTAGTTGTTGGCGTGCAGTTCTTCATTGAGTGCGATGGCACTCTTGTTGGTGACGCACTGAACGGCACCAGAGATCGAGTCGCGACGGAACAGCAGGTCAGACTTACCAGCCAGATCACGACCTTTCACGGTTTCTACCAGGTTCTTCTGATCATCGAGGACCTGAATCTTAGTACCTGCGGTAACGTACAGACCGGCTTCAACGGTGCAGCGATCGCCCAGAGGAATACCGATACCTGCGTTAGCGCCCAGCAGACATTTCTCACCCACAGAGATGATGATGTTACCGCCGCCAGACAGGGTGCCCATGGTTGAACAACCGCCACCCAGGTCAGAACCGTCGCCAACAACCACGCCCGCAGAAATACGGCCTTCAACCATAGAAACGCCCATGGTACCTGCATTAAAGTTAACGAAGCCTTCGTGCATGATGGTCGTGCCTTCGCCAATGTAGGCGCCCAGACGAACACGTGCCGTGTGCGCAATACGAACACCCGCAGGTACCACGTAGTCGGTCATGCGTGGGAACTTATCAACGCTGTTCACGGACAGCAGTTCGCCATTCAGGCGGGCTTGCAGTTGTGCATCGGCCAGTTCGTTCAGGTCAATCGCACCCTGATTAGTCCAGGCAACGTTTGGCAGCAAGCCGAAGATGCCTGCCAGATTAACGCCGTGTGGCTTAACCAGACGGTGTGACAGCAGGTGTAACTTCAGGTAGACCTCTGGGGTAGAAGACGCCTGATCGTCCGTCTCGAGAATAGTCACAACCACTGGACGCTTGCTCTCGGTGCAGGCACGAGCCAGTTTTGCTTGTTCGCTGTCGGCAGTCTCAACGGCACCTGCAAAGGTGTTCAGTTGGTCTGGCGTGACGCTGATGGCTTCGTTACCGCCGCTGTAACCCAGAGCGCTGCGTGCAGCGTCAACGACGGCGTCGGCTGGGTTAAGAAGTGGCTTCTGGTAGTAAACTTCGAGCCATTCGCCTTTGCTGTTGTGGGTACCAACACCAATGGCCAGTGCAAATGTGGTCATGAGTTATCCTCAGTTTTGTTTATCTGATAATTGTTATTTCAGTCGGGCTTCGTAGTCGTCGGCTTTAAAGCCCAGAATGCGTTCGCGTCCGGTATCCAACAACGGGCGCTTAATGATGGAGGGGTTTTCCATCATGACGGCTTTGGCGCTTTCGGTATCCATAGATTCACGTACCGATTCATCCAGTTTGCGCCAGGTCGTTCCACGTCGGTTGACCAGTTCATCCCAGGCAAACTGACTCAACCAACCATCAATCAGCTCCGGCGAAACACCGACTTTCTTATAGTCGTGAAAGTGGTATTCGATACCGGCTTCGTCCAGCCACTTCATGGCTTTCTTCATGGTGTCGCAATTCTTGATACCGTAGATGGTGGTCACGGTGTGCCCTCAGCGGATAGTCAAACAAAGAGCGCGAATTGTATCAGAAGGCGCTCGGTCAATCAGCTAAGCCGGCGTGACTCTGCGGGTCACTCGACGAAGGAATGGCCTGTTGGGAGTGTCAATAAATGGAAAACCGCCCGTAGCTGTCTAGTCTTTAAGCACCATAGGAGGAGATCCATGAACTTTCTTAAACGTATGAGCATCCAGCAGAAGCTGATTTTACTGGTGTTGCCGCCTTTGCTGGCATTGATCCTGATGAATGCCAACCTGCTGATCGTTTCCGGGACACACATTGCAGGCCTCAAGCATGTCCAGGAGTTGGTGACGCTGACACAACTGAACAGCCGACTGGCTCACGAGATGCAAAAAGAGCGCGGCATGTCGGCAGGCTACCTTGGCAGCGGCGGAACCTTATTTGCCGATGCGCTGGTGCAACAAAGACGCACCGTTGATGCTCGCCTGGACGATTGGCGCTCGTTTCTTAAAACGGTGGATTTTTCCGATTATCCCGCCGTGGCCACCGAAATCAGTAGCGCACAAGAGCGCCTCAGCCGAATTGCCACTATTCGCGCTTCTATTAGTGAACAGTCACTGGCGTTAAAAGCTGCGTTAACCTACTACACCGGCAGTATCGGGCACTTGTTGATCGTGCCAGCCTATGGGGCGACGTACACCGAGGATGCATCCATTTCACGCGCATTATTGGCGTATTACAGCTTCCTGCAGGGCAAAGAACGCGCTGGTATTGAGCGCGCTGTGCTGAGCAATACTTTCGGTGCTGATAGTTACGCGCCCGGGTTGCACACGCGTCATGTGCGCCTGGTTACCGAACAGGATGCCTTCTTCCAGTCTTTCGAGCGCTTTACCGATACCCAAGGCCGAACCTGGTGGCAGGCGTTTAGTGGCTCGAAAGAAGCAGCCGAAGTGCAGCGCTACCGGGAAATTGCTGAGAGCAAAGAGAAGACCGGTGGCTTTGGCGTTCATGCCCCGGATTGGTTTGCAGCGGCTACCGCACGTATCAATGCGTTGAAAGCGCTTGAGGATAATCTCAGTACTTCACTGGGAGAGACCACCGCTTTAGCAATTGATAACGCTCAGTCCAGTCTGATGACCACACTGGTCATTGCTGGTTTGGTTATTGCCGTTACATTCACACTGATGGTGTCGATTTTACGTATGTTGCTGCATCAGTTGCGTCAGATCACGCAAGGATTGCGACGTGTTGCCAGCGATATGGACATGACGATACCGGTTGCGATCATGACCGACGATGAACTGGGCACGGCAGCCCAGGACTTCAACCGGATGCAGCAGGAAGTCGGCACTATGGTGCAGTCCATAGATGCGGTCTCGAAACAACTGACCCTGATTGCAATGCAAAATCACGCAACGATTTCGCTCAGTTCCAAAGGCATGTTGCATCAACAGGACGAAACGGGTTCGGTGGTGGTGGCGATCGAAGAGCTGGAAGCGACCGCTCGGGAAATTGCCAAAAATATTCAGGCCATGGCGGAGCAGTCCGACAGCGCCGATTCGACCATCCACAAAAGCGTCGGTGTCGTGCAAACCAGTGTCGAGCGTATTGCCAGCCTCGATGAGCGTATGACTCAGGTGTCCCGTGTGATCCGTGAGTTGCACGAAAGCAGCGAGTCGATTGGCGGTGTGTTAAATGTGATTAAAGCCATCGCCGAGCAGACGAACTTGTTGGCACTGAATGCGGCTATCGAAGCGGCGCGAGCCGGGGAGCAGGGCCGGGGCTTTGCCGTTGTGGCAGATGAAGTACGAACACTGGCTCAGCGTACCCAGGAATCAACTCAAGAGATTGAGCAAATCGTCGGTAAATTCCAGAAAGAAGCTCAGGATGCCTACAGTGCGGTGGATGCCTCTCAAGAGGCCGTCGCCGAAACAGTGAGCCTGTCGGACACTTTATCGCAGGAGCTTAGCCACATCAGTTCAGTGGTGAAAGACATCCGCGATATGTCGGATCAGATTGCCGCAGCGGCCGAAGAGCAGGTGCAGACCAACGGTGAGGTATCTCAACGGACGGCAAATATACATAGTATTTCTCGTCATACGGTCGCCACGGGAGATTTTATGCGGAAAACTTCAAAAGAGCAGAGCGAACTTGCCAAGCAATTGGCCAGTCAGGCAGCGCGCTTCCGTATCCAATAGGTAAGCGGTTACAGACGATACGGTTTTAGCGCGGTATCTTCATGAGAACGTGCGCTATTGCCGTCGTTATGTTCCTCTTGGAACACAGACCACCAATCAGAAATACGCCCGTTTTCATAGACGGCGATATGCCCAAACTGTCGGAAGACGGACTCGCTTTGCGTCGGGCGCAAGAAAATAAAGTCGTCTTCTTCGATCTTGGTATCCGGTGGGAAGCCGTACAGCTCTTGGTTACTCGAGCGTCCATGGAGGGCCACTTGTTCCGTACCCGAAGGATAAACAGGCTCAGCCATCCAGTTGCCGCCGTAAATAAAGGCGCCTTTTTTAGGTAGTACTCCTACCGCCCGTAACATGGTCGAGATGACTGGCGAGAGGGGCACCTCTGGCTTATCAACCTTCTTCAGTACCGGTGCTGCGATGTAGGAAGCGGCAATGTGGTGTTCAAGCGTATCGAAATCGAAGTTGCGGGGTTTCACCAGGGCAGAGCCAGCCGCAATCTCAGACACAAACCCGGCGTCGGTATACATGGTGTAGGTTGAACTGCCACCCGTATTCAAGGTCATGCCATCGAGTACGTCTTTACCCAGTTCGCGCTCGAGGGCGTTAACGAAATTCATATAACGCCCTTTGGCGTCGGAGAAGGCGCGTCCCGGGCCACCCAGAATACGCGGTACATGAGTAATGTGTGCCTCGTATCCCATCAGGCTGGTCAGCGTCAGGTAGCGCGACCGTGTCACGGTATGCAGCGCTTCAACGAAGGACGCAGAATTGCGGAAACCACCGCGGTGCATGCCCACGTCGATCTCCAGGCTCACGCGCATGTTGATGCCACGTTGTTTGGCGAACTCTTCGTATTGGGCGAGTCGTTGTGGACTATCAATCAACCACTGCAGTTGCAGCTCGGGGGAGAAACACATGCTGCTGGTCTGCTTTTGGTGCCAGTCATAGAAGTGCTTTACCGCGCGAATGGGCATCGGTTTGCCCATCAGGATATCGGCAGATGGGATCTGGTTAACAATTTGCAGCAGAAAGGGAAGATGAAAGCACATCAGGCGTTGAGTGCCTGTGCGGCGCATGATGTACTGCAACAGTGGAATCGACGGAAGAGACTTAGTGACCAGACGGTAATCCAGCCCCTTATTCAGCACATCGATAAGGTGATCAATATTGCGGTCGAGACGTTCCTTATCCAGCACCAGGGTAGGCGTACAGATCTCAGCATCATGCAATGCGTCATTCAGAGCCTTGAAGTACATCTCATTCATCGGGCATCCGGGTGTCGTAGCTTTTATTATTTTTATTTCTTCACAACACTATATAGTGGCCGGAAATAAATAGCCAGCCACTCAACGAACACTTGGTCAGAAGAAAAGGCCAGCTTCGAGTTGGGCTTCTTCTGTCATCATGTCGCGGCTCCAGGGCGGATCGAAGACCAATTCCACCTCGACAGCAGTGACATTCGGTACTTTCGCGACACGATATTTCACGTCGGAGATCAACACTGGCCCCATTCCGCACGTCGGCGCGGTCAGCGTCATACGAATGTGCACCTGCCCTTCATTGATCTCAATGCCATAAATCAAGCCAAGATCCAGCAGGTTAATCGGGATTTCCGGGTCAAAGATGGTTCTCAGCGCCTGACGTACCTGATCTTCACGAACGACATTGTCGTCGTGGGCTTCAAACACAATCTCCTCAGCTTCCAGACCCAGCGCCGCTGCGTCGGTGCCATCCACTCGCATCATATTGCCGTTGACGGTAACGGTGTAGTTACCACCGAGTGCCTGATTGATGGTCACAAAGGTGCCTGCCTGAATCGTTGTCGGCGTGCCGGATGGCACCATACGGGCTGGGCAGTTTTCGTGAGCGACAACCATACGGCTTTCGATGGACATGGGCAGACCCTGGCGATGTAAAAAGGACGCGTAGTTTATCAGGAAAGCTGACAGGGCTTAATACTGTTGCAGCGGGGGAGGCCTGCGAAAGCGAATGGACTCCCGCCTGCGCGGGAGTGACAGGTATTGGGCGCGCATTAATTTAGGGGCATATGTCATTTCCACGAAGGAGGAAATCTAGCGGACTATTCATGTCATTTCCGCGAAGGCGGAAATCCAGCGAAAACCATTACGGTGTAAGAAGCGCAGGTGAAGCCGTCAGGGCAAGTGGGATGTTATTGAAAGTCAGCAGGTTATCGAAAAAGCGGAGCGTACTTTAGTACGTGAGTATTTTGAGATGTTCTGCAACAACGCTTAAGCAGCGATTAAAAACGTTTCAGAAGCGTTATTGAGGCAGTGATTCCGATATCGAAGAGTTAACAGTATTAGAAGCGTAGATGAGGCAGTCAGGGGTAGGCGCAGGTTATCGAAAAAGCGGAGCGTACTTTAGTACGTGAGCATTTTGAGATGTTCTGCAACAACGCTTAAGCAGTGATTAAAAATGTTTCAGAAGCGTTATTGAGGCAGTGAGTGCGAGGCGGGCTTTATTGAGCAAGCGGAGCGTATAGGTAATACGTGAGCATTGCGAAATAAGGCCCAACAAAGCAATCACAACGCAAATAGCTTCATACGCTGAAGCTTTCGCCGCAGCCGCATAAATCTTTCGCATTCGGATTATTGAACTTAATCGTGCTATTCAACCCCTCACGCGTAAAGTCGATCTCAGTACCACGTACATATGCACGGGCATCGGCCGCAATAAACAAGGTCACATCATCCGCGACCTGAATCGCATCGTCGCCGTCATCGGCAGCGGTCACAAATTCCACGTCGTATTTAAAACCCGAGCAGCCGCTCTTTTTTACGCCCAGACGAATACCGGCCATATCCGGATTCTTCGTCAGTTGCTTGCGCACGTGGGCAATGGCAGCGTCCGTCATGGAGACGTCGGCTTTTGCATTAGGGTCATACGTTTCAATCGTCATCGCAATTCACCCCTTACAGTAAAAACATTTTGGCTTTTTCGAGCCCAGCAAACAGGCGCTCGACATCGTCCATGGTGTTATAAAAACTGAACGATGCTCGCACGGTACCCGGAATCTTAAACTGGTTCATAACCGGCATGGCACAGTGGTGGCCAGTACGCACAGCAATACCTTGCTGGTCGAGCAGGGTGCCAACGTCGGCCGGGTGTGCGCCCTCCAGCAGGAAACTGAACACACTGGCTTTCTGCGGGGCGGTGCCGACTTTGCGGATGCCGCCAATCTGATCGGCCAGTTCGTTGGCGCGCACCAGTAGGGCGTTTTCGTGCTGCTCCAGAACAACACGATCCAGACTATTTAAGTAAGTCACCGCAGCGGCTAAGCCAATCGCACCGGAAATGTTTGGCGTGCCCGCTTCAAATTTATACGGCAGTACGTTGTACGTAGTTCCGTCGAATGAGCAGTGCTCAATCATCTCGCCACCGCCCTGATAGGGCGGCATGGCGTTCAGTAATTCTTCTTTGCCGTACAGCACGCCAATACCGGTCGGGCCAAACAGTTTATGACCTGAGAAAGCGTAAAAATCGGCATCCAGCGCCTGCACATCCACATTCCAGTGCGACACGGCCTGAGCACCGTCGACCAGCACTTTGGCACCAACTTCGTGGGCCATCTTAATGATGTCCGCGACTGGGTTGATGGTGCCCAGCGCATTGGATACATGCACGACAGAGACGAATTTCACTTTATCGCTGAGCATCGAGGCGAAGGCCTCCATGTCCAGTTCGCCGGTATCTTTGACCGGAATCGGGCGTAACGTCGCTCCAGTCTGCTGACACAGCATCTGCCATGGCACGATATTGGAGTGGTGCTCCATGCCAGTAACAAGAATTTCGTCACCGGCTTTAATATTCTGGCGCCCCCAGGTGGCCGCCACCAGGTTAATCGACTCGGTGGTGCCACGGGTCCAAACTATTTCTTCCGATTTTTTCGCATTTAAAAACGCTTGCAGCGTTTTACGTGCATCTTCGAAATACTGGGTCGCACGGTCACTCAGAGTGTGAGCGCCACGGTGTACATTCGAGTTATTCAGGCGGTAATAATCGCTCAGCGCATCAATAACACACTGTGGCTTCTGCGTGGTTGCACCGTTATCCAGATACACCAGTGGCTTGCCGTTCACTTCCTGATGAAGTGCCGGAAATTGTGCACGGATTTCGTTAATCAGCGCCTGAGTCATGCTTACAGCTCTCCAGAGAGTTGAGCGGATAAATCGTCGTCGCGGCCAAAACGCTTTGCCAGTTGTGGACGCAGCCACAAGCCAACGGCTTCATCGTTCAGACCATTCAGCAGTTCATTGATAAAACCAAAGCTCAGCATCACTTCAGCATCGGCGGCACTGATACCGCGGCTTTGCAGATAGAAGCGGGCTTTTTCTTCGAGCTGAGCTACCGTTGCACCGTGTGCACACTGAACGTCGTCGGCGTAGATCTCAAGCTCTGGCTTGGTGTTGATCTCGGCGGTGTTCGTCAGCAGCAGGTTTTTATTGCTCAGTTCTGCCAGTGTTTTCTGTGCGTCCGGATGAATATGAATACGGCCGTTAAAAATCGCTTTGGCTTTGTCGTTCATAATACCGCGGAACACTTCATCGGTAGTGCAGTGCGCTACCTTGTGCTCAACGCAGGTATGGAAATCGACAACCTGTTGATTCTGCGGAACGTACACACCGTTCATTTCACAGTGCGAGCCACCCACGTTGTGATTCACGATCACATCATTACGGGTGAGGGCAGAGCCCAGGCCTAAATGAAAACCTTCGTAGCGGGCATCACGCTGCAGGTCGATAAATGTGCCACCGATATGGAAGGCAGACTCGGCCATTAACTGCAGACGGTAGTGCACCAGCTTAGCGTTATCACCCACGCGGATTTCGGTCACGGCGTTGGTGAAGTTGTTCTGTTTACCGGCTTCTGTGTCGTCACCTGAGTAGTGCTCGATCACTGTTGCTTCTGCACCTTGTTCCAGTGCAATCAGCAGGCGAGTGTTCACTGTGAAGGCTTCATCGCCTGACGTGTTGGCATAAACGATATGCAGTGGGTGCTCGAGGCGCTGGTTTTTCTCGACCAGTACGAACAGACCATCGTTGATGCTGGCATCGTTAAGGTCGGCAAAGAGGTGCCCACGATCCGCTTTTACTTCACCCAGTAAAGCGCGGATGGCTTCCTGTTGTTCAGGGCGGGCATCACGAAAACGTACCACCAGTTCCAGTGCGGCAGCATCTGACGCAGCGGTATCGAGTTCGCCGTTGGCGACAACAATACGAAGTGCCTGTAACCCAGGGATGACATCGGCATGCGCTTGCGCTGCAGGAGCTGCATTAGCAAAACCGGTTTCAGTCAGGTTGTACAGCGAGGTGTACTTCCAGGCTTCAGTTTTACGTGTCGGTACAGTGGCTTCAGCGAACGCCTGCTGACCACGCGCATTAATCGCACCGAGCCAGGTCAGCGGGCTGATGCTCTTGGCGAGCTCAAGCTGCTTGGTAATAAATTCGGCGGCCATCTCACTCAGCTCCGTTATCGTTACCGTTTTCCAGCCAGCCGTAGCCTTTTTCTTCCAGCTCCAGCGCCAGTTCTTTGCCGCCGGATTTCACGATGCGGCCATTCGCCAGTACGTGAACGTAGTCAGGCACGATGTAGTCGAGCAGACGCTGATAGTGGGTCACTACGATGAAGCTACGGTTTTCGTCGCGCATTGCGTTAACGCCTTCTGCAACCACCTGCAGGGCGTCGATATCCAGACCTGAGTCGGTTTCATCGAGAATGCACAGGCTTGGTTCAAGCAGCATCATCTGCATCAGCTCGTTGCGCTTTTTCTCACCACCAGAAAAACCTTCGTTAACGCCACGCTTAAGGAAGCTTTGATCAAGGTTAACGGCTTTGCACTTTTCACGTGCCAGCTTAAGAAACTGCACAGAATCCAGCGCAGGCTTACCCTGATGCTCACGTACGGCATCAACAGACGCTTTCAGGAATTCGAGGTTAGAAACCCCCGGAATTTCTACCGGATACTGGAATGCCAGAAACAGGCCTTCGCGTGCGCGCTCTTCAGGATCAAGATCGAGAATATCTTTGCCGTTCAGCGTGGCCGAACCGCCAGTCACTTCGTAGCCTTCACGACCCGCCAGTACGTTACCCAGGGTACTTTTACCGGCACCGTTCGGACCCATAATGGCGTGTACTTCACCCGGGCCGATGTTCAGGTTCAGGCCTTTGAGAATTTCTTTTTCTTCAACGCTGGCCTTGAGGTCTTTAATCTCGATCATTTCTTTAACCTTTTGTCTGGTGGCAGACGGTTAGTGTTCAATTTTCAAATTTTGATTTCTTTCGGGAGACCGGAAGAACATCGGCTGGTCGCGGTAAATACATCCCTGTACGCTCGGCTGTGCTCTCTGACCACCATGGATGGTGGAAATGCTAAAAGCTGTATGGAACAGATTTAGCCATGGCACAGATGCCAGCCTCAACTTCTTCCGATCTCCCTTACTATTCGTTCAGCCCAAAGGGCGTTCGCATGACTACAGTTCTGGGCGTCATGAGCGAATGGAGTGCAAGGCAAAACCGAGCGAAGAAGCGCAGTTTACAAGTAGTAAATGAGCATTCTAAGCGAGGTTTTAACACCGCAATCCAGAGCGCAGTAGGCCAGAATTAGCCCACAGAGCCTTCTAGGGATATTTCGAGCAGCTTTCCTGCCTCTACCGCAAACTCCATCGGCAACTCTTTAAATACTTCTTTACAGAACCCGTTCACGATCATAGATACCGCTTTCTCGGTATCGATACCGCGCTGCTGACACAGGAACAGCTGATCGTCACTCACGGTAGAGGTCGTCGCTTCGTGTTCGACGACAGCGCTTGGGTGCTTGCTTTCAATGTATGGGAAAGTGTGGGCACCACACTTGTCGCCCAAAAGCAGCGAGTCGCACTGGGTAAAGTTACGTGCGCCTTCAGCAGTTGGGCCCATACGCACCAAACCACGGTAAGCATTCTGGCTTTTACCCGCCGAAATACCCTTCGAGATGATGGTCGACTTGGTGTTCTTACCCATGTGAATCATCTTGGTGCCAGTATCGGCCTGCTGGTGATTATTGGTCAGAGCAACGGAGTAGAATTCGCCAATGCTATTATCGCCTTTCAGCACACAGCTTGGGTATTTCCAGGTAACAGCAGACCCCGTCTCAACCTGAGTCCAGCTGACTTTGGCGTTGGTATGAGCAACGGCACGCTTAGTCACAAAGTTGTAGATACCGCCTTTGCCGTTTTCGTCGCCTGGATACCAGTTCTGTACCGTGCTGTACTTGATTTCAGCGCCATCAAGAGCGACCAGCTCTACAACGGCAGCGTGCAGCTGGTTCTCATCACGCATCGGCGCGGTGCAGCCTTCGAGGTAGCTCACATATGAACCTTCGTCGGCAACAATCAGGGTACGTTCGAACTGGCCGGTTTTCGCTTCGTTGATACGGAAGTAAGTCGACAGCTCCATCGGGCAGCGCACGCCTTTCGGGATGTATACGAAAGAGCCATCAGAGAATACGGCGCAGTTCAGTGCGGCAAAGTAGTTGTCGCGCTGTGGAACCACTGAGCCCATGTATTTCTGAATCAGCTCTGGGTATTTGTGCACAGCCTCGGAGATCGGCATAAAGATGACGCCAGCCTCTTCCAGCTTCTCGCGGAAGGTCGTCGCCACGGAGACCGAGTCAAATACAGCATCTACGGCCACGCCTGCCAGCGCCATCTGCTCGTGCAGAGGAATGCCCAACTTGTTGTAGGTTTCCAGCAGCTCAGGGTCGACTTCATCCAGAGACTTAGGCTTGTCTTCCATGCTCTTTGGAGCAGAGTAGTAAGACACTTCTTGGTAGTCGATTTCTGGATAGCCCAGGTGCGCCCAGTCTGGCTCTTGCATGGTCAGCCATTCGCGGTAGGCTTTTAAACGCCATTCAGTCAGCCACTCTGGCTCGCCTTTCTTGGCAGAAATAAAGCGTACAACGTCCTCGTTCAGGCCCGGTGGCAGGGTCTCAGACTCAACGTTGGTAACAAAACCGGCTTTGTATTCACGGGCTTTGATCTGACTTTCGATTTCTGCGTTCGTGGCCATGGCGCTGTCTCTCGCGGTTACTGCAGTATTCTAATGGGGCGCAAGTTTACCAAAAACCGGCCCAATAACCGAGTAAAACACTCGGATTTGAGAAAGAATACTAACTTGGTATGCTTTGTGTTGGGATTGTACCAAAGCCCATGCTGGCTGACGAATCGACAATGATTCTCAACACCGCCAGTTCACGGCGCTCAGAGGCGCAAAACTTGAGGTGCAGCGTGAGAGCCCGATCAGAAAGATCAAGCACAGTAGCACCGGGCGCAGAAGCGCCAAGTACAGAAACTCCAGACACAGACAGCAGGAGCCAGGCATGCTGCGTATCGGCAAACTTACAGACTACGGCATTGTGGTACTTAACCACCTTGCGGCTCAGGGAGCAGTGCAGCAATCCGTCGATGACATTGCCACGGCGACTGCGCTCAACGTGCCTACCATTCGCAAAGTGATGAAAGCGCTGGTCGACAGCGGTCTGGTCATCGCCCGCCGCGGAGCGAAAGGTGGCTACCGTATTGCGCGTCCACCGGCACAAATCAGCCTGCGGGATGTGGTGGAGGCCTTCGAGGGACCGATTGCCCTGACGGAATGTTCTCAAGATCACAACGTCTGTGACATCACAGATACTTGCAGCCTCTCTGACGGATGGGGCGGTATCAACCAGCTGATTATGCAGATGATGGGGCGTTTGTCCTTAGAGGATGTTCGCAACCCGCAGATAGTGGATAAGCTGTATCGGCAGTTGATGAATGAAGGCCCGAGGATTCAGTTGGTGAATCTCTGAGAAGTAGGGTCAAAGGACTCTGTTGTGGCGGCTGTGACGGATATGCAGAATATGGACCTCATCACCCTCAATACAAAACAATACCCGGTAGCGGCCGACTACGAAGTGCCGGATGCCGCATTGGATATTCTGATCCTCGGGCGCAATAGGACATCGCTCTGCCAATTTGTCGAGAGATTCAATCGCTGTTATCAACGATAGGTACCAATGAACGGCGTTTTGATGGGACTCTTCGGCAATTTGCTGAAAGCGCTGTGTAAGATCAGCTTCGGCAGTCGGCTTGATCTTGATTGAATAGCACTTCACCCCTCAACACCGAACTTGCTCTCAAATTCTTTCTTGAAGTCATCCAAAGAGCGACTATCTTCGCTCAGCGCTTTGCGAATCGTTTGAATGCTCTCGGCGTACTCTGCCAGTTCTGCCATGCGTTCGTAGGATTCGGCATCCTGTATGACCACTGCCGCTTTGCCATTCACGGTGAGAATTTCCGGGCGCTTAGAGTCAGCGAGTCGCTTGATGTGCTCAGCGGGCTTGCGGCTGAATTCGGTCACTGTGTGGATATC
>Ga0255776_10002060_pt1 | contig 22747 bp, 16 predicted proteins | sample 071ome_19_FD_179974 | JGI IMG/M metagenome (GOLD analysis project Ga0255776, IMG submission 179974) | Coastal salt marsh microbial communities from the Groves Creek Marsh, Skidaway Island, Georgia - 071413AT metaG (version 2) | ecosystem: Environmental > Aquatic > Marine > Intertidal zone >... | reverse complement strand
GTTTGCGGATCAAATTGCAACGCCGGATTCATACGCCAGTGAAGCAGACGCGCTAGGTATTGAGCAAAAAGGTAAGCTAGAAGGTTATGACTATGCTGGCATGTTTACCTCTGCTTACGATAGCGATTATGTGTTTGCTCTAGATCGCGCCAGTGACTGGTATGCAAACATGGTTGACGGTGCGCAAAAAACCGAAAGTCAGCTTACCTTAACTATTAATGCAATAGAGGGCGATGCCAGCGATAACTCAGGTGGTAATGCGGCATCAAAATTGACCAGCAAAGGCACTAATATAACTGCCTCTGGTTTACACATCATCACGAGTACCGGTCGTATTGGTGAGAACCTAAGTGATCTTTCATTTACTGTAAGTAAAGACGGTTCTACCACTCTGACCGACGCTCAAAAAGCAGCCTTGCTATCAGCAGGTGATGGTGATGTTTCATTCGTAGACAATGGAGCAAGCTACACGCTGACGATTAAGCAGCTTGACCCCATTAAAGTGAATACCACAGGTGATGTGTATGTGAACGCTCAAGGTGAAATTTACCTTGAAGCAGCGAAGAGCATTCACCTAGCGGAAGTCACTACGGCTGACGCACTGCGCTTGTACAGTGCTGGAGACATCACCGGCGTTGCGGGCAAACAAAATGTATCAGCGGTTGACGTTCAACTGACCTCAACGGGCAGCATTGGCGAAGATGCAAATCACTTGACGGTTTCTTCGAGCGGCGTGATGGAACTGGTGGACGCAGACGCTGACGTTTATATCGCGCACGGCGGATCAAATTTAGTATTTGATTCTTTGAGTGCAGGCGGCGTTATGAGTCTTAGCAATAACCGTGGTTTGTATGCGGATTCTTCAACCAGCACCATTAAAGCTGACGAATTTGTTTTCGATTTCTCTGGCTTCAATGTGGGCTCATCTACTGGCGCTATTAATTTAACGTCTTCGGGCACAGGTGGCCTGAGCTTGTTAGGTAATAACGTGTGGCTGAACACCTATGGCAACAGTGGATTCACGCTGAACGACGTTACCGCCACGGGTACATTGAACTTAACGTCGAATACATCCCTGAATTTAGCAGGTGATGTGATGGCGAATGCGATTAATGTCAACGCGGATGCTTACAGTATTTCGTCTCAGCTTGGCTCTAGCCTGACAGCTTCTAATAGTCTGTGGGTGAGAGCGGCGTCTATCGACTTCGGTAATGCGCAATTAAATGCGAGCTCGGGTTATGTGTTTGCTAACGGAACGTCTCTGGTTCTGGGTGATGCCACTGTGTCATCTGGCAATTTCGATGTGTTAGCCACTAGTTCGCTCACGGTGTTGGGGGATGTGAATGTTCAGTCTGGCGATCTATTGCTGGATGCGAATGTGATTTCCGCTGATCAAGGTGGAATGATCACCGTAGCCGGTGATGCCACTGTGAACGGTACGCAACAAATCGATTTAAGCTCAGTGAACGTTGCCAATGGTGCGCTTACATTGAATGGTGGTACTTCGGGTATCACTTTGCATGACGCCACAGTGAACAGCTTGTTTGTGAATGCCGATGGCACACCAAGTGTGGATGTCACTCTCGGTGGTATCACAGCCAGTACTTCTGCAACGGTGGGTGCTAACGCCCTGCTTGTGGATGGTGTTTTGAATGGCGGCGACTACAACTTGTCCGCGTTGAACGGTATGACACAAGACGCAGCATTGAATGTGAATGATCTTTCTGTGTCGACTGGCAATGGTGCGTGGGCAGTGAACGGTGACATCACTGCTAATGCCGTCAGCGTCATAAACTCCAATGGCGTTGACTTGGCTGCCAACACAACCCTGTCTGCAAATACATTGACAGTGGACGCGGCAACTCTCTCTATGGCGACGGGCGCAACCCTAGACATTGAAAATGCATTGGATATCACCACAACCGGTAACACAACTCTACACAATGTAGATGCTGAATCTTCCGTTACTGTTTCAGCAGATGCGTTGCAGTTGAATGGAACCTTGGATGCCATTGGCAGCGTAACCTTCAACGCAGGATCCGCTATTACCTTATTAGGCGCGCTAGAGTCTGATGCGACGATGACGTTCACAGCGAACGGTGATCTTCATACTCAAGGCGCGATGAATGCGGGTAACGATATCAGCATTGAGTCGACCAATGGTGCGGTCAGCGTGGATGGCATGGTAACGGCTGGTAACGACATTAACGTTGCAGCAACGAACAGTATTGTCACCAGTGCAACGATGTTCGCCACGAATGACGTATTGGTTAGCAGCACTCTTGGTGGTGTTGAATTGGGTGACAGTGTCACGTCAGGCGGCGTACTGTCCATAGACGCCATGAATGACATCATTACCCAAGCGCTACTCGATAGCGGATTGGATATGTCGATGTTGTCGTCGGCTGGTTCTGTGACGACCAATGGCGTGCTAAACAGCACGGGCATGTTGAACATTGACGCCGATGGCAATGTGATATTGAACGACGATGTTCAAGTGGCATTGACCACGTTCATTACGTCGGGCAACAGCATTGCGATTAATGATGCCCTGACTGCGGGTGGTGCCACAACGTTAAACGCGACTCAAGATCTTACCATTAATGGTGCGGTGACTGTTGAAGACGCACTGACCACCACCAGTGGTGCTGATACACACTTCAATGCGAACACAACCGTGGCGACGAATGTCACTACAGAAGCAGGCGGTGCCGTTAATGTTGCAGAAAATGTGCTGATCGATGTGGCGGGTACGACGTCTGTAGAGGCCAATACCCTTGCGATGGAACAAGATGCCACGTTGCAATCCAATGGTTCCGTTTCTATCGCAAGCAATGGAAACGCAACCTTGCATCATGTTACCAGTCAATCATCCATTGACGTTTCTGCAGATCAGCTGCACTTAGCTGGCGATATGGTGGCTAGTTCCGATGATTCTGTCACCGTATCTCTGATCTCTCAAAGCGAATTGATTGTAGACGGTTCTATTATCGCAACGGGCAATGTGTCCATGGATAGCGGTGATGCTGTCACTCTAAATGGCGCGGTGGATACGGATGCAGCTTTAACCATAGAAGCGGTAAACGACATCATTTCACGCGCTCTGTTGTCCTCTGGATTGGATATGACGTTACTGTCCAGCGCCGGTGCCATTGAAACCAACGGTGCTGTGAATTCAGGCGGCTTGCTAGCCATGACGGCGAAAGGCAGCGTGACACTCAACGAACAAGTACAAGTGGCGTTAACCTCGACTCTGTCCAGCCATGATGCCATTACCCTAAACGGTAACAACACGTTAGCGGGTAATGTCGCTCTTAGCGCCAGCGGTGATGTGAACCTAAATGGTTCGTTGTCTACGCAAGCGCAATTGAGCATCGATAGCGATCGTCATGTTGCGTTGAATGGCGCGACGGATGTGAATCAAGACTTGACGATCATGGCTAGCCAGCAGGTATCCATTGCATCGGACAACGTGGTTGTTGTCGGCGGTGCGACGCAGATCAATGCATCATCGCTGGTGATGGGTGATAACGCATCGTTAAGCTCGCAAGGTCTTGTAGAGCTGACAACCTCTGGTGCGCAAACCTTGGCAACCATTGTAGGCGAGCGAGGTTTGGTCATCGAAGGTGACACGATTACGCTAAATGAATCGGTCACCCTAGGTAATGATCTTGTTGATGCCGATCTTGTGCTCAATGGCGGTGACGTCACAGTGAACGGTCTAGTGAATGTTTCACAAGGTGCTCAAGTGGATGCCCAGTCATGGACTATGGGTGATCTTTCGGAAATGCAATTGGGCGGAGACCTTATTGTCACGACTACGGGCGCTCAACGTCACAATCAATTGGCCGTGAATGGTCAAGCTCAATTTACGTCGGCAGACGATATCCGTTGGGCGGGTGATGTGGAGATTGCGCAAAGCCTTGTTGCACAGGCGTCCGGTGTTGTATCGCTAGCTCAGGACAAACAATTAACCGTGGCCGATATTTCAGATGTGGATGGCGCAGCCATTGAGTTTGAAACGGGTAGCGTGGCGAACCTAAATGGGGCTGCTGACATGACGTCTCATGTGGGGGGGATCACATTAAATGACCTCTACGCCATCAATGGTATTCAATTATCGTCAGCATCGTTTGTCGATGTGACTGGCAACATGGTGGTAGGTACGTTGGATCTCGGCGCTGTTCAGCCTTCAGCGGGCGATGCCAATCTGGTGGTGAGTGCAGTGGACGGTGTGAGCTTGGCTCAAGACGAACGCGTTGCGGTCGGCGGATACGTTGACATTAACGCACAAAGTTTTGTGATGGGCGACGGCAGCGAACTGGAAGCCAATGGCGCATTGCATGTTAATGTGGATGACAACATTCATGTGGCCCGCCTTATATCACATGCCGATGCCACTGATGCCATTTTGTTGAATGCAACTTCAGGCGCCATTACCTCTGAGGCAGGCGCGTACGATGTGGCAACCGATAGCGTTAACTTCAGTCACTTGACGGCGAGTGCAACAAACGGCGGTGCGGTACTGACGGCGGCTACTGGCATTGGCTCTCCTTTGGTGGTGACCACGCCTTGGTTATCAGCGGAAACGTTAGATGGCGATGTGAACTTGGTAACGACCCAAGATACCCATGCGACGCTTTTGAAAACCTCAAAAGGCAATAACATTAAGGTACGTGCGCTCGGTGATTTAACCATCGATGAGCTGCTAGGTACGCCTTGGTTGTATGTGGATGGTCACTTTGTGGCGACGGACATGACCATCGATGGTGGCGAGATTCAATCGAAGCAATCGATTACGGTTGAAACCATCACGATGACCGAATCAGGCCCTCTCAGTTTGGAAGCGCCGTCTATCGAAGCCAATATCTATGGTCAAGATTTAGCGGAGTTGAATTTATCCCTGAGTGGCGTGGAAGACACGCAAGCGCAATGGATTAAAACCAACATCTATGGCGCTCAGAAGTTAAACCTAAGCGAGTTGAACACCTATCGTGGACAATTGAATACTCGTCATGACCAACCTTGGTTGAGCATTGATAACATCGATGTAACAGATGGTACCGTGAGCGGTGGATATGCCATCACCACAGAAACCTTAAGCGTGGATATTGATAACGAAAATCCAGGTTCGAAGAACGTGGATGTACAAGCGCTGACGGTATACAAGGGCGAGAGCTCAGGTGATTTCTCCATTAGTGTGAATGGTAACGAAGTTCGCACCAATGCGGTGGTGAGTCGTTCTCGTGAACCGGCAGAAATTTATTACTACCGTGCTGAAAATGGTTTGGGTGAAGCGTTCGATCGCTACGACGGTGATCGCAACTTGCAAGACATCACTCAACCAGAGGATGTGATTCCTGAACCGCCGGTGGAGCCATGGCATCCATCACCGATCATTCCGAAAATCTTCGGTAAAGGGGTAGACCCTCAATTCAATATTCCAGAAGTGTCTGAAGAAGATGCATCGGAAGAAGAAGATGAATACGGTGTGGTGATCGCAGCCAATGACACGGAAGAAGACGGATCAGAAGGATAAGCAGTAATGAAAATGATATTTGGTCGTCTTGTGATTGGTTTGGGGTTAGGCACGTCTATGTTGTCGGGTGGTGCGGCTTTTGCCGTCACACCCGAGCAAATCGAAGCCATTCGCAATCAGCCTATGTTGGACCCAAGTAAGCAGCAGGATATTCTCCAGCAGCAACAGAAGCTTCAACAGAAGGCGGATAAAAAGACGATAGAAGAGGGTGAGAAAGATCAAAACGACAAGGCAACGAAAGGCCCAACGTTTACTTTGAAAGCCATTCGTTTCAGCGAGTCAGTGTATTTAACCTCGGATGACTTACGAAAAGTGGTCGGGCCGTTACTCAATACGCAGGTAAGTTTTACCGACCTGCAAAACTTGAAAACGAAAATCATTGAGCTTTATCACGCCAAAGGTGTGTACACTGCCACGGCGGTATTACCACAACAAAAAATTAAAGACGGCGTGGTGTTTATGCGTTTGGTTGAGGGAAGCTTAGGAGAGCTGACCGTTGAAGATCATACCTACACCGACGAAGCGTTTATTCGTGGTTGGTTGCGTAACGATGAACAGGTGTCGGCCATCGACATTAAAGCACTCGAATCCGACGTATTGGTGTTTAATCGCATCAACGATCAACGGTTGCAGGCCGAGCTCCATGCAGGTGAACAATTTGGTTTAACCGATATTGTTATTCGAGTGCAAGAACCGGCAAGAAACCAAGGGTACTTATTCTGGGATAATTATGGCGCGCCAGCGTCGGGTAAAAATGAGCTAGGGGCGATGTATGTTCGACAGAAACTTTGGCTCGATGGCGATCGTTTAACGGTTCATGCATTGCACTCAGGAAACACCAATCTAGATTTTAAAAAAGATCTGGACTTCATTCGCAATGAGACCGGCATAATGTCTTTGAACCTAGGGTATAACTTACCTTTAGCTCAAACCGGTTGGCGTTTAGGAACGACGATTTCTTCTACACAGTCTGACATCATCAATGGCGAGTTTAATGACATTGGAATTAGGGGGAAGAGTGATCGCGTGAGCGTGGATGCTTCGTGGTTGGCGTATAGCGAGCTTTATCAGTGGGTTGATGTGATTGCGGGTGCTGATCATACATGGTCCGAGTCGGATGTGGTGGACTCAGCTAAAATTTCTGAACTGAAAATTGCACAGTACTATGGCGGTGCGCAGTTGAACTGGTTGAGCAATCTTTGGCAGCTGAGTCTGCGTCAAATGATTTATTACGCCTATGTGGACGACCAATTAAACCCCGATGATCAAGACGTATTCTTGGCGAAAGGGGACGTGAATTTTATCGCCCAATATCCTAAATACAATGTTTATGGGTTGGTGAAAGGGCAGTGGCAAAATGCCACGGAAAACGGTTTGGTGGGATCTCTTTCATACTCTCTAGGCGGGCCAACCAATGTCAGAGGGTACGAGCCTGGCTATGTGAGCGGTGACGAAGGTTATTTTTGGAGTATTGAGAGTCACTGGAATGGCTTAACTTGGCAAGGCTATCACTTTGATTTTTCCATTTTTCATGATCAGGGGGTCGTAACGTCAGCCAACCCTACTGAAAAATTGGTTTCGCTCGGTACCGGGTTAAGTATCTCCGGTGGCCCTTACGTGTCGTTTGATTTCACCGCAGCGGAATCCCACAAAAAGATTAACCCGGATCAGAGCGACTGGGTCGTGTATGGCCGTTTAACCTGTCAATGTTGGTAAGCAAAATGAAATACCTATTGATTGTATTTGTCGTGTTGTTTGTGACGGCGTGTGATGATCCCGCTCCGGTGGAGCAGGTGACGACCGTGGAAGTGGATCAGTCTCGTATGCTCGAGCTGGAAAACCTGAAACAGACGTATCTTGAAAAAACGGCTCAACTTGTACCTGTATTTGAGTCTTGGCAACAACTTGTCGCCAAAGCGGAAATTATTGAATCCGATTTTGCTCAGGGACAAACCGTTCGTGTCAGGAAATTTTTAGATTTAGATCTAGAGGGTTTGGACATAGAGGATTTTCCAGAACTGTTCGTGTTGCTAGATAACGAACAAACGTATCTTAAAAATAATTTGTCCTTAGTGACTCAGTGGTTGGATTCAAAAGCAGAAGCCAAGTTGGCACAAAGTAATTACCGCACTGCGTTGCAGCAACGACTAAAACAGCAGGATGAGTTTGATGCGCCGTTATGGGAGCAGGCCTTTCGTCTCGAGCAAGCAGAAAACTATCGAGGCGCACAAGAAGGTTATCAAATCATTGCTCAGCATTGCCTAAACAAATTAGCCCACTTTAATGCTGCGCTGGACGCGCAGCAATCTGCGGCGTTAGCTATGAAGAAGTGGCAAACGCTGGATGGGAAGTTGAGTCGTTTCTCTGCTCAAGTCGCCAAGCTCGAAGGTTTGAATGCAGAGGCGCGTGATTGGTTATCATCGCTTCAATTTGATGGGGCGAAGGATCAATGGCAAACGGTCGCAGAGCAATGGCTTCAGCTCTATGAGAATGGCCTCACCTATTTGACGATGCCCAAGTTGGTGACCTTAAAGGGGGGCGTATTTAACCAAGGTGACGAAGTGGGTAACGGCGATCGTGATGAGCTGCCTTTGCAGCGAATGCGAGTACCTGATTTTAAAATGTCGATGACAGAGATTACCTTTGCTCAATACGATGCTTATGCGAAAGCTAATGGCTTGCCCTTACCAAATGATGAAGGCTGGGGTCGTGGGAATCGCCCTGTGATTAATGTCTCTTGGAAAGAGGCGCAAGCCTTTGCGCAGTGGCTAAGTGAGCGCTCTGGTAAAGTCATTCGTCTTCCCTATGAGGCTGAGTGGGAGTATGCCGCGAAAGCAAACCAAACGGATCCATTTAGTATGTCTACCGACGTGGGCAATTTGGCAAACTGTGAAGGTTGCTATCGCTGGAGTAACACGCAAACAACGCCAGTGGCCCAGTTTCCTGCAAATGGATTTGGGCTGTATGACATGCAGGGCAACGTATGGGAGTGGACCGCTGATTGCTATCGTGTGCCAGAGTCCGAGGGGCAATGCGAAGGGATGGCGGTAAGAGGTGGTTCTTGGTATGACATGCCAAACCAGCTACGAGCAAGTAACCGCTCTACGGCCGCTCAAGATAAAGCGAGCAACCGTATTGGGTTTAGGTTGGTTGAGGCCATTACAGCAGAGCAAATTGTCCACGAGCCATTAGACGGCCTTTAAAACTGAAAGACCATCTGCCATTTCGGGGTTAGGGATGAGTGCTCTGCCAGACCCTGTTCAAGGGCCCATTGGGAGAATAGCCCTGGGGCCCATTGTTGAAGCACGCCAACTCCCATCACTTCATAACGGCGCTCTTGCCCTAATACCAAGTCTTTTGTCTTTTGTAGCTCTAGGTAGCTTATCCATCGAACGCCATCACCACTGTTCGCGATGATCCAGGTGGGTTGTACCGAGTGGGCAACCTGTTGGTGCTGAATGGTATGAGCGTTAAATACATACCAATCCTGTGCGGCACTCGCTTGACCATAGAGGGCCAATAAGAGAATGACGGAAGAAATAAAAGCGTGTTTCATGTGTGCTCCCCGAATACCCGTTGTCTTTTTAACTCTAGATCATGGGTCAGCAGTTGAAAGGAGGAGTTAGGTATCGGATGAAAACAAACTAAGAGGGCCAGCTGACATCGCATTGAGGTCTATATTGGAATATAGGCTCTCTGTAGTTTGTAAGTGCTTACATTTTTATTTTGAGCAGGCGAAAAAAAAGCCGGCCTGAGCCGACTTTTTATGTACTTTACTGTGGATTAGCCTTTAAGAGCAACCACAGCAGAGTTTAGGCGGCTCTTGATGCGAGCAGCTTTGTTTTTGTGCATGATGCCTTTAGAAACCATCTTATCTACGTAAGGCGCAGCAGCTACTAGAGCAGCTTGAGCATCATCGTAGTTTTTAGTGTCGATGGCAGCACGTACTTTCTTGATGTAAGTACGAACCATAGAACGTAGGCTTGCGTTATGAGCGCGACGGTTAACCGCCTGACGAGCGCGTTTGCGTGAACCAGCTGAATTTGCCACTATCAGGCTCCTTCGATATTCAAAATTAACTTAAAATTCAGGGTGCGGAATTATCCTGAGTCGAGCCCGAGTTGTCAAATGCTTTATGGTTATGAGGCTGTCGGTTTGGTCGAATTTTGCAAATTATCGGACACGGCCCTAATTTGGCAGCCTCTAGAGGGTTGTGAACCATGTTTTTTGCATAGATTTCAGGGGTTTACTGGTACAATCCCCCTCTCTACACGGATTCTGGATCGAAAGCTACATGGAGCCTAATCAAACGACCCCCACCCCCTCCTCAACTCCAAAGTCGCCAACCCATCAAAGTTCGGGGTTGTTGCGAAGCTCATCGATCGTCAGTGCAATGACCCTACTATCCCGAATCTTGGGTTTGGTTCGAGATATCTTTGTGGCTAGCTATTTCGGGGCTCGGGCCGACGCCTTCTTTGTGGCTTTTAAAATTCCTAACTTCTTTAGGCGCTTATTTGCGGAAGGGGCATTTAGTGTGGCGTTTGTACCTGTGCTGAGTGAGTACAAAGTACAGGACCGAGACGTTAAGTCCCTAGTGGGGGCTGTGTCGGGGGCTTTGCTCGGGGTGCTGGGGCCATTCACTCTGATTTCGGTGGCAGCCGCGCCGATATTGACCTGGATCTTTGCGCCGGGCTTCGCTGATCAGCCCGATAAGTTTGCCTTAACGGCAGATATGCTACGCATTACTTTCCCCTATCTTTTGCTCATCAGTCTCACCGCCTTTTATGGCAGTGTTCTTAATACCTATGGGCAATTTGCGATTCCTGCAGTGACTCCTGTTCTGCTGAATGTTTGCTTGATTTTAGCCACGTATTACATGACCCCGTGGTTTGATGAGCCACTCATGGCTTTGGCGTGGGGGGTGATGTTAGCTGGGGTGACGCAGTTGGGGTTTCAGCTGCCTTTTGTCATGAAGCTGGGGCTATTGGCATTACCGAACCCGAAGTTTAAGGATGAAGGGGTTCGTCGAATATTGAAGCTGATGGTACCTGCATTATTTGGTGTATCAGTCAGTCAAATTAATCTGCTGCTAGACATCTTACTGGCGTCCTTCCTTGAGTCGGGCAGTGTGAGTTGGTTGTATTATTCGGATCGTCTCGCGCAGCTGCCTCTGGGGGTGTTTGCCATCGCCATTGCCGTGGTGATTTTACCTAACTTGTCGCAAAAGCATGCGGCGGCCGATCAATCTCGCTTTGCCCACACCCTGGACTGGGGGGTAAGGATGGTACTGTTAATTGGGCTGCCAGCGGCCTTAGCGCTGGTTGTGCTTGCGGTGCCCCTCATGTCGACCATTTTTCTGCGTGGGGAAATTACCCTGTATGACGTGGAAAAAATGTCGGTGAGCCTGATGGCGTATGGAGCCGGGCTGCTGGCTTTCATGCTGATTAAAGTGCTTGCACCGGGTTACTATGCCCGCCAAGACACCAAGACCCCTGTGAAAATCGGCATCATTGCCATGGTGGTTAACATGGTCTTAAACCTGCTGCTGATATTTCCCTTTGCTCATGTCGGTTTAGCGTTGGCGACGACATTGTCGGCCTTTCTGAATGCGGGTCTTTTATTTTGGGGGTTATATCAGCAGGGTCATTATCGGGCCTCCCCTGGCTGGTGGCTCTGGGTCGGGCGCATCCTGGTTGGCAACGTCGCCATGGTGGCGGCGTTAATGGCGATTAATCCGGATTCAAGCTTGTGGTTAGCCATGAGTGAGTGGCAGCGAATTGGCTGGACTTCTCTATTGGTAGCAACGGGCGCTGGTGTATACGGTGCGATTCTATTAGTGCTTGGGGTACGGTTGCGGCACCTAAAGGGATTTTAGCCTGAATTAGAGCCTTGAGGGGTCGTTATCGCTGGTGAGTCGGCCCTGTGTGCCCTATAATGCGGCCTTTTGTTTTGCTTTTGCATTTATGTTGTTTTTTCGCGGTTTACACAATATTCGCACCTTTGAAACCGGGTGCGTGCTTACCATAGGGAACTTCGACGGAGTTCATCTAGGGCATAAACGCGTACTGGATAAACTCAAGAGCAAAGGCCGCACCTTGGGTCTGCCTACTGTCGCCATGATTTTTGAGCCACAGCCGAAGGAGTTGTTTGACCCAAAAGGGGCCCCTGCCCGCATTAGCTCTCTAGCTGAAAAAATTGAGCTACTGCAGCAAGAGGGTTTGGATGCCTTGGTCTGCTTAGCGTTCAACGAACGATTAAGGGGCCTTAGTGCCGAGCAGTTCGTCAGGCAGGTTTTGGTCGACGGTCTAAATGTCAAAGCATTGATCGTCGGAGATGACTTCCGCTTCGGTTGTGATCGCAGTGGCGATTTTGAGTACCTTATGGCCTCGGGGCAGCGCTTGGGTTTTAGTGTTGAGGATACTCGTACCGTTGAGCAAGAAGGTGAGCGAGTTAGCAGTACCGCTATTCGAGAAGCGTTAGCCAATGGCGAACTAGAAAGAGTCGAAAGTTTACTTGGCCGACCTTTTAGTATCGCAGGGCGTGTAGCCCATGGCCAAAAACTGGGGCGTACTCTGGGCGTGCCGACGGCTAATGTGATTTTAAAACGGATTAAAACCCCGTTAAGCGGGGTTTACGCTGTGCAGGTTCATACCCAGCAGGGCATATTTAACGGTGTGGCTAATATTGGAATGAGGCCAACCGTAGGGGCATTGAAACCCATTTTAGAACCTCATCTATTTGATTTCTCTGGTGATCTTTATGGTCAAAGAATCAAAGTGGTGTTCAAGAAAAAAATGAGAGATGAAAAGCGCTTTAATGGTATCGAAGAATTGAAAGCTGCCATTTATCACGATATCGAAGTGACAAAAGCCTTTTTTAAAGACATTCAAACGAGCAAATAAACGAAGAGCAAACATGACAGACTATAAATCGACGCTCAATCTTCCGGAAACCGAATTTCCGATGCGTGGTAATCTGGCTCAGCGCGAGCCTGCCACTTTAAAAAAATGGGAAGAAATGGATTTATATAAAGCGATTCGTGAAGCTCGCGCGGGTCGTGACAAGTTCATTTTGCATGATGGGCCTCCATACGCAAACGGCAATATTCACATCGGTCATAGTGTGAATAAAATTTTGAAGGACATCATCATTAAGGCGAAAACCCTTGACGGTAAAGATGCACCCTATGTTCCTGGTTGGGACTGCCATGGCCTGCCGATCGAATTGAATGTTGAAAAACAAGTAGGTAAGGCCGGCGACAAAGTAGATGCCAAAACCTTCCGTCAAAAATGTCGTGAGTATGCTCAAACTCAGGTAGACGGTCAGCGCGAAGATTTCAAACGTTTGATGGTGCTAGGTGATTGGGATAAACCCTACCTCACGATGAACTTTAAATTTGAGGCAGACATCATTCGTACGCTTGGCCGTATCATTGATAATGGCCACCTGCATAAAGGTGAAAAGCCAGTTAACTGGTGTATGGATTGTGGTTCAGCCTTGGCGGAAGCCGAAGTGGAATACCAAGATAAAAAATCCGTATCCATTGATGTGAAATTTGAGTTTGCCGATTCGGCCGCGTTGGTAGCGAATTTTTCAGATGATGCATCACTGGCCGGAAAGAAAGCCAGTATTGTTATTTGGACAACCACCCCTTGGACGTTGCCAGCAAACGAAGCGGTCTCTGTTCACCCTGAATTGGAATACGCCCTAGTTTGGTTGAAAGAAAACGATGAGTTAATCGTTTTAGCATCTGAATTGGTGAAGGACGCGATGTCCCGCTATGGCATTGATGAAGGCGGCTATTCGGTCGTGGGTCATGCAAAAGGGGCTGCATTTGGCTGGGTAAAAGAAGCATCGGAAAACGCACCATTTGTGGTGAAGCATCCATTTATGCCAAACGATGAAGATGCATCGCAAGACAAATTTGTGCCCGTGATTACGGGTTTGCATGTGACTGCTGATTCCGGTACCGGTTCCGTTCACACCGCTCCTTTCCACGGCGCAGATGACTACACTGTTTCAAATAAATACGGTATCACGTCTAAAGCGATGCTCGTTAATGCCGAGGGGCAGTTTATTGAAAACGAAGCCTTGAAAGCGTTAGAGCTGTCAGGCTTAAGTGTTGCGGATAAAGGTAATTTCCGAGTGCTCGGTATCTTGGCCGAGAAAGGCGCATTGCTGAAAAAGCAAAACATCAATCATAGTTATCCACATTGCTGGCGTCATAAAACCCCGATTATTTTCCGTGCGACGCCACAGTGGTTCATCAGCATGAAGCAAAACGGTTTGCTTGATCAAGCCATGCATGAAGTGGAAAACACGGTAGACTGGCGTCCAAGTTGGGGTAAAGCCCGTATTGAAGCCATGATGGGCTCACGCCCAGACTGGTGTATTTCTCGTCAGCGTACTTGGGGCGTGCCAATCGCTTTATTCGTAAATAAAGTCACGGGCGAAATACATCCAAATACGAAAGAGCTAATTGAAACAGTTGCCAAAAAAGTTGAACTTGAAGGCATTGATGCTTGGTTCGATCTTGATGCGGCTGAAGTGTTGGGCAGTGAAGCCGACCAATATCAAAAAATCACAGATACATTAGATGTGTGGTTTGACTCCGGTGTGACCCATGCGGCGGTTTTAGAAGAGCATCCAGAACTTCACGTGCCAGCTGATCTTTATTTAGAAGGTTCTGACCAGCACCGTGGTTGGTTCCAGTCATCCATGCTGACCAGTGTCGGCGCCCGTGGTAAGGCACCATACAAAACTGTACTAACTCACGGTTTTACCGTCGATGGCGAAGGCAAGAAGATGTCTAAGTCTTTGGGTAACGTGGTATCTCCGCAGGATGTTGTGAACAAACTGGGTGCGGATATCTTGCGCCTATGGGTAGCAGCAACGGATTACAGCAGTGAAATGACGGTGAGTGATCAGATTTTGAATCGCACGGCCGACTCTTATCGCCGAATCCGTAATACCACTCGTTTCTTGTTGGCCAACATTAACGGTTTTGAGCCAACGCAGCACATGTTGAAGCCAGAAGAGCTTCTGCCATTGGATGCATGGATTGTTGACCAAGCAGAGCAATTGCAAGATGAAATTAGGCATCATTACAGCCAGTACCAGTTGATTAACATTTATCAGAAGCTTCATCACTTCTGTGTAAATGAGTTAGGTGGTTTCTATCTTGATGTGATTAAAGATCGACAGTACACCACTCAGGAAAATAGTGTTGCACGTCGTTCTGCACAAACCGCCCTGTACCATGTGCTTGAGGCAATGGTACGTTGGATGGCTCCGATTCTAAGTTTCACGGCAGAAGAAGCATGGGAACTTATGCCTTCACCGGTAAATGGCAAGCGTGAAGAAAGTGTATTGTTAGCGGAGTGGTATGACGGTCTGTTTACATCGCCGAATACCGAATTCGACGATGCATATTGGCGTCGTATCATGGAAGTGAAAACAGAAGTGAACAAGCTGCTAGAAAAAGCGCGCAACGAAAAAACCGTTGGTGCGAGTTTAGGGGCAGAAGTGACATTGTTTGTTCAAGGCGAACTGGCGGATGATTTACAACGTTTAGGTGATGAACTGCGTTTCGTTTTGATTACCTCTACGGCTAAAGTTGAAGCATTTGATGCCAATTTAGGTGTAGAAACTGAGCTGGCAGGGTTGCGTGTCGCCGTTCAAGCGAGCGAGCACGAGAAATGCGAACGTTGTTGGCATCACCGTGAAGACGTTGGTCAGCACGAAGGCCATGACGGTTTATGTGGTCGCTGTGTGGATAATGTCAGTGGCGAAGGCGAAAAAAGGGCTTACGCATAATGATCGAGATGATCAAACAAAAATACTTCACCGGCCTGGATGTGAGCCGGTTGAAGTGGCTATGGTTAGCGGCCTTAACGATCTTGCTGGATTTTGGCACTAAGCAGATGGCTGAGCATTTTTTACAATATGCTCAACCCGTATATGTGTTGCCAGTTTTCGATCTGACATTACTGTATAACCGAGGCGCTGCCTTTAGTTTTCTAGCGAATGAAAGCGGTTGGCAGCGTTGGTTCTTCACGCTGATTGCGATGGGTGTCAGTGCAGCGCTCACCGTTTGGTTAATGAAGTTGAAACCATCGGAGCGCATGCTGAGCGCTGCGTTAGCATTGGTGATAGGCGGTGCCCTAGGAAACCTCTACGACAGACTGGTTTACGGTCATGTGGTGGATTTTTTACACTTCCACTGGGGGGAGAGCTATTTTCCGGCTTTTAATATTGCAGATAGCGCAATTACATTAGGGGCCGGTTTATTGCTGATCGATAGTGTGTTCCTCGAAAAGAAAAGAAAGCAAGCCTAGCGCTTTTTGTATTTGGTTTGAATGTTTCTGGCTGTACCGTTAGCGGTACGGCCTTTGTTGTAAATATAGCAGGTGGTTTCTCCATGCAGATTTCCAAGGGTAAACAAGTAACTTTGCATTTTGCGCTAAAGTTGGAAGATGGTCAGGTGGTGGACTCAACGTTTGACAATCAGCCTGCCACTTTGGTTGTGGGTGATGGAAACCTACCAGAGGGTTTTGAGTCGTTGCTCATGGGCCTAGAGCCTGGTTCGAAAGAGCAGTTCACCGTGCCGCCAGAAAATGCGTTTGCTCAACCTAATCCTAATAATGTTCAACATATGAAACGCAGCGACTTTGCTGCTGACATGGAGTTGGAAGAAGGAATGATTGTTTCTTTTGCTGATGCCAATGGGGCAGAGTTGCCAGGCGTGATTAAAGAGGTCCATGACAATCTTGTAATTGTGGATTTTAATCACCCCTTAGCGGGTAGAACCTTGGCATTTGAAGTTGAAATTATCGACGTCATGGAGCCATCTGCCTAATGAATATTACCTTGGCGAATCCCAGAGGATTCTGTGCTGGCGTAGATCGAGCCATCGATATCGTAAATCGAGCTTTAGATATTTTCGAACCGCCTATCTATGTGCGTCACGAAGTCGTTCACAACAAATTTGTTGTAGACAACCTGCGTGAGCGAGGGGCCATCTTCGTAGATGAGTTGCACGAAGTACCCGATGACAACATCGTTATTTTTTCCGCTCATGGTGTTTCTAAAGCCGTTCAGCAGGAAGCGAAAGACCGAGGTTTGAAAGTATTTGATGCGACGTGTCCGTTAGTCACTAAGGTTCACATGGAAGTCGCTCGCTACGCCAATAAAGGACATGAGGTCATTCTGATTGGACACAAGGGTCACCCTGAAGTGGAAGGCACCATGGGTCAGTATGACCAAGCCGGTGGCGGTGATATTTATTTGGTCGAAGACGAAGCGGACGTCAATGCGCTAGAACCTAAAAACCCAGAAGCTCTCGCCTACGTGAGTCAAACGACACTCTCAATGGACGACACGGCCATTGTGATTAAAGCACTGCGCAATAAATTTCCTAAGATTCATGGTCCGAAGACCGATGACATTTGTTATGCCACTCAAAATCGTCAAGATGCGGTGAAAGACCTGGCGTCGCAATGCGATTTAATTTTGGTTGTGGGTTCGCCCAACAGTTCCAACTCTAATCGCCTTCGTGAATTGGGCGAGCGTATGGGGGCGAAAGCCTTTCTTATCGATAACGCAGACGAAATTGATGCCTCTTGGTTTTCTGAAGGCAGCAAGGTGGGCATCACCGCCGGAGCCTCTGCCCCAGAGATTCTTGTTCAACAGGTAGTTTCTCGGGTGAAAAAGTTGGGTGGAGATGACCCAGTGGAGCTAAGCGGGCGTGAAGAAAACATCACGTTTAATCTACCGAAAGAGCTCAGATTAAAGCCAGTTTAATGGCTCCTCCTCTAGCATAAAAAAGGGTGACTCAAACATGGGTCACCCTTTTTTCTTTTACTCACTATCGTGAGTATGGCCTTGAACTAGGAGGCAATCTCATAGCAGGGTTCGTATTTTGACCCTGGTAGCTTCATCCTTTGTTGCTTGACCATGCTCTCAAGCAAGGCCTCCAGTGGTTTGGCCAGTTCCGGATTGCCATGAATCTTAAACGGACCGTGCTGCTGCACTTCTATTCGGCCCTCTTGTTTCACATTTCCGGCAACGATACCGCTAAAGGCACGTCTTAGGTTGGCAGCCAATCGGTGCACAGGCTGATCAAACGAAAGATTAAGCTTGGCCATATTCTCATGGGTGGGCACAAACGGAGTTTGAAACTCTTGATCAATGGTTAATATCCAGTTAAAGAAAAAGGCATCGTTGTGTTCTTTTCTGAAATTGTTCACTTTGGCGATGGCCACTTTCATTTGTGATGCCACGGCCATGGGGTCATCAATAATGATTTGGTATTTTTCTCGAACAGCTGGGCCAAGGCAGGCTACGATAAATTGGTCGATTTGCTCCCAATAGGCTTTGGATGATGCAGGCCCCGTGAAGATCAACGGGAACGGGATATGCCTATTTTCAGGATGCAGCAGTATTCCTAATAGATATAGAATTTCTTCGCTGGTGCCTGCGCCTCCGGGAAACACAATGATTCCATGAGCGGTTCTGACAAACGCTTCTAAGCGCTTTTCGATATCGGGTAGTATGACTAATTCATTAACGATCGGGTTGGGCGCCTCAGCGGCAATGATGCCAGGTTCTGTAATGCCGACGTAGCGGCCACGTTTGTTGTGTTGTTTAGCGTGACCAATGGTGGCGCCTTTCATGGGGCCTTTCATGGCACCGGGGCCGCAACCCGTGCCAACATCTAAGCCTCTCAGGCCCAATTGGTATCCTACCTCTTTGGTGTAGTCGTATTCCGCTCGGCCAATACTATGGCCACCCCAGCACACCACTAATCCGTTGGGCGTGCCGTAACGTAAAATGTTGGCATTTCTAAGTATGTGAAACACCACATTGGTAATTTGTTCGCCACTTTGTTCGACACCAGGGGTCATGAATTTGGGGTTATTTATGATTTCATCGTGGGTGTAAATGATGTCACGTAACACCGAAAAGAGGTGTTCGCGAATACCGTAAATCACTTCTCCGTCGACAAACGCATCGTTCGGTGCATTGTAGAGGTCGAGTACAATGCCTCTTTCTAGCTGCACCACTTGTATATCAAATAATTCATATTCTGCTTCTTGGGCAAAGCAGTCATCGACGACGCTGCCGCAGTTTAAAACGGCATAAGCGCATCGTTTAAAAATTTCGTGTAAGCCACCTTGGCTGTTATCTTTGAGTCGGTTAACTTCGTTACGAGATAAAACACGTAGTGCTTTTCTTGGTGTGATTCGGGCGTATTCTACTGCCATGTTATTACATCCCTTTGTTGTTGATTTTCTGCGGGCACGATTACAGTTTAGCACTAAACAAATTCAAAGGTTCGGACTTTTTTAATTGCAATCTTTAGGCCCAAAGCTGAAGACTGGGGTAGTGGCTCATGGCTCTTAGTAAGTCGCTGCGAGTGATGATGCCAACCAAGGTATGCTCTGAACCGAGAATGGGCAGGCAACCAATATGCTCATCGAACATAACGTGAGTGAGGCTATGAATATCTTCGTCTACCGTAGCGGCAAAAATCTCCCGAGTATACCAAGGGGTTTTGTGATGATTGTGAGCGCTTTTGAGTAGTTGACGCTCGCTGGTGATTCCCCAGAGTTTTTCGTTTTGGATGATCGGAAGGTGGCGAATTTTATTTTGTTGCATCTCGCGCCATGCTTCTTCCCATGACAATTGGGGGTAGTCTAAGCACACAACCGGATGAGACATGATTTCGTGTGCCTGTTTGACGGGGACCAACTGCTTAGCCACCTGTTCATAGGTGTGTCTTGCCTCTGCGTGTTCCTCCGCTTTCTCATCGATCTGAGTTTTATCGGATACCTTTTGGGTCGACGGAGAGTGATGGACACGTTGAACATCGGGCTGTGAAGACGTTTTATAATCTTTTAACGCGGCAGCACCTTGATCAATAAAAATAAATGGCATGTGGTGTCATCCCTGCACCAGGGCGAATGAACGCTGCTTCGACTTTTTCACCGAAGAGGCATGGCGCTAATTTACCTTGATTGACGTTATTCGTTTGGCGGTTGAGTTACCCACTGCAAAAACGATTCCCTTTCTGACTGTGTCGCCCGTTCCCACCAAAACTTGAGCTGTTCTAGGTAGGCGTCGTGAGAAAGAGGCTCTGCATCCGCTTCATCACTGTAATTTTCTAATGGGCGAACGACTTCACCCAAAATCTTTTTGTTTTTGTTAGTGAGATACACTTTAGGCGCTGTCACAAAAGTTTGCATCTGCTCTAGGCTGGCGATAGGGGGGATGGTGAGCTGATATTGTTCTCCTGCTATTAATTTCGCCTGAAACCGTACCGGAAGGCTGGTAAAGCGTTCATGGTTGTCATTGTCGATATTCCAAATGCGATCAACCTCGACCACAAAGGTATGTTGGGCAGCGGGTAATACCAGCGGCGTTGCTTGGCTTCTAAATGACAAGCTTGGAAGTTTGATGGCTTCACCATTGTGCTCAAGTAAATTAATTTCCACCGGGAGTATGATGGTGGCGGTGTCTGCATCCGGTAGAGTTGGTCCTGCATATAGACGAACTGTATTGTGCTGTAAGCAACCGCCAAGGGCGAGGATAAGTACGAGTAAAGACGTGCGCATAAGAACTCCTTAGTGCCCACATTGTAAGAGCACTCGTTGCAACTTGCCATTGAGTTCTTGGCTGATAATGGCTATAAACACGGCATATTGTTGATTCATCGGTGTCGCGTGTTATGGAACCTTGTATTCGTTTAGTGATTTCTTGCCCAGATAAAGTGGGTATTGTGGCCAAAGTCAGTCAGTTCGTGTCCCACCATGGTGGTTGGATTGTCGAAGCCAACCATTATGCAGACCCGAACACGGGTTGGTTTTTCATGCGTCACTGTATTCGTAAAGATTCACTGCCTTTCGATGTGGAGGCGTTCAAATCTCAATTTCAGCCTATTGCTGACGAGTTCGACATGCAGTGGAGTGTGACGGACAGTGAGGTAAATAAAAAGTTGGTGTTGCTGGCGAGCAAAGAAAGCCACTGCCTAGTGGATCTTTTACACCGATGGCACAGTGGCGAGCTCAAGTGCGATATTCCATGTGTGATTTCAAATCACGAGGACTTACGCAGTTTGGTTGAGTGGCATGGGATCCCGTATTTTCATGTGCCTGTGGATAAGGCTAATAAGGCCGAACATTTTCAGCGTGTGAATCAAATTATCGCGGAGCATAAAGCAGATGCTATTGTGTTAGCGCGTTACATGCAGATACTGCCCGAGGCAGTATGCGAAGAATACGAAGGTAGGATTATCAACATTCATCATAGCTTTCTGCCCTCTTTTGCCGGAGCCAAGCCATATCATCAGGCAGCGGAAAGGGGTGTAAAACTGATTGGTGCCACATGCCATTACGTAACTCAGGAGCTGGATGCAGGCCCGATTATCGATCAGGATGTCATTCGTATTAGTCATAAAGATACGGTTGAGGATATGGTAAGACTAGGCAAAGACGTGGAAAAGAATGTTTTAAGCCGGGGTGTGCGCCAACACCTTGAAGATCGAGTCCTGCGCCACGGCAATAAGACCATCGTTTTTTAATGAGCTGAATTGGCAGGCACTAAAAAAGCCCTTGTGTATTACACAAGGGCTTTTTATTTATTCACGTCTTCGTAGCGTTTAAGCTCGTTTACGAACGGGTTTGCTTAAGTAACGACATGCTACGACTTGGGTGAAGAGTGACGCTTGGGGCACCTTCAGAAATGAGCTGGTTGCTGTGACGTAGACGGAAGGACTTATCCAATCGGCGTACACACAAGGTTAAGCGAACGGTTAGCCAGCGATAGTCTTGTACGGTTCGAGTGTGAAGCACAATGGATGCTTCATTATCTAAAATCTCTTGGCAGATCGGTTCAAGATTTGTACGTACGTCACGGATTTTACGGCTATCAATCAAGTCTTGATTAAGGTTGAACTCAGCAATGGGTTTACTGGTTTCCTCGGCCGATTCCACTTCTTTAGCGGCTTTTTTACGCTGTGCTTCTAGCGCAGCAAGCTTGGCCGCTGCTTGACGCTTGGCTTCTTCTTCTTTACGAAGTTGAGCTAGACGACGCTCTTTTTCTTCAAGTTCTTTGCGGCGCTGGGCGGCTTCTTTTTCAGCCTTGGCTTTGGCGGCCTTAGCGGCGGCAAGTTCTTTTTCTTTTCGGGCCTTATCTGCGGCGCTGTCTTTTTTGGTTGTAGTGGCTTTTGCTACTGGCTTAGCTGGGGCGGTGGGTTTAGGCGCCGCTTTAGCAATATTGCCAGACCCTTTAAATACTTTGTCTAATTCATCTTGGGCTTGTTCTAGACCAGGGGTCAGATAGGCCAGCATCCATACATTGTCTAAATATACTTGAGCCTGAGCATACTGCTTCTTACCACGAGCTTGATTTGCGAGGTTTACGTAAACCTCACCTACTTGGTATACGCGGTGGTTGATGCGCTGATCATAAGGGGCTAGTGCTTTGAACTGCCAAATTTTTTGAATGGCGTTATTGCCTTCAGGGGAGCTCAATCGTTTTGCGCTAATGTCGGCATCGATTTTCACTAGAAGTTCATCAAGCTGGGCGTCTGCAAAGGTCACATTAGAGGCCAATGCGAATAGGGTATACGCCAATGCAGAACGAATAATGGATTTCATAGGCAATACTCAGTGTTTTTATAGTTGTAATTAGTGGCCATTATTGCCTAGTCCTATGTGATAATGCAATGCTTGCATTGGTCTGAATGTGCTAATTTGCGCTTATATAGTGAAAAGTATTAAAAATGAGGAGCTGACATGCTGAGATGGGGATCCATTTTGCTGTTTTTACCCAGTGTGGTGCTGGTGACCCTGTATATGATAGAAGCCCAAAGTGCGGCCCACTGTGTTCAGGGGGGCGGCAGCTGGGACTATGTCAAAGGCCTGTGTGATGAAGGGCAGACCCATGAAGTGGTGACGTTCATGGCGCGCCATGGCGCTTGGGTGAACATTTCGATGCTGGTGTCTGTGATTGGCCTTGCCATGACCACATGGGGCATGATCCTGAAAGGCATGGCCAAGCCGAAGGATGACTGAAGTGATCGTTGGGTTACGACTGACCGGCGTAGTGAAAAGAGAGATGTCGATAATACCGGCTCAATAGCCGAGATTGAGGAATGTCGAATCGCCAGATACTGCGAATCGCCTGCAAGACGGAGCGATCTAGGGC
>Ga0255776_10002058_pt1 | contig 22752 bp, 19 predicted proteins | sample 071ome_19_FD_179974 | JGI IMG/M metagenome (GOLD analysis project Ga0255776, IMG submission 179974) | Coastal salt marsh microbial communities from the Groves Creek Marsh, Skidaway Island, Georgia - 071413AT metaG (version 2) | ecosystem: Environmental > Aquatic > Marine > Intertidal zone >... | reverse complement strand
AGTAATGGCATCGTCACAGACTCGATCGATCCAATCGTAACGAGAGGCCGTTAATGCCTGCGCCACCAATTTATCTGCACGCTCCTGCTCATAGATCTGGGCTAACAAGCTTGCCGATTGGTCCTCGGGTGAAAGCTTTTCTTGAACCGTTTCTGGCAATTTATAAGGGCGTGGTGTGCACTGAGCTTTTTCAAGACGAGTTTCAATCGCGTCCATCAGCACCACTAAACCGTCACCCTTACTGGCCACTAAGGGTACTACGGGGCAACCTAGCGCATCACCCAATGCTTGGTGATCAAGATGAACCCCCTTACTGTGAGCCACATCCATCATATTCAGGGCCACGATCATGGGGATGCCCGCATCGAACAGCTGTGACGTCAGATATAGACCGCGCTCAAGCGAGGATGCATCCAACACGTTAATCAGTAGATCAGGCTCTTTGCTCAATACATAGCGCTGGGCGATTTGCTCATCGATAGAATCATCACCACTACCCGAACTAACGGTATAGGTTCCGGGAAGATCCACTACCTCGTATTCAGAATCAGCATGCTTAAAGGTGCCCGATTTACGTTCGACCGTTACACCAGGCCAGTTGCCTACACGCTGCCGTGCGCCTGTCAGTGTATTAAATAACGTGGTTTTACCGCAGTTGGGATTACCAATCAGGCCGATGGTTTTCTTTTGTTTACCCGACATGTTCTACCTGAATCCCCTTAGCCTCTTCACGGCGCAGGCTTAAATGAAAGCCCCTAACACGAATTTCGATTGGATCACCCAGCGGTGCCACGCGCACCACCTTGAGTGTGGTACCGGGTACCACTCCCATACTCATAAGACGCAGTGCCTGTTGCCCGCCTTCGGCGTCACAGCTCACCACCCGGGCCTGATCGCCCACTTTTAATTCAGAAAATTCTATTGCCATAACCGATTCCGATGCCACGTTGAATCGCTGGTAAGACTAGCAGCCTAAGGCCCGTAACGCCTTGATTCAAGACAGATTAATTAAACATAACAATGATAATGATTCTCAACATTAACGCAATAAAAACGGGTATTTTCCTGATGAATTTCCAGTATTTAGACCACATATCACCCAAATCCCGCCAAGGACTAATATTTCCTAGAAAAACTGGTAAAATGCGCGGCCTTTACGACGGCCGATTGTGGCCGAATGCAACAGACAAGAGAGACCATTCAATGAGTGAGATTCCCGCTTTATTTAAAGACGCTAACGAGCTACTAAGCGACGATGGTTTCGCCACCTCCAATGTTTGGTACCACGGCACCTCTTCCGCCCTTTGGACTTCGATCAAAGAAAACGGCATTAACCGTTCTGGCGACCGCGATTTAAACAAGAAAGTCAAAAACACCATGGCCACCATTGGCAACAGCTACACCGAAAGTGTTCAGCCGGTGTTTTTAACCCAATCTAAGGAACTGGCCTACCTATGGGCCGAGAAAACCGTCGCCCGTCGCCAAGTACGTTTCGAAGGTGAAGAAATGCCGATCGTGGTGAAAATTACGTTAGGCGACGATCTAAATGAAAAAGTAAAACCGGATGTAGGCGCCGCTGCCATGCTCATGGTGGAATCCGAAAACTACTTAGACCAACTGGCCATGATCTACAAAGAAAATGGCTCTACCCTGCCGACCATTGACCCAATGAAGGCCGATCGCTTGGATTACCTAACGAAACTGGGCATGGCCTACCTAAACACCAACGTACCGGCTGAGTGTTTAGAACTGGTAGCGGAGTAATTCCGAACTTAAAAAGGCCGCTTCTTGCGGCCTTTTTTCATTCTACGATACAGAAAACCGTGTATCACTTAAGACAACCTCCGCACACACAAAACCATCATCCCCAACGCGCGAAGCGCATTGGGGTTGCCTGTGGCAATGATCAGGATCGCCAAAGGCAACTTTAATCCATTTCTATTTTCTGTCAGGAATTGAGTGCTTTTTCTGCAAACTCAAAGCATTGGACCCCTGCCTTCGCAGGGGAGACGATAATCGTCTGCTGCCGGCACTCTTAATAAGTGCGCCACCCCGCACGGAAGACTATGTACTGTGACGAAACGAGGTTCGCAACAGAAAACCGTCATCCCCGACGCGCGCAGCGCTTTGATCGGGGATCCACTGTGGGTGTCTAGTTAATCGTTTTTGTTTCTTTAACTTCTAGGCATGTTTGCACATTAAGGAAGTGGACCCCTGCCTTCGCAGGGGAGACAGAGGTCGCCCGCAGGCGGCACTCTCAATAAAAACCGTCATCCCCGACGCGCGGAGCGCTTTGGAGTTGCCTGCGGCGATGATCGGGGATCCAACGTGCACGCCCAGTTAATCGTTTTTGATTCTGTAAGTTCTAGGCATGATTGCACATTAAGGAAGTGGACCCCTGCCTTCGCAGGGGAGACAGAGGTCGCCCGCAGGCGGCCTCGTACAGAGTGCGCCACCCTCATTCCCCGCTCACGGCACTCTTAATGAATAGCGTCATCCCCTACACGCGGAGCGCTTTGGAGTTGCCTGCGGCGATGATCGGGGATCCAACGTGGGCTCCCAGTTAATCGTTTTTGTTTCTTTAACTTCTAGGCATGTTTGCACATTAAGAAAGTGGACCCCTGCCTTCGCAGGGGAAACGATAATCGTCCGCTGCCGGCACTCTTAATGAATAGCGTCATCCCCTAGGCACGGAAGACTATGTACTGTGGCTGAACGGGGTTAGCAGCAGAAATTCGCGAGTCACTTAAGGGAACCTACGCACACAAAAACGCCGGGCAAACCCGGCGCTAATGCATTTTCAATGAAAATGACGATACAAATTACAGCACAGCTAAAGCAGCATCGTAGTTTGGTTCGTCTGCAATTTCTGCCACTTGTTCGGTGTGCAATACTTTGCCGTCGTCACCTACCACCACAACAGCGCGGGACAACAAACCAACCAATGGGCCAGTCTTAAAGGTCACGCCATAGTCAGCGCCAAAGCTTGAACGGAAAGTAGAGCCTACTTTTACATTCTCAATGCCTTCTGCACCACAAAAACGGGTCATGGCAAATGGCAGGTCCGCAGCGACACAGATCACGACAGTATTATCGAGAGACGCCGCTTGCTCGTTAAACTTGCGAACAGATGTCGCACAAGTGGGTGTATCAATAGATGGAAAAATATTCAAAATGACACGCTTACCCGCCAATGCGTCTGCGGTCAGCTCAGATAAATCACCCTGTACCAATGTATAAGCAGGTGCAGTTGAACCCACTGCTGGTAATTCACCTACCGTTTCAATGGGATTACCTTTAAGTGTAACGGTTGCCATGATGGACTCCTTTGTATTGGAAATGCTTTTGATGTGGCTAGCAGTATAGCCTGTCCCTTTTGGGGAGTGACCACTGTAAATTAGATTGCGCACAATTAAAATGATTTATTTCCATGAAACAGCCCATTTCATACGCTTATCCCAACATACGTACGCTAAGGTTTACCGGTTCACCTCTTTACCTGACACAAGCTTGACCCATAAAATGAGCCAACTAACAATAACAACCGAAAACATGATCAATCGTCCAGTCCACACCACTCTTGCCGCATGGCCTCTGGCCATTATTCGCGCCCTTAAGGCTCAAGACATTGACCCCGCTCCGCTATTTGAACAAGTTGGCCTGTCCGTTGCTCAGTTTAAGGACGATCCAGATGGGCGGGTTGACGTTCGCCGCATGACCCAATTCTGGCAATTAGTGGAACAAGCTACGGGGAACCCGGCTTTCGGCGTAGAGGTGGCCAAATACGTTCAGCCCATGCATTTTAGAGCGTTGGGACTGTTGATGCTGACCGCTGACAATCTTGAGCAAGCCATTCAAAAGCTGGCGCAGTATCACGCCATGGTGAGCAATTCGGCCAATATCGAACTGCATTACACACCAGAGCACATTCAGTTTGCCATTCAACCCATTCCGAGTGTGGACATCAGCCCCTTAGCCATAGACAGCTTTCTAGCAACGCTTCACCAGCTTGCCTTGCAACTGACCAGCAACCCAAAGCTGATCAGCAAAGTCACGCTGCAACGATCAGGTGAACCCCACCCTGAACGCTGGCAAAACGGCTTTGGCTGTGCAGTTGAGTTTAAGCAAACGCACAACGCTTTATGGTTTGATCGCCAACAGGTGGCCAAGAGCGACCTCATGGGCGATAAAAAAATGGCAGCTTACAATGAATCCATTGTGCAGTCTTACGTTCAAGACTTAACCGATAAAACCGTGAGCCAACACGTTGTCCATTACATATTCAGCCAGCTTGAGAAGTCCGAACCCACGGTCACTGGGGCGGCTCAACATTTGAAGTTAACGGAAAGAAGTTTGCGCCGTCGATTGGAAGAGGAAGGCAATCAATTTCGTGGTTTACTTCAAGATTGCAAAGTACAACTGGCTAAACAATACCTAAAAGACACTCAGTTACCCATTACAGATATCGCGCTCCGCTTGGGGTTTGCCGATCATAGTAACTTTACGCGAGCCTTTTCCAAGCTAACGGGTCAAAGCCCATCGGCATTTCGCAAAAAACACCTGCTTTAGTCATTGACGGTTAAACATGACACACCTTTGTCCGGTTAAGACCAAGGCATTCCTGCATCTCAGGGTTACACTGATCTAAAAATAAGAATACATGAGGCTCTTTTATGTTTCGTATTGCCCTGCTCACCCTATCCGCTGCCTTATTAGCGGCCTGCGACAACTCGGTTGAATTTGAATCTGACGCGAACACACTTGGGCACAGTGCGCCCACCCCCACCACGGTAAAAGCCAACCAAGCGGTATTGGCACAACGGCCATTCAGCAACACAGAGGATTTTGAGCTTGCTCGTAAAGGCCTCATCGCTAGTGAAGACCATCTTGAAATTGCTCATTTAACTGGCAAAAGCTTGGTCTGGAACATGGATGAATACGGCTTTGTCGATGCCAATGGTGAAAACGCACCCGGCTCAGTCAACCCCAGTTTATGGCGCCAGGCGGCGCTGAATAACATCCATGGTTTATTCAAAGTCACCGACGGCGTTTATCAAATTCGTGGATTCGATTTGGCCAACATGACCATCATTGAAAGTGAGTCAGGCTGGATTTTAGTGGACCCTCTCACCGCAAGAGAAACCGCCCATAAAGCCTTCACTTTTGCACAACAACATTTGGGCAAACACCCCATCAAGGCCATTTTGTTCACCCACAGTCACATTGATCACTTTGGCGGCATACAGGGCATACTGCAGAACCTAAGCGACCAAGAAAAACAGAATCTAACCATCGTTGCCCCTGCAGGCTTCGAAGAAGAAGCCACCAGTGAAAATATCATTGCCGGTACGGCCATGAGTCGTCGTGCCATGTACATGTACGGTAAGCGACTCAGTCGAGATGAACGCGGGCATGTGGGCACAGGATTAGGCAAGGGCCCAGCGTTTGGCAGCTTCGGTTTTGAAGAAGCCACCGTTCACATTTCCGAGCCCATCACCGAACTGAGCATTGATGGTGTGCCCTTCGTTTTTCAAACCGTGTCGGGGTCAGAGGCCCCCGCTGAATTTACCTTCTACCTTCCAAAACAAAAAGCGTTCTGTGGCGCTGAAATGCTGAGCCGTAATATGCACAATCTCTACACATTACGAGGCGCGAAGGTTCGTGATGCGAATATCTGGAGCCGCTACATCGACGAAGCTCGCGTGCGCTTTAACGAAGCCGACGTGTACTTTGGCAGCCACCACTGGCCACTGTGGGGGCAAGAAAAAATCAACCATTTCTTGGAACAACAACGCGACACTTACAAATTCATACACGACCAGAGTGTTCGCCTACTCAACAAGGGCTATACCCCAAACGAAATTGCGGAAAGCTTAACCCTACCTGAGGCGCTTAACACACAGTTTCATAACCAAGGCTATTACGGCACACTCAAGCACAACGCCAAAGCGGTGTACCAAGCCTATCTAGGCTGGTATAACGCCAACCCAGCTAAGCTAGACCCTTTACCCGAAAAAGAAGCTGCGATTCGTTATGTTGAGATGATGGGTGGCGTGGACGCCGTCGTCGCTAAAGCACAGACGCAATTTGACGGCACCGCTAACCTGTCCGCAACCGATGGCACCAAGACCTATCGCTGGTTGGCAGAACTACTCAACCATGCCGTTTTCGCCGACCCTGACCATACAGACGCCAAAACCCTATTGGCCAAGGTGTACGACCAACTGGGGTATCAGGCCGAATCTGCACCATGGCGTGATTTCTATCTCACAGGCGCTTACGAGTTGCGCCACGGCGGACCGGATGAAGGCATCAGCCCGGCGGTCATGAAAGAAGTCCTGTTAAAAACCCCCGTGCACCTCTTCTTCAATAGCATGGCGGTGAACCTCAACGCGGACAAAGCAGCCGATACCGAACTGGCTATTAAGGTCACCTTTAGCGATTTAGATCAGAGCTACCTTCTAACCCTTAAAAACAGCGTACTGCACCACAAGGCGGTGGCCAAAGATACCATTGCTGACGCCACCCTAACCCTTACGCAGCCTCTGTTTGTCGATATGATCGTTGGTCATGCTGGCATCAAGGACACCTTGTTTGGGGATGATCTCACCGTGGATGGCAGTGTATTGGATTTAGTAAAGTTCTTTAGCCTAATCGAAAAGCCGGAAGGCACATTTAATATTGTGACGCCTTAGCAAATGTCTTCATAAAACTAAAAAGCGCCCAATGGCTCGACCATAAGGCGCTTTGATCTTTGGTGATCTCTGCAATATTGACTAGGGTTATAACATGACTCCTAAGCACCCTCTGACAAGCCTACTCCTTCTATGGGTACTTTTTAGCACTCACGTTTATGCCGAAAAGCTCGTCATTGCAGCAGATGACTGGTTCCCAATGAATGGCAACCCGAACAGCGAATTCCCAGGCTACATGATCGAGATCGCGAAAGAGATCTTTTCATCCAAAGGAATTACCGTCAAATACGAACTCGTGCCATGGGAAAGGGCCCTCAACCAAACTCGCAAAGGGCTATACAACTGCGTCGTCGGTGCCTACAAAAAAGACGCACCCGATTTTATTTTCCCTAAACACCCGTGGGGGTACGATAAACCGACCTTTTTCGTTCCTATCAATGACCCATGGCAATTTGATGGCAATATAGCGTCTTTGCAGTCGAGAAAATTAGGCGTTATTGAGGGCTATTCTTACACAAAAGAATTTGATGCTTACTCCCACAATAATCGAGGCCTTAGGGTTCAGGTGGCCACCGGCGATCACGCCCTAGAAATCAATTTACGAAAATTATTTGCCGGAAGGATCGATACCATTCTGGAAAATGAATACGTACTAAATGCGAAGTTAGCGGCTAAGGACCACCCTTTCCCCCTTAAAAATGCAGGGTATTTGAGTTACGCGATTCCCATCTATTTCGCCTGCTCTCCCACTCTTCCAAGCAGTCAAGAATACGTTCAATGGGCTGATCAACAGCTTCCAAAACTGAGAAAAACTGGGCGACTTAAACGCATTTTAAGTCGCTACCAGTTATCGGATTGGCAATAGCTAACAAAAGCAGCTAAGCACTGGGGGTTCGAATCACTTACTTATGATCTTCGAATGCTTCATTTTCATGTTTGATAATGGACGCAATCAGGCCGATTACAATCCCAGCCGCACCCAGCGCAAACAGCATCAACATAATCGGTGAATCAGCAAAGGTAAAATAAGCGCTTACACCTTCCCAAGTAGTAATGGACGTTCCCATATTGAATCTCCTATTCCATTAATATTTATGCTGCATCACCAGCTAATTTGTTAGGCACTTCGCTCTCAAATGAAGCGGGTGTATTTGCTTCAGGATAAGGCTTAGCCAGAATTTCAACTTCATCGATACCCAAATCCTCTGCAGCTTCAGGCACTCGAAGCGCATTGGCTTTCTTCAAGACTAAAGAAATGGCATAACCAGGTAGGAATCCAACCGCAGCCATAATCACAGCAGACAAGGTTTGACCGTACAACGTGATGTCCGGATTGCCACCCACATTTGGTGTACCGCCAGCGAAAACACCCACAAGAATCACCGCAACAAAACCGGTGAAACCGTGCACGGCAACCGCACCGACCGCATCATCAATGCCCTGCTTCTCTAACAATTTCGCAAACGCTACCGCTGCAAAACCCATGCAAGTGGCAATCATGAACGCTAATGAAGGGCTGTATAAATCAAGGCCAGCCGCAACAGAAATAATCCCAACTAGGCCACCCGACATAGTCCAGAAAGGATCACGGGTCGCGATATAACAACCGATGATACCGCCAGCAAAACCCATCAGAGTGTTAAAGGCAAATGCCGACAAGTTAGTTGGCGTGTTGTAGATGGTGGTCCAACCGGTTTCACCACCATTAAAGATAATGCAGCCACCCAAGAAGCCAAAGAATCCGAAGATAATCATCATCAAACCGATAAGCGTCATAGGCAAACTATGAGGCGCGATGGTTTGGGCAACACCGTCAATGAACTTACCTTTACGGGCACCTAAGTTGATCAAAACACCCAATGTAAAGAACCCGGCAACGGCATGGACCACACCAGATGCACCCACATCGTGATAACCAAGATCGGTTAGCAACCAGCCATCGGGGTGCCATCCCCACGCGCCAGCCAAAATCCATATGGCACTGCCAAGAAACACCGTCAGTATCAAGAACGCGCTCACCCGAATACGCTCAATCACCGCACCAGATAAAATGGAACCCGTCGTCGCACCAAATAACGCGAACGCCGCCCAGAAGATACCTGTCCCCATGTCCGTAACATCCGGCCCCATACTGGCTGCCCATGGAAGCGCCGCAGACGCATCTGTAGGAATAAGGCCACCCGGGAAGGCGTTATAAATCCACCAACCAAACAGGTAGAACGTGGGAATGATGACCGCAAGGGCCAAGATGTTTTTGATACCGGCAGCCAACGCATTCTTACTACGTGACGCACCCATTTCATAGGCCAAAAAGCCCGCATGTATCATGATCATGATGGCAGTACACCACCAATAGAACACCTCCACATTCATGCTTTGGTGCATTTCAAAGGTTGCCTGTTGAGCTGTAAGCTGTGCTTGCAAACTCTCCAGGGTGATTGCTTCATCCATAAGGACTCTCCTCGTTTTGGTTTTAGTGTTTACTCATTTTTAAGAATTCAACGAGGGCCATTTATTAGTTATATTTTCGCACGGTATTCATGTTTGCTTGCAGATACTGTCCGCAACCTCTGATCTATAAAACGGTCAACCACACTCCTCAGTTAAAAAGTTGCGTGTATTTTTGAGCACATCTTGTGTGCCTTCGGTTCTTTCTTTTAATCCGACACCAGACAGCTTTAAACGGATACTTTCCATCAATAAATACACCGCTTTTTGCGTAGCACCGGCGTAGCTCAAACCACCGTCACGTATATTCGATATGCAATTTCGCTGTGCATCTGTGGTTCCAACTTTAGGGGCATAGGTGAGATACAGCCCCATGCTGTCGGGGCTAGATAGTCCTGGTCGCTCTCCGATTAATACCATCACCACTTTAGCTTTGAGCCTTTGTGCGATGTCATCACCAATGGCCACACGACCCTGAGTACAAAATAAAATGGGAGCTAGGGTCATATCGCTTGAAACGCGATCATCTATAGCAGGCAGTAGACATTGAATGAAAGGCACCGCATTTTTTTCGATGGCAGTAGAGGAAAGGCCATCAACGCATACGATGACTAAGTCACAACCATTAGGATACTGGGCGGCCATTTCATCAATCGCTTGTGCGCTGTCTATATTCAAGCGACGCCCTAAGTCAGGGCGCTGTAGATAGGTGCCTCGATCTATTGCCTGGCTCGCTAACACCCGTGGAGAGAAAGGTTGTCCATTCGGCAATAGATCGAGGGCTTGGGGGCGAAACTGTTGAATACACGCTGCAACATCAAGGGGAGTATGCACTGCATCCCGCGCCTGTGCGTGCTCCAATTGAAACTTCAGCCATTCATCCGTAGGCAGTGACGTACCTGCCCTACCAAGCGCGATTCGCGCATCGGTAACCGTCTTTAATTTCTCCCAAGGGTTTTTAACAACCAAAGATCGTGCCATCACTATGCCCCCCCAACGCTTAACATGGGTTTTGCAAACACGGCAGGCATACTCGCGTTCAAACGACACCCAGATTCCATGATATTCATCTTGCTTAACCAAGCAGCAAATTCAGGAGCAGGCTGCAGACCAAATAGTTGACGAACATACAAAGCATCATGGTAAGAGGTGGTTTGATAATTCAGCATAATGTCATCGGACCCAGGAATCCCCATGACAAAATTGCACCCAGCGGCTGACAACAATGTTAAAAGATTATCCATATCATGCTGATCTGCTTCGGCATGATTGGTGTAGCACACGTCACACCCCATGGGTAAGCCCATGAGCTTTCCGCAAAAATGATCCTCTAGTCCCGCCCTTATAATTTGCTTTCCGTCATACAAATATTCAGGCCCGATAAACCCGACCACGGTATTCACTAAGAGCGGGTCAAACGCGCGCGCCACGGCATAAGCACGAACCTCACATGTTTGTTGATCTAATCCGTGATGGGCATTGGCACTGAGACTGCTGCCCTGCCCGGTTTCGAAGTACATAACATTTTGCCCTACGGTTCCGCGCTTCAATTCCAAGGCTGCTGATTGTGCTTCTTTGAGCGTATTTAAATTAAAACCGAAACTGTCATTCGTCGCCTGAGTACCACCGATACTTTGAAACACCAAATCCACCGGTGCACCGGCGTTAATACATTCAATGGTATTGGTCACATGGGTCAATACACAGGATTGAGTCGGAATGTCATATTGTTGAATCACATCGTTCAGCATGGTTAACAACATTGAGCATTGCTGCACGTTATCGGTCGCTGGATTAATGCCGATCACCGCATCCCCGTTCGCATACAACAAGCCGTCCAATATACTGGCCGCAATGCCCGTTAAATCATCCGTTGGATGATTGGGCTGAAGTCGTGTAGAAAAATGTCCTTTAAGCCCAATGGTATTGCGAAATGCGGTGACTACCTCACACTTTTTCGCCACTAAAATAAGGTCTTGATTACGCATGATTTTACTGACGGCCGCCACCATCTCTGGCGTTAACCCATTTCGTATCGCGGCTAGGGTTTGCGCATCACAATCTTCGTCTAGCAAATAATTTCTAAAGTCACCCACTGTCATATGGGATATCAACGCAAAGCTTTCAGTATCATGAGAATCGAGAATGAGCCGTGTTACTTCATCTTTGTCGTACGGCACGAATTCTTCTGTTAAGAAATCCTTCAACGGCACGTCAGCTAAGCACAATTGAGCCACCGCCCGTTGTTTTTCAGAAACGGCGGCAACACCCGCTAGCACATCACCACTACGCTTAGGTGTCGCCTTCGCCAATAATGTCGACAAAGAGTCGAAACGCATGCGCTCCTGCCCTAGCGTATAAACGTACTCGCGATGATGATTAACGGTTTTCATATCAATCAATCCAACTCCAGTTGCGTATTGAATCAATACACATCATTAATTCGAATGTTCGGTATGAGGTTTGCAAACACAAATGTGAACGAATGAGCGACTGCAACTTTAAACTCATAAAACAACGAAACACTTCATACCCACTAATTTACCGAGAATAAGGCAATATCATTATCAAATTATGGCAATGTTTTCTTGATGTTAATTTATACAAAAATTGCCAATTTGCCGTTCTCTGTCGTAATAACGACCCTTTGTGATGCAAAATAATGAAGACAACGGATATGCAATCGCCTAACGCACGGCCAAACGCCCAAATTCAGAACAACGAGCTTACCTTGGTGCGCAGCTTTGATGCACACGAGCACGCGCACAATTTGAGGGACTGGCAACAACATTATGACCAAATTAGTGCAGGAAATTTTACCGGGCACATTTTGGATCGAAATTTAGACGGCATTCAAACCTTTACGGAATACACCAGCCAGGCATTAACACAAAGCTGCTTAGTGTGGCCAGACTCCATCTGGTTAGGCATACCTCACCAACAACCAGAACACAGTCGCATCAATGGCTTATCACTTGAGACCAACGACATCATGTGTCGCCCCGGCAACACCGAATTTGAATTAGTCACGCCCGGTGATTTCCATATATATGGCATCGTGATTCCACAAACCATTTTGCTAGACATGGCACAACAGCAAAACATTCACCTAGATTTATCCAATTTAAAACATCACGAGCGACTATCACTGCCTACACACACGCTATCGGCCATTAAATTTGTGTTATCTCGATTACTACAAACCGAGGAGAACCATGCCCCACTGCCCCCGCAGCATTTGGCCAAGGACCTCATTACCATGGGGCTCATCGATATACTAAAAAATGAAACCCCCAATGAGGATGTCGCCACCAGCTATCGCCACCGTCACCGCATTGTACAATCCGCCCGGGACTTCTTAGAGCAGCACCACGACCGCCCCATTACCTTGTCTGAACTTTGCCAGGCCTGCCACACCAGCCAAAGAACGCTGCAAAACAGTTTTGAAAGCATTCTAGGGCTTTCACCGATTCAGTATTTACGATTCACCCGTTTAAACGGGGTAAGAAGAGAATTAAAGAAGGCATCACAACAGGAAACCGTAGGCGACATCGCCGCTCGTTGGGGCTTTTGGCACTTAGGGCAATTTGCCAAGGACTATAAAAATGTGTTTAGTGAACTTCCCAGTGAAAGTTTGGAGAAGTAGAGCTTAATATCCCCCTTAACTTAAAAATTTCCGATACATAGGCGCAGCTGTAATATCGTCACTCCCATAGGCGAAGCTGCAATATCGTCACATCTATAAGCGCAGCCGTAATTTCGTCACTCCCATAGGGGAAGCCGTGGATGGGATCACCGAAGGGAACTCTAGTCCAAATCAAAGCAGTTTACCTAAACGAATATGTGAGTCGTTACTGAAGGATTGGACTCCTGATCAGCTCGTACCTCGCGTCAGGAGTGACGGGTTAGCCTCAAGTTTCAGATCTTATCATCACTAACCTAGGCGCAGCCCAAATATCGCCACTCCTATAGGCGAAGCCGTGGATGGGATCACCGAAGGAAACTCTAGTCCAAATCAGAACTGTTTCCGATTTTCACAACCTTAAGCCTTCATCAAAATCAAAGGCATTCGCTAACTGTGAGCACAACACCATGCAACCCTGCACTTACATTATGGCCAGTAAACCCAATGGCACTCTTTACATTGGCGTTACAAGCAATCTAATCCAACGGGTGTTTCAACACAAAACCGGTTTCGTAGATTCATTTTGCAAAAGGTATCGTATTCATGATTTAGTCTACTTCGAATTACACCAAGATATGTACTCTGCAATTACCCGTGAAAAGCAGCTTAAGAAGTGGAAAAGGCAATGGAAAATTAACTTGATACAGAGTGACAATCCAAAATGGTTAGATTTATGGCATCAGATTAACTCTTAGGACTGAGCCTTGCGCTTCCCCCTTCTTCGAGTCACAAGAACGACGCTTACACATTTCGCTCACATTGAGCAAACAACTTCGTCACTCCCATAGGCGAAGCTGCAATATCGTCACTCCCATAGGCGAAGCCGTGGATGGGAGTCCAAATCAAGACTGCACCCCCTAACGACTAATCCAACAATGACAGAAGGGTTGGACTCCTGATCTGCTCGCCCCTCGCGTCAGGAGTGACGGGTTAACGTCAAACTAACATTGAGCAACCAGCTTAGTCACTCCCATAGGCGCAGCCGTGGATGGGAGTCCAAATCAAGACTACACCCCCTAACGACTATTCCAACCATGACAGAAAGGTTGGACTCCTGATCTGCTCGTCCCTCGCGTCAGGAGCGACGGGTTAGCCTCAAGTTTCAGATCTTATCATCACTAACCCAAGCGCAGCCTCTCTTCGAGTCACAGGAACGACGCTTACACATCTCGCTCACATTAAGCAAACAACTTCGTCACTCCCATAGGCGCAGCCGTGGATGGGATCACCGAAGGGAACTCTAGTCCAAATCAAAGCAGTTTACCTAAACGAATATGTGAGTCGTTACTGAAGGATTGGACTCCTGATCTGCTCGTCCCTCGCGTCAGGAGTGACGTGTTAACATCAAGCTAACATTGAGCAACCAGCTTAGTCACTCCCCTAGGCGAAGCCGTGGATGGGATCACCGAAGGGAACTCTAGTCCAAATCAAAGCAGTTTACCTAAACGAATATGTGAGTCGTTACTGAAGGATTGGACTCCTGAACTGCTCGTCCCTCGCGTCAGGAGTGACGTGTTAACATCAAGCTAACATTGAGCAACCAGCTTAGTCACTCCCATAGGCGCAGCTGCAATATCGTCACTCCCATAGGCTAGCCATCACATTTTACTACGACATAAAAAAAGCGCCCAAAGGCGCTTTAACTTTAAAAAATAATCCTAGCTGGATCTTACTTCTTAACCCAAGTGGTTCCTTCACGGCTATCTTGAAGTTCAATACCTTGAGCATCCAAGTCATTTCGAATTTGGTCAGCAAGGGCAAAGTCTTTGTCTTTCTTCGCTTGCTTACGTTTTTCGATCATGTCTTGAATATAGGCTTCGTCTACATCCACACCCTGCTTGAAGTAGTCTTCTGGGTCGGTTTGCAAACAACCTAGAACATCTGCAAAGGTTTTAAGTAGAGAAGCCAGTTTATTCTTCTCTTCACCTTCTGCCTTGTTAATTTGAGTAACAAGCTCAAACATCACAGCAATGGCTTTAGGCGTATTGAAGTCATCGTTCATGGCCGCTTTAAAGTCCGCCACAAAACCCGCTAATGCTGAATCCGATAAATCCAACTCTAGATTAAAGTCGGTACCTTTTAATGCGTTATACAGTCGATCTAGCTTAGCTTGCGCATCTTGTAGGCCTTCTTGGCTGTAGTTGATCTCGCTACGATATTGAACCGAGGCCAAGAAGAAACGAATCACTTCTGCATCGTATTCTTTTAATACATCACGAATGGTAAAGAAGTTACCCAATGATTTAGACATCTTCTCGCCATCAATACGCAGTGCACCCGCGTGCATCCAAGTATTAGCGTAGGCCTCGCCATTAGCCGCTTCACTTTGTGCAATTTCGTTTTCATGGTGTGGGAATTTCAAATCAGGACCACCGCCATGAATATCGAAATTGTTACCCAAGCAGTTGCACGACATCACAGAACATTCGATGTGCCACCCAGGGCGACCATCACCCCACGGACTTGCCCATGATGGCTCACCCGGCTTAGCCGATTTCCAAAGTACGAAGTCCAATGGATCTTCTTTTTCTTCGGTAACATCAACACGTGCACCGGACTCCAGTTCTTCAAGAATCTTGCCAGACAGCTTGCCATAGCCTTCAAATTTACGAACACGATAATACACATCACCATTGGTGGCCGCATACGCAAAACCTTTATCAATTAAGGTTTGCACCATATCGATGATACCTTGAATGTGATCAGTGGCTTTTGGCTCTTGGTTCGGCGTTAGCACGTTGAGCTTGGCAAAATCTTCGTTCATGGCATCTACCATGCGATCCACCAGCACATTAAACGGTTCGTTATTTTCGGCAGCACGGTTAATAATTTTGTCGTCAATATCGGTGATGTTGCGAATATAATTAACATCGTAGCCAATATGACGCAGGTAACGAACGATCACGTCGAACGACACCATGACACGCGCATGACCCATGTGACAGAAGTCGTACACGGTCATGCCACACACGTACATGCCCACCTTGCCTTCCTGCAGGGGTTTAAATTCTTCTTTCTGACGCGTTAGCGTGTTGTAAATATTTAGAGTCATTTTTTAGGCTCTTTTATCGCGAGCAGGCTCGCTCGTACAAATTCTGTTTCAATTGCTAGTAGCACGCCCAGTGAGTTCTGCGAACGTTTTGGGCACATGCTCCTACAAATGCAGTTCCTAGAAGGTTTCTAAACGTCGAGCCCTTCTAATTAAATGGCACTACGCAAACCAATTGTAAGATTAAACACTGGCTTATCGGCAGTGTGATCAAAACGATCTGCCACGTAATAACCTTCACGCTCAAACTGAAACACTGTCTCAGGAGCTGCCTGGGCCAAAGCAGGTTCGATTAAACCGGTTTTTGTAATCAAAGATTCCGGATTTAAACATACCATAAAGTCTTTCTTACCACCGTCAGGGTTTTCATCATTAAACAGACGGTCGTATACACGAAGTTCAGCTTCAATAGCATGACGACAGCTTATCCAATGAACAACCCCTTTAGGCTTGTCGCCATCTTCAGGATCGCAGCCGAGCGTATTTTCGATCAAGGTGGCATTCACTTGCGTGATATTGCCTTGATCGTCTTTTTCAAAGCCATCGGCTTCTAGTACATAGCCATGACGAAGGCGAATACGCTTACCTACACAGAACTTTTTCTTGAACTTTTTGCTGTACTCTTCTTTGAAGTCGTCTTGATCAATGTAGATCTCATTGCTAAACGGTATGTCACGTTCGCCTAACTCTTCACGATCTTGCAAGTAAGCAACGCGCAGCATTTCTTCATGGCCCGAATCCAAATTGGTAATCACCACTTTTAATGGATTAATGACGCACATGGCACGAGGTGCATTTTGGTTCAAGTCATCACGAATGAAATGCTCCAATTGGGCAACATCCACCGTACCGTCTGTTTTTGCCACCGCTAGGCTGTCACAGAAATTGCGCACGGCTGTAGGCGTATAGCCGCGACGGCGCATACCGCTAATAGTCGGCATACGTGGATCATCCCATCCGGATACCACATTGCCTTCAACCAAAGCACGCAACTTACGCTTACTGGTTACCGTGTAATTAATGTTCAAGCGGCCAAACTCATACTGATGCGGCTCAGCTGGCGTGTCCAAATTTTGAATAAACCAATCATAGAGAGGACGGTGATCCGCAAATTCCAAGGTACAAATGGAATGAGTAATGCCCTCCATCGCATCCGATTGGCCATGAGCAAAATCGTAACTCGGATAGATACACCACTTGTCACCGGTTTGATGGTGATGAGCTTTCTTGATGCGATAGATGATAGGATCACGCAGATTCATATTTGGCGCAGACATATCGATCTTGGCACGCAGTGCGGCCTGACCTTCTTCGAAGTCACCCGCACGCATTTTTTCAAATAGCACTAAGTTTTCATCTACCGAACGGTCGCGGAACGGGCTATTAGTGCCTGGCTTTTCAAAACTGCCACGGTATTCTTTGGCCTGCTCTGGGGATAGCTCACACACATACGCCTTACCCGCTTTAATGAGCTCTACCGCCCAAGCGTACAGCTGATCGAAATAATCAGATGTATAGCGCACATTGCCAGCCCAATCGAAACCCAACCATTTCACGTCTTCTTGAATAGACTGTACGTATTCGTCTTCTTCTTTCTCTGGGTTCGTATCATCAAAACGAAGATTACACTCACCGCCATATTGCTTGGCCAAACCAAAGTTCAAACAGATGGACTTAGCGTGACCAATGTGAAGATACCCATTTGGCTCAGGTGGAAAGCGGGTCACTATGCTCTGATGCTTACCACTGGCCAAGTCTTCATCAATGATTTTTTCAATAAAGTTAGCAGGTTTCGTTGATGGCTCTTTAGAAGGCTCTGTCATGGATTTCCAACTCAAACAATGAAAAAGCACCCTTCATGCCCTAGACTGCTTGGTAAAAGCAGGCTCCTGCACTCGGATGCTGGCTACAAATTCATAAACGCCGTATTATAGCGGCCCTTTATCATTCAAGCATTAAAAAGGTGCCCCTATGACCCAGGTTGTACTAAAAACCACATTTGGCGACATCAAACTGGCCTTAGACAGTGAAAAAGCCCCTAAAACTGTTGAAAATTTCGTCAACTATGTCAAAGAAGGCTTCTACGACGGTCTTATCTTCCACCGCGTGATCGATAACTTCATGATCCAAGGCGGCGGCATGAAAGAAGATATGTCTCAAAAGCCTTGCACCCAAGGTACGATTGAAAACGAAGCCGATAATGGCCTATCCAACAAGACAGGCACCATCGCTATGGCTCGCACTATGGACCCTCACAGCGCCTCTAGCCAGTTCTTCATCAATGTGAAAGACAATAACTTCCTAGACCACACAGGTAAAAACCCAGAAGGCTGGGGTTACTGCGTATTCGGCGAAGTAGTAGAAGGCATGGACGTAGTGAACCGCATCAAGGGTGTTAAAACCACCATGGCTGCTGGCCACCAAGATGTACCTGTTGAAGCTGTGGTCATCGAAAGCGCTTCTGTAGCGGGCTAAGCCCTCTCATTTCGGCCATTCTGACACGCATTTCAGAATGGCCTCCCCTCGCCTAACGACCCCAGAAAGACAAGAAATCGGATACAGTATGACAACCTGGTTTATCAGCGACCTCCACCTGGCCCCTGAAGAAACACGCATTACCGCGGGCTTTATGGACTTTTTATTACAACCTCAGGCCGGCGATACCCTTTACATACTGGGAGATTTTTTTAACTACTGGATCGGTGACGATTTAGAGCACCCCTACACCGAGCAGATCAAGCAACTACTCAAAGCCACCAGTGACCGCGGCGTAAAGCTATTTTTCATGCACGGTAATCGCGATTTCTTAATCGGCCAGCGATTCTGCGAAGAAAGCGGCTGTACCCTATTGGACGACCCAACAGTGATCAGCCTAGGCGGCGAACCAGCCATCCTCATGCATGGCGACAGTCTATGCACGAAAGACGAAGCCTACATGCAGTTTCGAACCATGGCCCGCAACCCAGAATGGCAAGCCCAATTCTTAAGCAAACCCATAGAAGACCGTATCGCTTTCGCTCAACAGGCACGCAATGAAAGCAAGTCCAGCAACAGTATGAAAGACGACGCCATCATGGATGTCACGCCAGAAGAAGTAGACAAGGCCCTGCTATCTCTCCAATGCGCCCGAATGATTCACGGACACACCCATCGCCCTGCCACCCACCAATGGAACGTACAAGGGCAAGCTATGGAGCGCATCGTACTTGGCGATTGGTACACCAAAGGTTGGTACCTAAAAGTCGAGGGCGATCAATTTGATCTCGTGGAATTCGATCTACCCTTGGTAGATTGATCACTCTTCCCCAACATAGAAATGGCCAGTGTCCACTGGCCACTCGCACTACCTAATCCAACCCTATTCAACACCTAGAACGCACCCTAGGTTGCTGCTGGGTAATACAGTGAATACCACCCCCCCCTTCTGCAATGGCATCAATGCACACCTGCACAATTTCACGCTCAGGGTACAGACGTCGATATACCGCAGCCGCACGATCATCCGTAGCAATTCCGTATTTGGGCATAATGACCGCACCGTTCACTAAATAAGAGTTTATGTAAGAGGTGCAGAATTTCTCACCATGGGTACTGCAGCCATAGCCATCTTCAATTAACACCACATCTAACTTTCGCCCCTTGGCATCCATCTGACCACTCAGTGCATCAATATTGCGCTTAAACATGTCGTACCAAGGGTGCGCTGTATCGAAGCTAGTCTCCATCAACACCAACCCCGGGCGAACAAATTGAGCAATGCCATCCACATGACCATTGGTTTCCGTTTCATCGTCATTACCCGGCAACCAGATCACCTTCTCCACACCCAACACTCGACACAACTCCTGCGTCACTTCATCTTTGCTCCAACCGGGATTGCGATTGGTATTAAGCAAGCAGGATTCCGTTGTGATCAGCGTCCCTTCACCATCCACGCTAATGGCACCGCCTTCCGCCACCAATTCTGAGAACCAAATATTCGCTTGGGTACGTCGCAGAACAGACTCCGCCACCAACGCGTCGCGTGCGTACGGCACATACTGCTCACCCCAAGCATTGAAACGAAATACCGCTCCCCCTAATTGCCCATCATCCGATAACAAAAAGTTCGGCCCAGCATCTCGCGCCCATGAATCATCCAGCGGACACACCTCCACATGTACATCTGCCCCCAAAAGACTGCGGGCTTCGGCCTCGTCAGAGGGTGAGACCAACATGGTCACAGGTTCAAATTGCACAATGGCGTTAGCCACCGTGGCAAAGTTTTGTTTTGTTTCTGCCAAATGACTCCACACTTCTGTACGCGTAGGCCACATCATCCAAGTACGCTCATGCTCTTCCCATTCGGCAGGCATTTTAAATCCGCGAGCCGACGCAGCCTCAGTATGGGTGGCAAACAATCGACTTTGCAGCTGGGCATCTAACATTTAAACCTCTCATTCATATCATTAAATTTACTGCTATTGATTAGTTATTTTCATGAATGAAAACCAACTATCCTTAGACAAGGAGCACTAATTCCTTATTATTAGGCTACTTGATCGGAAGAATTTCCTACAAGCGATTAAAAATGATGCTTTTCATTAGTATTTTTAATAGAGAAGAGGTCACTCACCATGACACGACGATTCGGACGCCTACCTCCTTTGACCTCTTTAGAAGGGTTTGAAGCCGCCGCTCGACTAAAAAGTTTTTCACTGGCCGCAGATGAATTAAACATCACGCAGTCGGCCGTTTCCCATCAAATAAGGGCGTTAGAAGCATTCTTTGGTATCGACCTATTCAATCGAGTGGGACGTAGCGTTGAGCTAACCGTTGCAGGTGAAGACTTTCTGGACTGCACCACAAAAGCGTTGGCGACCATCGCTCAGGGCAAGCGCCGAATTAATTTCTTCGATCGCCCTGGGTCGGTGGTATGGGGTGCCAGCAGCGCGTTCGCGAGCAAATGGCTATTACCTCGCTATACCAAACTAAAGCAACGTATTCCCGACATTCAGCCTTGGTTGTTTACCCATGAAGACACCTATGAACTAGACGCACAAGATGTGGACCTCGCCATCTGGTACGGCGATGGCGACTGGGCCGGCGTCTCGGCCACCAAGCTATTTCATGACCACCTATCGCCCCTCTACAGCCAAACCACCCTCAGTAAAAAGTACATTCCAAAAAAACCAAAGGATCTACTTAACTGTCCGCTTCTTCATGACGAACGCACAGACGATTGGTTAAGTTGGTTTCACATAATGGGCATCGAAGCAGAGAGCGTAGTAGACGGGCCGGTTTTTTCTGATCCCAGCCTGCTGCTGGATAGCGCCATGTACGGGCAAGGCATCGCGCTAGGCAGTTTATTTTTGGCCCATGATCTAATCGAGCGAGGCCTATTGCATCAACCGTTCAAGAAGACCATAGAAAGTGAGCAAGCCTATTATCTCGTGCACACCGAGCGACAAAATCTAAGGCCGTCGGTCGCCGCAGCAAAAGAGTGGCTTTTGGAAGAAGTGGCCAGCATGAGTGCCTTAATTTAAACGGGAATTTAAGCCAAGGCACCCTCGCTATCAGATCACGCTTGCGCAGACATCTTTTGATGCTCAGGACGAATAGACGCGGTGACTTCAGCATAGCGTTCAGGCTGGCGAGTATGGAATATTCCCCACTGATCGCGATTCTGTTTCACCACATCTAAATCAAACGTAGCCACCAACACACCTTCTGTATATCGATCTGCCATGTCGGTAATGGCACCGTATTCATTACAAATAAACGAAGAGCCATAAAACGTAATCTGCGTGGACCGACCCATTTCAACTCCCACTCGATTCGATGCAATCACAGGCACTAGGTTCGCGGCCGCATGGCCTTGCATGACACGCTGCCAATGATCGCGACTATCCAAATCAGGGTCAGACGGCTCCGAGCCAATGGCCGTAGGATAAAAAATAAGTTCGGCCCCCATCAACGCCATAGAACGGGCCGCCTCAGGAAACCATTGATCCCAGCAAATGCCTACGCCGATTTTTCCGTACTGAGTTTGCGTCACCATAAACCCCGTATCACCTGGTGAAAAATAATGATCTTCGTGATACCCAGGGGTATCTGGAATATGGGTTTTACGGTAGCGATTTTTAATTTCACCATTAGCGTCAATGATCGCAATGGAATTAAACAACTGATCACCACTGCGTTCATAAAATGAAACCGGCAAGACCACATTTAATTCCGCAGCCAGCGTAGCAAAACGATTTAACAACACACTGCTGTCCATCTCTTGCGCCAGCTCTTTAAAGCCTTCATCAATATCTTGGCAAAAGTAAGGGGTCTCAAACAACTCTTGCAGCAAAATGATTTGCGCCCCTTGCGCAGCGGCCTCTCGAACCAAGCGCTCTGCACGTTCCATATTTGACTCAATATTCCAGCTGCAACTCATTTGGGTCGCCGCCACGGTTACGTTTCTCATGATGTATTCATCCTCATTCAAATGAACCATCAGTATTCAAAAACCCAGGCATCGACACAAAAGATCAAAATTCATTGAACCTATCAAAATTATTCATAACCCAGATTGCAGTAATTTTTTTCATAAACACCATCACTATTTTTAATTTTACAGAAATCCCTGCACAAGAAAGGATAAAGCCACAAGAGGTTCACCTCTTGTATTTGCATTTACTGAGGCTTACCTCTTGCTTTTAGAAGAGCTCGCCTGTCGTCGTTAATGCCACACCCAACCTTCCAATCATTTATTAATACGAGACAACACCATGTCCCATTTATTTATTCATCAAGGCTGGCATCGCTATGGCGTCAAGGCCCTTATCTTGCTCTGCATTCTATTTCACGGCACGGCCCAGGCAGCGTTCACAGCGAGATTCACAGCA
>Ga0255776_10002052_pt1 | contig 22790 bp, 22 predicted proteins | sample 071ome_19_FD_179974 | JGI IMG/M metagenome (GOLD analysis project Ga0255776, IMG submission 179974) | Coastal salt marsh microbial communities from the Groves Creek Marsh, Skidaway Island, Georgia - 071413AT metaG (version 2) | ecosystem: Environmental > Aquatic > Marine > Intertidal zone >... | reverse complement strand
CACTCGCCCGGTTGATCCCGCGCTTCTACGACGTCGACGACGGTGCTGTGCGAGTCGACGGCCATGACGTCCGGAGCCTCGATCTGCGCGATCTTCGCGCCGCTGTCGCCACTGTCACCGACGACCCATTCCTGTTCGCAGCCAGTATTCACGACAACGTGGCGTTCGCCCGGCCCGATGCCCCCGATCACGAAGTGCACGCTGCCATCGCCGACGCCGCAGCCGGGGAGTTCGTCGCCGAACTGCGCGATGGTGCAGCAACCGAGGTCGGCGAGCGCGGACTCACACTTTCCGGCGGCCAGCGGCAGCGGCTGGCGATCGCCCGCACTCTCCTCGCAGACCCGACCGTGCTGATCCTCGACGATGCCACCAGCGCGATCGACGTCGCCGTCGAGGAACGGATCCACCAAGCGCTCGACGCACGACGAGCCGACCGCACGACCATCCTGATCGCTCATCGACTGTCGACGATCGCGCTCGCTGATCGCGTGATCCTGCTCGACCAGGGTCGGGTTGCGGCCACCGGTACCCACGACGAGCTGCTGGCCACCAACTCTCGCTACGCCGCGATCCTTGCCGATGGCTCGGTGGAACCCGTCGAGGAGACCGCCTGATGTTCTCCATGGGCGGCGGGACCGGCGGACCGATGGGGGGCCCGTCGTCGATGGCGTCGAACGCTGCCGCCGGTCTGCCGGCAGCGGACGTACCCGGCGAGCTTCGCCGCCGCGTCGAAGACGTCCTCGAGCACGAACCCGAACATCACGTGCCTCACGTCGACTGGCGGGTTGATGGGTGGGATCGCGAGCCGTTCTCGCTTCCCCGGTTCCTGCGCCCTCACCGGTGGCGACTCCTGGCGGCGATCTCTCTCGTCCTCATCGAAACCATTGCCCTGCAGTTGGGACCGATCCTGACCCAGATCGGCATCGACGACGGTGTCCGTCGAGGTGATCGAGGCGTGGTCGTCACCGTGGCACTCGTCTATGTCGGTGCCGTCGTCGTGGCGGCCGGACTTGGGTGGGCACGGGTCTCGTTCACCGGCCGCCTCGGCGAGTCACTCAACGAGCAGCTGCGACTGCGCGTGTTCGGCCACATGCAGCGCCAGGGACTCGACTGGTACACCGACGAGAAGGCCGGTGTCCTTCTCACCCGAATGACGTCTGACATCGAGGCACTGTCCGTCCTCTTCCAGGAGGGCATCGTCAACCTGCTCGTGCAGATCTTCACCCTTGCGGTGATCACCGTCGCCCTGTTCGTCTACGACCCGCTCCTCGCCATCGTCACACTGGCCGTCACGCTGCCACCGACGCTTGCGTTGAGTCTCTGGTTCCGGAACGTCTCGTCGGTCGGTTATCTGCGGGTGCGGGATCGCATCGCCGATCTCCTTTCCCACCTGCAGGAGTCGTTGGCCGGTATCCGGGTCATCGCCGCCCACAACCGACGAGCCCGCAACCTCGTGGACCACCGCCGAGAGGTGGGTCGCCATCGCGACGCCCAGATCGCCACCAGTCGCGCCAACTCGACCTACGCCCCGGGTACCGAAATGATCGGGATCGGCACCCAGGCAACGCTGCTTGCGGTTGGCGGCGCAATGACAGCGAGCGGCCGCATCACCGTCGGCGAGATGGCAGCATTCCTGCTGTTCCTCGCCTCGTTCTTTGCACCGATCCAAACACTGGTGCAGCTCTACAACAGCTACCAGCAGGGTGGCGCTGCGATCGTGAAGCTGCGCGAGTTGCTCGGCACCGAGCCCTCGATCGTCGAGAAACCCGACGCCATCGATCTCCCACCCATCCAGGGAGCACTCGAACTCGACCGTGTGACGTTCTCCTACGAACCCGGTCGACCGGTGCTCCACGACGTGTCACTGACGATCGCGCCGGGCGAGACCGTTGCGTTCGTCGGCGAAACCGGATCGGGCAAGTCGACCATTGCAAAACTGCTCACCCGCTTCTACGACCCCGACGAGGGCTCGGTCCGTATCGATGGGCACGATCTGCGCGACGTCTCGATCGCAAGTCTCCGACGCCAACTCGGTGTCGTGCCCCAGGAGCCGTTCCTGTTCGCCGGTGTCGTGCGGGACAACGTCGCCTTCGCCCGGCCCGACGCCGACGCCGACGAACTCCTCGCCGCCCTCGCTGCGGTTGGTATCGACGATGTCATCGATCGGCTGGGTGGGCTCGACGCGCCGGTCCATGAACGCGGCGCATCCCTCTCGGCAGGCGAACGGCAACTGTTGGCGCTCGCCCGCGCCTTCGTCGCCCGACCCCGGGTACTGATTCTCGACGAGGCCACCAGCAACCTCGACCTCCACTCCGAAACCCGAGTCGAGGCGGCACTGGACGTGCTGCTGGAAGGTCGCACTGCGATCATCATCGCTCATCGTCTGGCCACGGCCCGCCGCGCCGATCGCATCGCAGTGGTCGACAACGGTCGAATCGTCGAGTTGGGAACACACGCCGAACTCGTCGCCCGTGGAGATCGGTATGCAGCGCTGTTCGAGACCTGGGTCCGACACGGGGGTGCCGCGTGAACGAACCGGTGCTCGAGATGGTGGGCGTGCACCGAACCACCGACGGCAACCAGATCCTTCGAGGCGTCGACTGGACCGTAAGGGCCGGCGAGCGGTGGATCGTGCTGGGAAGCAACGGCTGCGGGAAGACGACCCTGATCCGAATCGCGTCGATGTGGCTGCATCCGTCGCGCGGCGACATCCGGCTCCTTGGCCATGACCTCGGCCGGACTGATGTGCGAAGGCTCCGCATCCGTGTCGGGTATGCGAGTGCAGCGATGGCGAACGAGCTTCGGCCCCGCTTGACCGCGCACGACGTCGTCGTCACCGCTCGCAACGGTGCCCTCGAACCGTGGTGGCACGAGTACTCCGCCACCGACCATGCTGAGGCGGACGCGGCGCTCGAACGGATCGGGGCGCTCGATCTTCGCGACCGTACGTTCGGTGTCTTGTCGTCGGGAGAGCGGCAGCGAGTGCTGCTTGCCCGGGCGTTGTCGGTCGACCCTGGATTGATCCTGCTCGATGAACCGACGGCGGCACTCGATCTGGCCGGTCGAGAGGAGCTCGTCCGTTCGCTCACCGACCTGGCCACCGATCCGGCGGTGGCGCCGATCGCGTTGGTGACCCATCACGTGGAGGAGATCCCCGACGGTTTCACCCACGTGTTGATGCTGCGCCAAGGGGCGGTCACCGCAGCGGGCCGGATCGACGACGTGCTCACGGCCGACAACCTCTCCCACTGTTTCGATCTCGACGTCAGCCTCGAACGTCGAGAGGGTCGATGGTTCGCCTGGGCTCGTTGATCACCCCATCGGCTCGGGCGGTGAGGCGATCACCAGCACGACTCCTGAGGTCACCTCGAGCCGCACCGGATCATCGACGACGGTGTTGGCGATTCCGCGCGCCTCGAAGGCGGACAGCACGTCCCGCTCCAACGGGAACGCAACACCGTCGGTGGAGACCGTCGCCGATCCCCCGACAGGCTGGATGGCGAGGTGACTTCCGACCTCGAGGTGCAGCTCCAGGCTTCCCCGCACGATCCAGACACGGTGATCTCCGATCGTTGCGCTCACCCGCATGGGTTCGAGCCGGGGTGAAGCGAGGACGGCAAGGTTGGCAATTTGGTGATCGAGCCGTCCCCCATCACGAGCGACAACGTGAACATCGGTCACCCCCAGCCGTCTGGCTGCGGCCAGGCCCAGTTCGAGATCGCTCTCGTCCTTGTCCATGGGGTGGCGCTCGACGACCACCCCGCTTCTCTCGGCCGCTGCGAGCACCGCTGGGTCGACGGAATCCATGTCGCCGACGACACAGTCGGGACGCCAACCCCTGTCCAGGACCGGGTGGAGGCCCCGATCCACGGCAACGACGACGGCGGGACGGACCGAAAAGTGACTCAGGCTTTGGGCATCGGCGGACGCCACGACGAGACCTCGACGTTCGGTGTTCTCCATCGCTCGGGACTGTAGGTCGCCACAATGCGGCCGTCGTCGACGAGCACCCAACCTTGCGCAGCCTCGTCGTCCACCTACAGGTAGAGCGCCGGGTCGACGGCAACGCCATCGACCCGGATTTCGAAATGGAGATGCGAGCCGGTCGACCAGCCGGTGTTGCCGACCCAACCGATCAGATCTCCGCCGGCGACCTCCTCGCCCGCGGTCATATTCATCTCGCTCATATGGGCATACAGCGTGGTGAAGCCGCCGCCGTGAGAGACGACGACAGTGTTGCCGTAGCCGGTCCGCCAATCGGCGGACAGGACGACACCACCCGCCGCAGCCACGATCGGATCCCCGGTGTTCCCGCTGAAGTCGATCCCGTAGTGGTTGCGGACGGTGCCGAAGATCGGATGAACCCGCTCGCCGAACGGACTCGTGACGACGCCGGTGACCGGTCGATGCGTGAGGGAGAACGTACCATCGGTCCCCGTCCCGTCGGCCCCCTGGTTGGCCGCCGCTTCCGCCTCGGCTGCCCGACGAGCCGCTTCCTGTGCAAGTCGGAGCGCTTCGGCTTCCTGGCGAGCCTGCTCCTCTGCGAGTCGACGGGCCTCCTCTTCGAGCCGTCGGATCTCCTCGGCGATCTCGCGATCAGCGGCTTCGATCTCGTCGCTGATCGTCTGCCACTCCGCCACCCGGTCCTGTACCTCGGCACGAAGTCGCTCCGCCTCTTCTCGCGTGGCTTCGAGGTCGGCAAGGCGGTCGTTCAGTTCTCGACGTTCGGCCTCGGCTTCGGCGAGGGCCAGCTGGGCATCGGCCTCGGCGGCCTCTTGCTCGGCGATTGCTGTCCGAAGCTGATCGACGAGGTCGTACTCGTTGCCGACGATTTGTTCGAGAAGCGAGCGACGGATGGTGGACTCGAGGAGGTCGGCAGTGTCGAGTTCGTCTCGGGCGGCTGCCTCACCGCCGACGAAGGCATCGACGGCTCGTTCACGAAGACGAAGGCGGATCACGGCGATCTGCTCATCGAGCAGCCCGGCTCGCTCGACGGCGGCCTCAGCAGAATCCTCGGCAGCCTGGATGGCGCTGACCGCAGCCCTGACCTTGGACTCCTGCAGCGCAATGTGACGATCGATGGCAGCGAGCGCCTCGACGAGTTCTCGATCTTCCGCGGCCAGGGCGTCGATGGCGGCGGCCGCTTCGGCAGCGTCTCGCCGGGCGTCCTCGCGGGCGTTGCGCAGGTCGTCGACGGAGTCTTGGGCGACCGCAGCTGGTACCACGGCACCGCCGAGTGCGAGCGCCGTCACGGCACCGAGCAAGCGAAGGCGGCGGGAAGCACAGAACACAGCCCTCGAATCGTAACCGAAATGCAATAGTTCTCCCCGTCAGGGGGTGTGGCACGATTGCTGGCCATGCCCCTCGCCCAGTACGACCGTGAGCCCTTCACCCACGACGGCATCACCCACGACGTCTTTCATCGCGGCACGGGTCCCTGTGTCCTCGTCGCGCCGGAGATCCCCGGGATCACCCCGACCGTCGCCTCCTTCGCCGACGAGATCGTCGCCGCCGGAATGTCGGTGGCGATCGCGTCGCTGTTCGGCACACCCGGTGCGCCGTCGACGCCTCGGCGGGCGATCGGGGTCATCGCCAAGGCGTGTGTGAGTCGGGAATTCCACGTGCTGGCAACGCGGGACTCCTCCCCCGCCACCGACTGGCTGCGGGCGCTTGCCCGCGATCTCCACGCTCGCCATGGCGGTCCCGGAGTCGGCTTCGTCGGGATGTGTTTCACCGGCGGATTCGGCCTCGCCATGCTTCTCGACGACACCGTGATTGCACCGGTTCTCAGCCAGCCGTCACTGCCCTTCGCCATCGGGGGCTCGCGCCGACGTTCATCGGGCCTCGACGACAGCGAACTCGCAGCTGTCGCCGAGAAAGTCGAGGCCGGATGCGCAGTCCTCGGGTTTCGCTACAGCCTGGACCCTCTCGTGCCCGCCGAACGGTTCGAGACCCTCCGCGCGGTGCTCGGCCCGAATTTCATTGGCGAGGACCTGCCGGCCGATTCGAAACAGCAGCACAGTGTGCTCACCGAACACCTTGCCCCGAGCGCGCTGGCCACGACCCTCGCCTTCCTCGCTCGCCGTCTGGAGGTGGCACCGGGCTAGGCACCGAGGAGCAGAAACAGTCCGAGCACGGTGTAGAGGACCATCACGCCGAGCATCGGGTACTGCGAGCGCACTGCGAGTGCATGGTTCCACCGGCTGATCGCCAGGTCGTGGGCAGCGGCAACGGCGAGGACGTGACCGACTGCGATGCCAAGGGTCTGCACCCAGGCGATCACGTCGGGTGACACCACCGTCCAGTCGATGGCGTACTCGGCAGTTCCGAACAGGTCCCACCCTCGACCGAACGGATCGCTGATGCGGATGAACATTCGCTGACCGTCGAGCACCAACAAGCTGAAATAGTGGGCCACGGCGTACGCCGCAGCGATCGGCACGAGCGTTGGTCCGAATACGCGGCTGAGCTCGGCCGGCTCCTCGCCGGTGATCGTCGCCATCGCCGAGGTGGCGATCGAGTACGCCATTGCGACCAAGCCGATCACCACCACGAGCCCGAGCGTGCTGGCCAGGGTCCGGGCCCAGCCGACCTGGTCACCTCCGATGTCGAGCCACAGCGACGACCGTGTGAATCCGTCGAAGGTGGTCGAGCCGAGCACCACGAGCACGAACGGAACGGTGCCGGGAACAACGGGCAGGCGACTCAAACCACTCAGGGGAAGGCGGCAGCGAAGCTGCCCCGAACCGTCTCGGAACAGCGGCGCCATGGCACCCAGTGTTGCGAACAACACGGCAAAGCCATCCGCCCGGCGTACCCACCCACGGCCCTCGACCGCCGCACCCGCAAGCATCACGCCGGAATAGACGGAGAGGAACAGCGCAATGGCTCGAGGGCTGTCGGTGCTGTGGTAGGCCAACTCGAACCAGAGGTAGGCGAAGATCGCTGCGACGGCGGGCCACAGTGTCGCTTTGCGGTCGGCCTCGACCGGTGCCAACTCCTCGCCACGGACCTTCGCCCACACCCAGGCCGCCGAGTCGGCGATCGTCGGATAGGGATTGAAGGCCCGCCACACGTCACCGACCAGAACTGCGATCAGCTGCAAGCCGACCCAGAACCAGATGAGGAACGCGTCGCCGGCGATGTTGACGGCTCCGTTGGGATTTCCCCGCCAACCTGCGTACATGACGATGCCGAGGAGGAAGACACCGACGAGCTTCGCCGCCACGCCCAGCATTCGGATGCCGGATCGCCGAAGGTCGACAAGGACCCGCCCGGTCGCGGCAGCCACAAGACGCGGCTGCGACCAGAACGCACCGAGGGCGACGAACGATGACGCCACGGAGAATCCGGCCGCCCACGCCAACTGCCATGCCGGCAGCGGGAGGTCGCTCCGGCCACCGATGCCGTGCGCAGTTGCCGGCTCTGCACCGGCGAGCGCAAGGGTCGCAAGCCCAACTGCCACGGCGAGACGTACCGGTCGATTCATGACACCGTGAGCTCGATCAGGACTCGACCCGACGTCTCGAGTTCGATCTCGAAGCGTCCCGGAATCAGCGCCTCGAACCGCACATCGGACTCGCTCCCAGGGTCCAGATACAGGTCGTACCCATGGACATGGATCTGCTCGTCGACTGCGCCGACACTGCGAACCACCACAGTGTCGCCGAGCGAGACCGTCTCTCGGCGAGCTCCGCCGACGAGTGCCCCTTCCTCGAACTCGAGCACGATGGTCGTACCCCCGTCATTCGAGTCGTTGTCGAGTTCGCTCCCGCCGCCACCGCAGGCAGCGAGGAGGACGAGCATCGAGACGACCACAGCTCGAGTGCCGATCATCATCCGCCCTTCACCGTGGTCACGGCGTCGATCGGCTCACCGTCACCGTCGACATACATCATGTGGTCGTTGGTGTACGCCGCAACCCGAATCTCGACCTCCCCATCGGGGAGGGCAGGAATGTGGGTGGCCGTGCCGTAGAGCCGACCGATTTTCTGGCCGTTGACAGAGATGTGCAGATGGCCTTCGCCGGGCACGTGAGCACCTGACGCGTTGCGCCCCGACAACACCATCCCGTCGAGGGTGATGAACGCGTTGTACCCCGCCACAGGGTCGGGCTCGACGGTGAGTGCCAGTGTCGGCACAGTCCCGTCGAAGCGGACCGGTTCGGGATCGCCGTGACGGTGATCATCGTGGGCGTGTGGCGGCACCGTGAACGTGGTCGTCGCTGCGACCGGCTCACCGTCGACTACGTAGGGGCGCTCGTCGCTCGCCATCATTTCGACCATCACCTCGACTTCCCCCTCGGTCACACCACCGACATAGATGGCATCGTTGTAGAAGCGAAGCATCGGCTCTCCATCGATGGAAAGCCGGAAGTGTCCTGTGCCGTCGACATCGGCACCACTCGGGGCGCCGGCGACGAAATGCGTTGTTTCGACGAAAACGTTGATCCCGCCGGCTGGATCGGCGGTGACGTCCAGACCGATCGTCGGCGCCTCGGCGCCATCGACCGAAACTGGATCAGGCTCGTGAACGACCACCGACTCCTCTGCGGCACTGTCGGGTTCATCCTGCTCGGCGCCGTGGTCGTGAGCCTCGTCGTGTGCGCCCAGCATCTCCTCGGCGGGCCTCGTGGGGTCGCTGCCGCACGATGCAGCAGCGATCCCCAGCGCAAACAGCGCCGCGAGTTGTGGCAGCGCGCGCTTCTTCAACATGTTCTTCTTCATGATGTTCTCCTCGTTCGTTCGTGTTGGTTGATTCAGACGTCAAACAACACGGGCCGGGGGGCCACGACGGCCGACGTCGGCCGGAACGAAAACAGCTGCCGCAGCGACTGCGACCGGGGTGCGAAGGCGTGAGCGTGGTGTCGACGTCGTCGGTACCCGACCGAGACGCAACGCCACCAGCCGCAATCGACAACCGATCGAGCGAGCACAGACATCGACCGACACGACCATGCGACGCACGAGCAGGCCCGTGACAAGTCCGCTGAGGAGACCCAGGCCTCCTGCAACTGCGTCGGACGCGTCGGTGGACGATGCCACATCACCGAGCCAGACCATCGTTGTCACGACGACGACCGGAATCGCGGCGATGCCGGTCATCATCGCCCCAGTGCGCTGAGGCGGTCTGCAGGGGGGCTGTGCCATTGGGCCAAGTGTACCGACCCGACCGTCTCACGAACGGGTCGAAGGTCCTACCCCAGCGCCTGTTGGACAGCCACTGCGGGTGCGGGGGGAAGCGCTGCGATCGCGGTGCGGGCGGCGACCTCTGCATGAAACATGCGGCAGAGTGCCGGGGCAACGACGTTGTCGGGAGTGTGCACGAAAACGGTGGGCCGGCGACCATCCTCGATCCACCGGACCACCCGGTCGACCCAGGGTGCCCAGTACGGCGGGTTCGCCTCTGCGGCGGTTCGGCCGATGAACCGCACGATCGGTTGTCCGGCGGTTGCCACCGCCCGAACCGGCAGGCGCGGCTTGTTCTCCCAGGCATCGATCTCTTCGGCGGTTTCGCGGGGTCCGTCGAAGACCGGTCGACTGTCGAACATCACCCGGTTGACCCGATGCTGGTGGAGCAGATCGTTCAGGGGACGCTCGGCGTCCCCACCGGCGTGGAATGCGGCGTGACGAACCTCGACCGCCCACTCGAAACCTGCGGGCAAACCGTCGAGGAACGATGCAAGCACCGACAGGACATCGGGGCCGAAGGACGCCGGAAGCTGGATCATGAACGGGCCGAGGCGCTCCCCAAGGGGTTCCATACGATCCAGAAAGACCCGAAGCGGTTCCTTCGTGTCTCGCAACCGTCGATCGTGCGTGATCTGGCGAGGCAACTTGAATGCGAACCGAAAGTCCTCCGGTGTCGTGGCCCGCCACCGTGCGACCGCATCTGCCGTCGGCTCGGCGTAGAACGTGGTGTTGCCCTCGACCGCGTTGCACACCTGCGAGTACGGCTCGAGTTCCCTCCCCGACGGCGTGTCGGAGGGCAGATAGCGGCCGACCCAGGCCCGATTCGCCCACATCGGACACCCGACACCGAGAACGGGGACACTCACGAGTCGGGATCGGTCTCGGCTGCGATGCCCTCAGCACGACCGAAGACAGCCCGGAGGTCGTCGAGTCCGGCCGGCAGATCGATTGGTGGATCTGGTAGCTGCGTGGCCCCCCGAGCGGCCAGCAGGCGCTGCATCGACTCTTCGTCGTCACTCCACGATCGCGGATCACCCATCATGACCTCATAGAGCTCGGCTCCGTGGGGACCGGCCAGCAAGGGACCGAACGATGCACCGAGCGGGAGTTCCACATGACCTCCGGCTCCCAGTTCGTGGTCGCCGATCATCAAGAGCCCCGACAAGACGACGACGGTGTGCGGGCTGAAGTGCCCATGCCGACGGACGATCATGCCGGGGTCGTAGCGGGCGAACAGCGCAAGGTAGAGCGGTTCGACGGAGAAGGCCACCCACTTCTCCCACACATGCGCGACCGAGCCGTCAGCATTCCGCTGACTGCGAACCTGGATGTAGGGGCAGTCGGGATCATCATCGGTCATGGTCGCGAAGACCGGCTCGAGCCCAGGGACGCCAGGTGTGTCCATCGATTGGAGTCTCTCATGATGGCCGCAGCGGCCCCCGTGCCCGGGTGGGAATTTTCCCCCACCGGGTCCGGAGCGAATACCGTCGTGGGATGACGAACGCCCCTGCGCACCTCGACGACTTCCTCGTCCTCAACGAGTCCTACGCCGATCGAAGCTTTCCCTTCGACGAATGGGCGTGGCTCCGTGCGAACGATCCGATCCACTGGACCGACGCAACCGGGGTCGAGAAGTTCTGGGCGATCACCAGGCATCGGCACATCACCGAGATCTCCGCCCGCCCCGATGTCTTCTCCAGTGAGAAGGGAAACATCATCCTGTTCCCCGAGGGTCAGGAGGACGGGAACAACGATCCGGACAACGCCTTCAACCAGATGCGCGTGATCATCATGATGGATCCGCCCGACCATCGCGAGTTCCGCAAGGTGGCGAGCGGCTTCTTCACCCCGCGAGGCATCACCCGACTCGACGAGATCGTCACCGACACCGCCAAGCTGATGATCGATCGCCTCGCCGAACGAGGCGACGAAACGGTCGACTTCGTCGAAATGGTGGCGCAGCGGCACCCGCTGCGCGTGCTGTGCACCATCCTCGGCGTGCCGGAGGCGGACGAAGACCACCTGCTCCAACTCACGTCGCAACTGTTTGCCTTCGACGACCCCGACGTGGGCCGACCCGGCGAAGACCGCGAGGCCGCGTCCGCCGCACTGGCCATGGAGTTCTTCACCATGTTCAACGCGATCATCGAAGACCGCCGAGCCCACCCACGCGACGATCTCGCCACCCTGCTGGCAACTGCCACCCTCGAGAACGGTGAACCGATGGGTCTGATCGAAACCCTCGGCTACTACCTGATCGTCTTCAACGCCGGACACGACACGACGCGGCACTCGATCTCAGGAGCGATGGGCGCATTTCTCGATTTCCCCGAAGAGTTCGAACGGCTGAAGGCCGACCGTTCGCTGATGAAAACTGCGGTCGAGGAAGTCGTGCGGTACACCGCGCCGGTCAACTACATGAAACGCACGGCCCTCAGTGACTACGAGCTCGACGGCGTGACCATCGCCGAAGGTGATCGCCTGTGCATGTTCTACGGGGCAGCCAACCGAGACGAGGAGGTGTTCGACGATCCCAACCGATTCGACATCGGCCGCAACCCCAACCGGCACCTCGGTTTCGGCTGGGCCGAGCACTACTGCCTTGGAGCTCACCTCGCCAAGGCGAGCATCGCCGCCCTGCTCGAGCAGATGGTCGAACGCATCGACTCGATCGAGCCCGCCGGCGATCGCGACTTCGTGGCGGCAAGTTTTGTGCACGGCTACAAACACCTTCCGGTGAAGGTGAATTGGGCGTGATCGACAACTTCGACGGCAAGATCGCCGTGGTGACGGGGGGCGGCACGGGCATGGGCCGCGAACTCGTCCGTCAGCTCGCTCTCGCAGGCGCCGATGTCGCCTTCTGTGACATTGCCCCCGACACGATGGCCGAGACCGCAGCGATCGTCGCCGATCAGGCACCCGATTCCCGGGTCGTCACCCACCGCGTCAACGTTGCCGTCGAGTCCGATCTCGAGGCGTTCCGCGATGCGATCGTGGAGGGTTTCGGCACCGACCACATCCACGCACTGTTCAACAACGCTGGCGTTGCCGGTGGCGGTTCGATGTTCACCGTGCCCCGCGACGAGTGGGAGAACGTCTTTCGGGTCGACTGGGGTGGCGTGTATCTCGGCTGCCGAGTCTTCCTGCCACTCCTCGCAGCCGCACCGGCTGGCGCAGTGGTCAACACGAGCTCCGTCAACGGCTTCTATGCCAGTGTCGGACCCGAGCGACCACACACGGCCTACTCCGCTGCGAAGTTCGCGGTGAAGGGCTTCACCGAAGCGCTCCAGGAAGACTTCAAGGTCAATGCTCCCCACCTCAGCGCACATGTCGTGATGCCGGGACATATCGGCACCCGAATCGTCGCCAACACGATGCGCCATGCCCTCCACGAACCCGACGCCGAGATCGCCGAACTCCTCGTCGCCACCGCCGAACTGTTCGAGACGAACGCACCGATGACCGCAGAGGAAGCGGCCAGCGTGATCCTCGAAGCCGTGACGAACGGCGAGTGGCGAATCCTGGTCGGCGACGATGCAGTCGCACTCGACGAAGCAGTCCGCGCCGACCCCGAAGGTGCGTACCGGGGTGCATTCTTCACGTTGCTCGGCGATCAGCAGACCACGACAGATGCACAACGCCGACCCAGCGAGTAAAACCGAGCGCTAGCCGACGACGAGAAGAGGTTCCCATGGCCGCGGACTACAGCAAGATCCTGCTCGACGAATCCGAGATGCCCACCCAGTGGTACAACGTCATCCCGGATCTCCCGAGCCCGCCGCCACCCCCGCTTCACCCCGGAACCCACGAGCCGATCGGTCCCGACGACCTTGCGCCATTGTTCCCGATGGCGCTGATCATGCAGGAGGTCTCGACCGACTCCTACATCGACATCCCCGGTGGCGTCCTCGACGTCTACAAGCTGTGGCGTCCGAGCCCGCTGTTCCGGGCTCGTCGCCTCGAACAACTGCTCGATACACCGGCTCGCATCTACTACAAGTACGAAGGTGTGAGCCCGGCAGGCTCACACAAACCCAACACCTCGGTACCCCAGGCCTTCTACAACCACCAGGAAGGCATCACGAAGCTCACCACCGAGACCGGTGCCGGCCAATGGGGCAGTTCGTTGGCCTTTGCCACCGCTCAGTACGGCATCGAGTGCGAGATCTGGCAGGTGGCAGCGTCGTACCGAGCCAAGCCCTACCGCAAAACCATGATGGAGATCTGGGGCGCAACACTGCACTCGTCACCCAGCGACGTCACCGAGTACGGGCGCTCGCTGCTCGCCGAAAACCCCGACCACAACGGAAGTCTCGGTATTGCGATCTCCGAAGCCGTTGCGATGGCGGTCGAGGACCCGAACACCCGCTATGCCCTCGGCTCGGTGCTCAACCACGTGCTGCTGCACCAGACGATCATCGGCGAGGAGGCCCTGCTGCAGTTGGCCAAGGTCGGCGAGCAGCCCGATCTGCTCGTCGGATGCACCGGCGGTGGCTCGAACTTCGGTGGTCTCAGTTTCCCGTTCCTTCGCGAAAAGCTCGCCGGCAACATGAACCCGACCATTCGATGTGTCGAACCGGCAGCGTGCCCCTCGCTGAGCAAGGGCGAATACCGCTACGACTTCGGCGACACGGCAGGGATGACGCCCCTGGTCAAGATGCACACCCTCGGTCACCAATTCATCCCCGATCCGATCCACGCCGGTGGCTTGCGCTACCACGGCATGTCGCCCTTGGTCTCCCACCTCTACGAGACCGGATTGGTCGAGGCGGAAGCAATCGGCCAGACCGAGTGCTTCACCGGTGCGTTGCAGTTCGCCCGCACCGAGGGCATCGTCCCTGCCCCCGAACCCACCCATGCGATCGCTGCTGCCATCCGGGAAGCGATGCGGTGCAAGGAGTCGGGGGAAGAGAAGGTGATACTCACGGCATTGTGCGGCCACGGTCATCTCGACCTTGCCGCCTACGAGCAGTTCCTGTCCGGTGAGATGGTCGACCATGACCTCAGTGACGACGCCATCGCCGCTGCCATGGCACAGGTACCGGTCGTGGCGGAGGGCTAGCCCACCACCCTCGTGTCGTGGTCATCGCATCGGTGCGATGACCACGACCCGTACTCCCCCTATGACCTGGTTCTCTGCTCGGACCGTTGCCTGGTCTTGTGTGCCGGTACCCCCCGACTCGATCTGGCGCGTCCTGACCGATCCCACCGTTTTGGCACAACTCACCCCACTGGTGCGCTCGATCGAACCCGATGGCGCGAACTGGCGCTGGACACTGCACGGAATCGAAGGGCTGGGCGTTCGAGCCCAGGCATCCTTCACCGAGCGGATGGACTTCATCGACGGTTGCCGGATCGAATTCACCCCGGCACCACCGCCCGGCAAGACGGAACGCGCCGCAATCGAAGGGATCTACACGCTCGAGGCAACGACCGACGGAGGCTGTACCGTCGCAATCGACCTCACTGCGCGAGTCGACCTACCGCTCCCGGGTCTGGCCCGCCGTTCGGTCGAGGCACTCATCGGTGCAACGATGCGATCGACCGGAGATCGCTTCGCAACAAACCTGTACGAACATCTCGGTCTCGATCCGGCCGAGGCCAACGTGCAGCGAGGGAACCACCCACGATGAACGAAGACGAGTGTCCGTGACCGAGATGACGACCGCATGAGAATGTTGTGGACCAGCCGAGTGATCGGGGCTCCGGCCCTCGATGCGTGGCCCATCCTGACCGACCCCGTGGCCTGGCCGACCTGGGGCCCCTCGGTCCGTTCTGCCACGATCGACGGGCCGGAACTCGAGCTCGGAACGACAGGGTCGGTGGTCACGTTCGCCGGTGTTCGACTTCCGTTCGAGATCACTGCGTTCGAGCCCGGCCGCCGCTGGAAGTGGCGGGTCGCGGGACTTCCTGCAACCGATCATGTCATCACCGATCTCGGCAACCACTCCTGCGAGGTTGCGTTCGGCGTTCCCGTGGTCGCTGCGCCGTACCTGGCGGTGTGTCGCGTTGCGCTCCGCCGGATCGGCATGCTTGTTGCAGAAACGAAAGGGGCAACACCGTGAGAGTGGCTGTTCTCGGCTCGACCGGCTACGTCGGAGGCCGTCTCGTTCCCAAGCTCCTCGATGCCGGCCACGAGGTTCGATGCCTCGTGCGGACCCCCGAGAAGCTCGCGTCCGTGGAGTGGCGGTCCGAGGTCGACGTGGTCCAGGCCGACGTCCTCGACGAGGCATCGATGGTCGCAGCCCTCGACGGCATCGACGCCGTGTACTACCTGGTGCATGCGATGGGTCTCTCAGGAGACTTCGAGAAAACCGACCGGATAGGTGCCGAGAACACCTGTGCAGCCGCCGCAGCAACCGGTGTCGGGCGCATCGTGTACCTCGGCGGATTGGGAGAGGACGATCCGAGCCGCTTGTCGGACCATCTCGCCAGTCGCCACGAGGTCGGTGAGATCCTCGCCGCCGGACCGGTGCCGGTGACCGAGTTGCGCGCTGCCGTGATCATCGGGTCTGGCAGCGCATCGTTCGAGATGTTGCGTCATCTCGCCGACGTCCTGCCCGCCATGATCTGCCCGCGCTGGGTCACGACCACGAAGTGTCAGCCGATTGCGATCGCCGACGTCCTCCACCACCTCGCCGCAGTCCTCGATCTCGACGACGAGGGGGATCGCATCTACGAAATCGGCGGACCCGACATCTTGACCTATCGCGAGATGATGCATCGCTACGCCGACATCGCCGGCCTTCGACGCCGCCTGATCGCACCGGTGCCGGTGCTCACGCCGCGCCTGTCGTCGCACTGGGTGAACCTCGTCACGCCCCTCCCCTACGGTCTCGCCCGACCGCTTGTCGACAGCCTGATCAACGATGTCGTGGTCGACCCCGCTCGCGACATCGGGGCTGTTATCGACCACGAGCCGCTGACCATCGATCACGCGATCGAGCGGGCGCTCGCTGTCGTTGGCGACCTCGAGATCAAGACGAGTTGGATGGACAGCGCTCGGGAGCGCACACCGGCCCAGCCGATGCCACAAGACCCTGAATGGGCGGGCGGCACGATCTACCAGAACATCCAGGTCGTCCACAGCGACGCATCCCCCGAGGCGGTTTTTGCTGCCGTGTCGGGAGTCGGAGGTGAACGAGGCTGGTACGCCGCAAACATCCTCTGGACGCTTCGGGGCTGGCTCGACAAGCTGGTCGGCGGCGTTGGCATGCGGCGGGGTCGTCGCCACCCCGACGACCTGCGCGTCGGCGACGCACTCGACTTCTTTCGCGTCGAGGCATACCAGCCGCCGTCTCTGCTGCGTCTGCGAGCCGAGATGCTCGTTCCCGGCGATGCCTGGCTCGAGTGGCGGATCATCGACAATCCGAACGGAGGGTGCGAGTTGCGCCAACTGGCCAGGTTCCACCCGCGCGGGGTTGCCGGTCGCCTGTACTGGTGGATCCTCCTGCCCCCGCACAAGGTGATCTGGAGGCTCCTCGCCGCGCGTCTCGCAGCCGCCGGCGGTGACCAGTCGCATCCGTCCCCTGACTCGTCGCCGTAGACGAGTCACCCGGTCGAAGGTCAACCCATGCCCCGCTACACCGTCACCGTGAGATGCCCCCTCTCCCCCGCCGACGCGTTCGCCTACATGGCAGATCTCACCAACATCGAACAGTGGGATCCCGGCGTTGCGCAGGCACTCCAGGTCACAGGCAACGGGCCCGGCCTCGGCGCCGAATACGACGTCGACGTCCGCAGACCCGTGGGCGTCTTGACGCTTCGCTATTGCGTCATGTCCTTCGACGCCCCGCGTTGTGTGGTGGCGCACGCCCGCTCGAGGGCGTTCACCTCGGTCGACACCATGACCGTCGATGCGGACGAGAACGGCTCGACGGTGACCTACGAGGCCGTGCTCACGCTCAACGGTTTGCTCGGACTGGCGAATCCGTTCCTCGGGATTGCATTTCGCGTGATCGGCGATCGCGCCGCAGCCGGACTGGTCGACGCCCTCGATGGGCAGAAGATTCTGCAGAAGTGAAGGCCTCGACGTCATGAACAGATCGCGAATCATCGACAACGCCATCGAGCTACCGGTGGTCACCAGCTTCAGCCGCTTCGGCTACGAAACCCGCCGGCGACTTGGCGCGTGGGAGCCACTCGACGGCTACGACCTGCGCGGGCGCGTGATCGTCGTGACCGGAGCGACATCGGGCCTGGGCCGAGCAGCGGCCGAGCAGCTGGCCCGATGTGGCGCCACCCTCGTCCTGGTGGGACGTGATCCAGAGCGCACTGCCGAGACGGCGCGCGCACTCACGTCGGTCACCGGCAACGACCGGGTGTCGCACCGGGCCGCCGACATGGGTGAACACGACCAGGTCCGCAATCTGGCGGACCACATCCTCACCATGCACGAGCGACTCGATGTCGTGATCCACAATGCCGGTGCGCTCACGGCGACCCGCCAGGTGGCCTCTGACGGCACCGAGGCGACAGTCGCGAGCCAGGTTGTCGGACCCTTCCTCTTGACCAGCCTGCTCCTGGACCGACTCGAGGCCTCCGCTCCGTCGCGTGTGATCACGATGTCGTCGGGTGGCATGTACGCCGCAGCGTTACAGGTCGACGAACTCGAGATGGGCGACGACACGTACCGCGGCACCGAGCAATATGCGAGGGCGAAACGTGCCCAGGTTGTGCTCAACGAGATGTGGGCGCAACGGTGTGGTGCACGGGGTATCCATTTCCACTCGCTGCACCCGGGGTGGGCGTCGACCCCGGGGGTCGACGCAGCGTTGCCCCGGTTTGCGACCGTGATGGGGCCGATCCTCCGAACGCCCGAGCAGGGTGCCGACACACTCGTCTGGCTCGCTGCCGATGACGGTGAGCCGCTCGAAACCAACGGAGGGTTCTGGCTCGATCGGCGTCGCCGTCCAATCCACCGCCTTGTCAGTACTCGTCGCTCCGACACACCAGATCGCCGGAACCGACTGTGGAACCTGGTGGCAGCCCTGGCCGACTGTCAGGACCCCGGGACCGACTCGGCCTGATCGATCCACTGCCGCAACGCGTCGAAGTCGGTGAATGCGGGCAGATCTGCATGTTCGTCGATGACGTTTTGTGGCGCACGGAAGAGCGCACCGGCGTGGGCGGCACGGATCATCGACAGATCGTTGTAGGAATCACCCGCGGCGACGACCTCGAAGTTGAGCGAGCGGAACGCCTCGACGGAACGCCGTTTGTGATCGTCGATTCGCAGCACGTAGTCGACGATGTGGTCGTTGCGGACCTCGAGGCGATGACACAGGATGACGGGCTGCCCGAGTTGTTGCATGAGCGGTGAAGCGAACTGCTCGAACGTGTCACTCAGGAGCACCACCTGATACCTGCTGCGGAGTCCATCGAGAAAGTCCCTCGCCCCCTCGAGCGGCCCCATCTCGGCGAGCACCTCGCGCAGATCGGCCATTCCGACCCCCTCCCGTTCGAGGATTTCGAGTCGGTTCGCCATGAGCTTGTCGTAGTCGGGTTCGTCACGGGTCGTGCGGCGAAGATCGTCGATCCCCGTTCGGATGGCGAGATTGATCCACACCTCCGGGATGAGGACCCCTTCGACATCGAGGGCCACGAGTTTCTGCAACCGCATGGGCGTGGATGGTAGCTGTAGGGCATGCAGTCGCCGTCCGCCCGCCCGAGAACGGGTGTCAGTGCCGAAGCCGAGGCCTGGCTCCACGCCAACCCGCCCGCCGACCGGACCGCCATCGACGAGGACAACGCCGAGCTGGTCCGCGCCGCGGTTCGACAGGGATGGGAGCCCTCCATGGCTGCGGTGCGGGCCGAGTTCTCCGTTCGTGAACGCATCCTCGAGGTCGGGGGTGTGGAGTGTCTCGAGGTGACACCGTCCTCCGGTGTCACCGGCCCCGGCACCGTCCTGTACTTCTTCGGCGGTGGGCACACCGTCGGATCACCGGAGGAGGACATCGTCATCAGCGCACCACTCGCAGCCCGGGCCGGTGTACGAGTCATTGCCCCCCGCTACCCCCTCGCACCCGAGCATCCGTACCCGGCAGCGGTCGATTGTGCCGAGACGACGTACCGGGCTTTGCTCGACACCACCGATCCGGCCCATCTCCTCGTCGCCGGCGAGTCGGCCGGTGGAAATCTCGCCCTTGCCCTGTTCCAACGAGCCCGAAACGCTCGCCTCCCGCTCCCTGTGGCGTTCGTGTTGCTGTCGCCGTGGGCCGACATGGGTTTCACCGGCGACAGCCACCTCACGAACCGTGACCCATTCCTGGTACTGACCGATGACGTCCTTGTCCAGATGGCGTCGCTGTATCGGGGAGAAACACCGGTCGACGACCCTCTCGTGTCGCCCGTCTATGCCGATTTCAGGGGCCTTCCACCCACGTTCCTGACGACCGGGACCCGAGATCTGCTGCTGTCCGATGCCGTTCGCCTCGCCACCGCCATGCGCATCGACGGAGTCGATGTCACGCTCCGCGTCTGGGAAGGCATGTGGCACGTCTTCGAGTTCTATCGCGAGGTTCCCGAAGCTCGGGTGTCGATGGCCGAGATCGCCGACTTCATCTCCAGCCGACTCGGGCACTAGGCGCTGGACTCACCCCGTCCCGTGGGGACGACCTCGAACCCGACCGCCTCGGGTTCGTCGTCGACCATCTCCGCCGGAAATCCCGGAGCGCGGATCTCGAGGCCTGTCGCCTCCTCCAATCGCTTGATGATGTTGGGAGACCACTCACGCCCGCCGTACCGCTCCACACCATCGGTGAAGATGTCGATCATCACAGGATTGATCTCCAATGGCACACCGGCTCGATCGGCGACCTGCTGGAAGAGGGTGATGTCCTTGACCACGAGGTCCATCGTGAAGTTGATGTCTCGGCTGCCGTTGAGAATGACCTGACTTTCGGTCTCGTGAACGAACGAGTTGCCCGACGAGATTCGGATGGCCTCGTACGTGGTGTTCAAATCCATTCCCGCCGCCTTCGCGGTGACCAGCGCCTCGGCGCAGGTGAGCAGGTTCGCTGTCGCGAGGTAATTGGTGAGGACCTTGAGGACCGACGCCGAGCCGAGGTCACCGGTGTGCAGGATGCGACGGCCCATGGTGGTGAGCATCGGCAACATCCGTTCGAACACGTCACGGTCACAGCCGGCGAAGATCGCAATGTTCCCGGTGGCGGCACGGTGACAGCCACCCGACACCGGACAATCGACCGGTGATGCCCCGATGGCGGAGACCTTCGCGCCGAGCCGTTTGACCTCGGCTTCGTCGGTGGTCGACATCTCCGCCCAAATCTTGCCGGGGCCGAGTCCTGCGAGCAATCCGTCGTCAGCCTCCATGACCGCAGCGGATGCGGCCGGAGACGGCAGGCACGTGATGACGAGGTCGCAGGCCTCGGCCATCTGCTTCGGCGACTCGGCGAACGCTGCCCCTCGCTCGACGAAGGACTGTGCGAGGTCGCGGTCCAGGTCTCGGACCGTCAGGTCGTACCCGTTGCGCAGCAGTGAGCTAGCAAGCTTGCCGCCGACGTTGCCCAAACCGATGAAACCGACCTTCATGCGTGGCCCTCCCCGAACTCGGTGATCGTGTGGCGCGCATCCTACGCATCGATGTCGCTGCGACGAGAAGAATCGACACCGAGCACCTCTGCCATGGGGCCTGCCGAACCGCTGCGAACTACGGTGCCGCTCATGGATTTCGAGACCATCACCTATGAGGTCCGCGACCGCGTGGGCCTTCTGCACTTCAACCGTCCGGAGGGTGCGAATGCGGTGAACCCCGCGTTCGGCCGCGACCTCAAAGCGGTGATGATGGACATCGCCTACGACGACGGCGTGAGAGCCGTCGCCGTGACCGCCGAAGGCAAGGTGTTCTGCGGCGGTGGGGACCTCAAGGAATTTGCTGCCTGGGGAACCGACCTGGCCCGCAACGCACACGTCATGTTGCAGGACTTCCATGCGGCGATCCATCACATGAATCGGATACCGAAACCGTTCGTGGCCGGTGTCCGGGGTGCTGCCGGCGGTGCCGGCCTGAGTCTGATGAGCGCCTTCGACCTCGTGGTGTCGGCCGAGTCGGCGAAATACACGATGGCCTACACCAAGGCCGGTGTGACCCCCGACGGCACGTCGTCCTATTTCGTCGCTCGTCACATCGGCCTGCGCCGCACGCTCGACCTCACCCTCACCAACCGCGTCCTGTCCGCCACCGAGGCCGAGCAGTGGGGGCTGGTCAACCGCGTCGTGCCTGACGACGATGTCGACCAGACCGCCATCGACCTTGCCGCCCAACTTGCGAGCGGAGCGACGTGGGCACTCGGGCACGCCAAAAGGGTGATCTACAACGGCATGGATCACTCCCTCGAGACCGCCGGAGAGTTCGAAGCCGAGATGATCACCACGGCGATGGCGTCACCCGATGGCCTCGAAGGCATCGCAGCGTTCGTCGAGAAGCGGGCACCGGAGTTCACGTGAGCGACATCGAACGCCTCCGATCGATGCTGGGGATCAAGTGGACCAAATACGATCCCGACGTTCTTCCTGCGTTCGTCGCCGATATGGACTTCGCCCCAGACCCACGAATCGGGGCGGCGATCTCCGACCTCGCCGAACGAGGCGATCTCGGCTATCTCTTCCACCATCTCGACCAACTCCCCGAGGTCTGGCACGGATGGATGCATCGTCGGCACGGCGTCGATCTGGACGTCGAACGGATGTGGAACTTCACCGGCGCGCTGCATGCCGTCGAGGCCGTGCTCCAACTGATGACCCAACCCGGTGACGGGGTGGTCATCTTCACGCCCGTCTATCACGTCTTCCACAAGGTCATCGAGGGCGGCTCGCGGGTGGTTGTCGGGGTTCCGCTGGCATCCGACGGCAGCTTCGACCCAGAGGATCTCGCTCGGATATGTGATGCCGAGCGCCCCAAAGCGATCCTGCTGTCCCAACCCCACAACCCGACCGGCCGGGTGACAACGCAGGCCGAACTGGCGGCGATTGCCGACGTTGCCGAGCGTCACGACCTGATCGTGTTCAGCGACGAGGTCTGGGCCGATCTCACGCTCAGCCCTCACCGACACCTGCCAACGGTGCGCGAGCCCCGACTCGCCGATCGGACGATCACGATCGGCGCCGCCTCGAAGGCATTCAACCTCGCCGGCCTCAGCTGTGCGATGGCACACTTCGGTCACGGGCCGACCCAGGCCGCGTTCGAGGCTGCCCCGGACCATCTCATCGGACGGCCAAGTTCGCTGAGCGCGGCGGGGGTCTTCACCGCGTGGAACGAGTGCGAGGACTGGCTCGAGGCGACCTGTCGCCAGATCGCCGCCAATGCAACCCATCTCGAGCAACGCTTGCTCGCCGAAGCACCCCACGTCGGCTACCGGCCGCCGGAAGCCGGATATTTGACCTGGCTCGACCTGCGACAGACCGGGCTCGGTGACATGCCGGCCGAACGGATCCTCGAGGACCACAAGCTGGCCCTCAACGAGGGCGACGAGTTCGGAACTGGTGGAGCCGGGTTCGTGCGCCTCAACGTCGCCACGTATCCCGACATCCTCGACCAGGTCATCGACCGCCTGGTGGTGGCCGTCAACAAGGCAGGTA
>Ga0255776_10002040_pt1 | contig 22852 bp, 15 predicted proteins | sample 071ome_19_FD_179974 | JGI IMG/M metagenome (GOLD analysis project Ga0255776, IMG submission 179974) | Coastal salt marsh microbial communities from the Groves Creek Marsh, Skidaway Island, Georgia - 071413AT metaG (version 2) | ecosystem: Environmental > Aquatic > Marine > Intertidal zone >... | reverse complement strand
CGTACCGAGAGACTCCTTCAGTACACCCACGTCGGCATACAAACGAAAATCTTCGTAGGCAACCACAGGCTCTTCTTTGCCTTCTACGATCTCGGTGCCGGTAACAGAAACAAAAAACTGCTGATCACTCCAGTCGTTAAACGACATTACCGTGCCCAGCCCCAACAGCCACGCCAGAGAACACATAGCAATGGTTGCACGACCACGACTGACGCCCTTTTCCACAGCCCAGGCCACAGCCGGCTCTGCCAGAGAAATTGCAGAGCTCCAGGCAGCAATTACCACCAGCAGGAAAAATACCGTACCAATCACGGTACCGCCCGGCAGCTGCCCAAATGCGATAGGCAATGTCTGGAACATCAAGCCCGGACCGGCACCCGGCTCCAGACCGTTTGAAAATACAATCGGGAAGATCACCAGCCCCGCCACCAGAGCAACGAGGGTATCCAGCGCACCAACAGTAACAATCGTGGTACCGAGACGGGAATTCGCCGGCATATAGGCACCGTATGCCATGATGGCCCCCATACCGAGCGAAAGAGTAAAGAACGAGTGCCCCAAGGCCACCACAATCGCTTCTTTCGTCAGCTTCTCTGGCTCAAACCGGAACAGAAAATCCCAGCCTTGTGCAAAGCCCGGCGTAGTCAGGCTATACCCAAGCAACACCAACAGCATAATAAACAGAAGCGGCATCAGCAGTCGTAGCGAGCTTTCAAGGCCGCGGTGGACGCCCCGTGAAATAACAAAGCCGACCAGAAACATAAACACGGTGTGGTAAATAATCAGCGTTCCCGGATCACCCAGAAGACTACCGAAGACACCACCAGCGTCTTCCGCGCTGATTCCTGTGAAGGTACCGGTTGCCATTTTACCGGTGTAGAACAACGTCCAGCCGGCAATCACACTGTAGAAGGACAGAATAAAGAAGCCTGCCACCGCTCCCATCCAGCCAATGCCCGAGAAAAACTTCGGTGCCTTGTAGGTAGATGTAAGCCGGTGCATGGTATTGATCGGGCTCATTCGCGCCTTACGACCGAGCAACACCTCCGCCATCATCACCGGAATACCCACCGCCAGAATGCAGGCCAGATAGACAAGCACAAATGCACCACCGCCATATTCGCCGGTGATGTAAGGGAATTTCCAGATGTTACCCAGGCCCACAGCAGAACCTACTGCTGCCAGAATAAAAGTCCAGCGACTGGCCCAGATACCATGAATGCCGCGCTTGTCCGAGGTCATAAGCATGTCCTTACCTTAGAATCCCCGTTATTGTCCGGGATTTACCCCCTCGCCTCAAGCGCAGAGCCTGCCGACTGTATTCAGGCCTAGTGCCTTTTCACTTGAGTGTCAGTTATACTCAGGGCATGAATGCAAAGAAAAAAGCTAAACAAAGCTCCTCCACGATCGCCCTCAACAAAAAGGCCAAGCACGATTACTTCCTCGAAGACAAAACCGAGGCTGGTCTCGAACTGCTGGGCTGGGAAGTAAAATCCCTGAGACAAGGCAAAGTACAGCTGCTGGATTCGTTTATCGAATTCCATCGCGGCGAAGCGTGGCTGCACGGAGCACTGATTACCCCGCTGCATCAGGCCTCTACTCATGTTGTTGCCGCACCGCGCCGTGAGCGCAAGCTGCTGCTGCACAAACGTGAAATTGAGCGCTACATGCAGAAAGTACAGGCCAAAGGCTACACCTGCGTGTGTACTGCCCTGTACTGGAAAGGCCCATACGTAAAAGCCGAGATCGCACTGGCGAAAGGTAAACAGTCTCACGACAAGCGCAACAGCGCCAAAGATCGTGACTGGGCTAAGCAAAAAGAAAGAATCATGAAGCACAACGTACGCTGACAGAAAGGCTGCGTTGTGTTAGATTGAAAAGCGTTCCGGGGTTGAACTTCCACTAGCCGACCCCATCTAAGGAACATGGGTCAGAAATGACCTGGCTCCTGGCTGAGAGCAACCAGAATTCGGGGATGATCTGGATTCGACGTTGATTACAAAGCTACAGGTGCATGCCGAGAGGGTATGACGATCTCGTAAATCCCCGTTATACAATTTATATTCGCAAACGACGAATCATACGCACTGGCGGCTTAATAGCCCCGCCTACCTCTGAACCCGGGTTCCTGTAACCGGGGGACGAGGGCGCAGCCCTACAGGATCGTCCGGAGGCTTAGCTGGGAGCCAAAGGACTAAACGTAAACCAGCTCGTTCCGAACGGCCTGTCTCTCGGCCCGTGACGAACTAAATTAATAGAGAAGACTAAGCATGTAGATCCTCTAGTGGAGGATTGGCGGACGCGGGTTCAAATCCCGCCATCTCCACCAAATAATAAGCCCTCAGTGCTCTGCACTGGGGGCTTTTTATTTGGCAGAAGATCGTGATTCTGAATCGATCACTGTCTCGGGTTCACAAAACGGCAGGAAAGCCGTTTTGCACAGCTACGCTGCCCGAAGGGCGAGGCACATGGATGTGCCGAGTGCAATCCCGCTTCTGTATCTGTCGCCACCATTATTTTTTCTGACGATCAAAATTCTGAACTCACCAATAATATCTGACCGCCGCAAACGCATTACTGTTCTCTTCGTACCCAGCCCAACGGCCACTGATGCTCTTACCATCAAAACGGTTTACGCCAACATGGAACATCCAGCGGTCGTCCGGCTGGTAGTAAACATTTGCGCGTAAATAATGGTCTTCGTCCGTTGGTGAATAGAAGCCCATAAACGACAGTGTCAGGGTCTGCTTCAGCAGCATGCGGGTTAGGCGCAGGGTATAGAGCTCATATACCTGATCCATACTCATGCCCGGCATGGCCGTACTTTCGTAGGCGTCCTGATCCTGGCGGATTTCGGTGTAGTACTGGGCGGTGGCATTGAGGTCTTTCATTACTTCAAAGTCGTAACGCACCAGAGTACGAAGCTGCGAGTTTGGGATCATCGGGTCATCGCCCTTCTCGTCATCCAGAGAATCGTAGTACGAACCCTCAAGACTCAGAATGCCAGACATCAGCGGGCCGCGATATGCCGCACCATAAGTACGTAAAGGCGCGTAGTAAAACTCGCCTTCTACCGGATCAATGGCGTTCGGTACTGGCCAGTAACCGTCATGAGCAAAGAAGAATAATTCATGGCTTTTGATCATGGTCAGAATACGCAGGTAAACCGCGTCTTTATCAAAGATTTCCCACTTGTCTTCGACCCGCATCTGATCATCTTCGCCTTTTAATGACTGAGTCATTGGGTCGTAGTAGCTCAGGCGTTCGCCACCGGGCGTCACGTACGGTGTGAAATGCGGCGAGTACACAAAATCAACGCTGGTATTACCGGCAAACCAGTTCAATTGTAGGGAATCTGACGGGTGAATCATGTATTCACCTTCCGCATCACGGCCGATAAAAAAGGCAGCGTAATCTTTTGGGAACAGGTCATTCAGATAGAGAATGTCCGGGATGCTCCAGTTGATCATCTGACGCCCAAGAGTCGCATCAAATGAGCCTGTTGATGTGGTGCTGATGTTAAGCTCGCGGAAGTGCACGATGGCCTCATCGAGCTGGGCATCAAGTAGTAAATCGCCACGAATCGTGGTGTCGATTTTATCGCCAAGATGCTGCCAGCCCATTTGGGTGCGCAGCTCGTTCATTACGGTATCGTCATTTAAATCGGATGATTCGAGTCGATGACCGTAGCGGTATTCGGTCCAGCGAAACAGATCAGCCACGCTGAATTTCTGCTCATTCAGTTCAGCCACAACTAAGGATTCGACCGGTTCTTCGATCTCGAAGTCCGGCTCTTCGAAATCCCCTGCTACCATATCCATCATGTCTTCAGCGTAAGCAGCTGGAAGAGTAAGCAAACTTATCGCTGCGACTAATATTAGCTTTTTCATATTCAGGCCTTACTCCACCCTTACTCAACTAAGGTCATGGTTTTCAGTGGAGGGTTACGCAGTGAACGTTCGGCGAACAGGTCTGAAGCCAGACCACGGCCATATTCCACTTCAAGGCAGTTCTGAGTCGTCACGCTACCAGTATTCAGATCTTCGAGGACGATTTTCATCGGAGTAGGAATACCATCGATTACGCGCATTTTTTTCACGCTGAAGCGACGATAAAGTTTATCGTTTTTATCTTTGTATTCGATTTTTACCGCAAGTTCAGTGGCTTTATGCACCCAGGTTTCATACGAAGAGAATTCAACTTCGTCGGCAGTTACCGGGGTGCTACGCACTACCCAGTATTTTTCGCTTTCGCTGATCAGTTCGTGGGTATCGGCTTTGATATGACGGCCGGATACATCTTCATAAAACAGGTCGGTACCGACAAAATGAGTACGCTTATCACCGGCTTCAATACGACGAACGATATCCAGCTCAGGAAGGTATAACCAACGTTCGTCGTCTGCACCCGGATGCTTGTGTACGAGGAAGGTGGTGCGTTCTAAATCGGTTGGTTCTTTAAAGTACACAAAGTAGCTCTGCTCACCGCCTACTTCGCTATCAAGACGGATCATCTGGGTTGCGCGTTTACGGATGGTGCCGTTTTTTTCCTGCACGACAACATGGCCAGAAGTTGTACGGTCACCACCCGAGTAGTAAGCACGGTGGTTGGCTTTGGTCATGACCTCGAGGCCTGTGATATTACTTTCTTCTGCCGGGGATTCAGCCGCAGTTGAGAACCCGCTCGCAAGCACACCGACGGTTATTAAAAATGCTGAAATAATTTGTTTCATTATGGGTCTCACTTAAGCAGCGTGTTTGGTTTTAGCAGAGGTATCATCGGCGTTTGGCGCAGACTTGCGACCAAACAGCAGTGCACTGATCCAGCTCTGAGAAACCAATGCAGGGAAGAGGTAGAAAGAAGCAACCGAGCTGACCAGCATAATGGCCATCATCAGGTAACCAACGGTCTGATACGGCACCAGTGGTGCAACAAGCAAGGGGGTAAAGCCAAGAGTAATCACCACTGCATTGCGGTAAATCGCCCGTGCAGGCTCGCCGAAGACTTTACGCATCGCCTCTACCGGAGGGTTATTTACGGCGTATTCACGCAGATGGGTAATAAAGTGAATTGCAAAATCGACCGATAGGCCCAGCGCTAACGCAGAGAGCACCGCGACTGGCATATCGTAGTCTTTGCCCAGAATACCCAGCGCACCGTAAATCACCAGAATAGACAGGCTCAGAGGGATCATGGAAATGGCCGCCCACCATAAATTGCGGAAAAGAATAATCATCATGACGAATACGAAAACACCGCTACCCAGTAGCGCATCGACCATTCCCGTGACCATTTCTTCCTGCCAGATGACGTTGATATAAGCGAGGCCTGACCAGCCATAAGTTACGGCTGCGGGTGCGGGATTTTCTTCCATCCATTGTTCAAGCGCCTGCACTACAGCCGCTACGTCCTGGTTATCACCGGACTTTAATTGCAGCATTAACGTGGTACTGGTGTAGTCTGGAGTGACCATATGCCATAGGCGATTCAGGTCGTGGGAGTTCTGGAAGCTGACGTAGGTTTCCATCACCTGACTGCGGGTATCCGGAATGCGTGAATAACTTAGCTCACCGTCGTGCAGCTCTTTATTCACTTTGCGGATCAACGTTGGAATCCCGTAAACCTTACCGCCCTGCACTTCTTTTTCGAGAACTATCTCAAGCCCCGCAAGCCAATTAAGCATGGCTGGAGATTTCATGATCTGATACTGATTTAGTCGCGCTTCGAGCACGTTATCGAGGGCCAGCCAGTTGCCGTAGGCAGCCCCTTCAGATGCACTGCCTTCATCCATTATTTCGAAATCAGGTTCTTCCAGCATCTCAAATTCTGGCTCTCCAGCTGACTCATTGCTCTCTGATGCTGGTGATTCCCCCACCAGATGAGAGTTAACTTCACTACGGAGCACGTGAATCAGCTCAATCGGTGTCCCGACTTCTGAGATACGCCATTGCATGACTGCAGCAAGACTCTCACCCTGCTCACCGTAACTCGAGAAGGCTTCGCCCAATGCCTGCATTTCATTTTTCAGGTCTACGCCGGTAAACGGCTGATCGAAGCTCAGATAAACGTTATAGCTGCCACCAAAATGTTCGCTGATAAAGGTATCGGCTTTGCGGATCGGGTGGTCGGTTTCGAACCATTTCACCGGGTTATCGTTGACCTGCAGTTGAGTGATCCCCCAATAGGCACCGCCCACCAATAGAACTCCCACCAGCAATACCAGCTTACCGAAACGCCAGCCCTGCCCGCGCACGCCCTGTAAAAAACGGGCCAGGCGATCATTCTCAGGAGCTGCTGCACTTGCGTTGGCTGAACCAAAACTCTGCAGTTTTTCTTCAGACATGAGGCAAATGTATGCTGGCAGGAAGGTCATACTCAGCAACCACGCCAGTAATACGCCAATACCGGTAAATAAACCAAACACCTGCACAGGTGGAATGGGTGCTAACAGCAGAGAAATAAAACCAACCGACGTCGTCAGCGTGGTAAACAGCATGGGTTTCCACAGGTCTTTCATTACCGCAACCAAGGCTTCTTCACGGTCACCGCGGTAGCGGTCATAAAACTGGGAAAGAATATGTACCGCATCTAATACGGCAATCGGCATGATAAAAATCGGAATCATGGACGACATGATATGCAGGGTATTACCGGTCGCGACGAACGCTCCCATGGTGGTCATCACTGAGAGCATTGCGACCAGAAGCGCGGCGACCGTCAGAGCCATTGAGCGTACGAAGTACCAGATCAATGCTCCGACTAACAGCATCGCCAGCGGCGCTGAAATTGCCATCTGAATAAACATTTCAACACCGAAAGTGTCTTCAGCGACTGGCAGCCCGGTGATGTGGTAGGTCTCGCTTCCGTTTATTTCAGCGATTTTATCTTTCAGCTGATTAGAGATACGCCAGGAGTATTCTTTCTTTTCGATCGGGATATACACCGCCAGCGACTGCTTATCGGTCGAGATCACGGTTTCCCAGAGAAATGGGTTTTCAATAATGCGCTGACGTACGCGATCAGCACCTGCCTGATCATCCGGTACCGCCGGCATAATGCGCTGAAAACGTATAGTGCCCGGGCCTGCTGGTTCAATGGCATCGACATTATAGGGCGCAAGAATCTCGTGACTGATCACACCTTCAAGTGTTGAAGCGTAGTTCATCAGGGCCTGCAGATGTTGCAGTGATTCTGGCGTGAAAACGCCATTCTCTGACGCCTGATCATCCAGCGTCATCGCCACAACCAAGAGATCGTACAGGGCCATCTCCTGTTTGATTTCGTTGTGGTAAACGCGTCCCGGATTGTCTTCCGGGAGCATATTCTCGGGGTCGGTATCGACATGCACCATGGGCAGCGCCAGGCAGAAGAGTAGCGTGATGATCACCGACGCCCAGACAACAGGCTTAGGGTAGCGGGTAGCAAAAAGGACGGTGAGTCTGAACATTGCAGTTATTCCTTTGAAGATACTTCATCAATCCCGATCAACAGAGGTGAAGCTGCCCCTGCCCGAAGCGCGCCATTAAAGAATAACTATATAGTTATAACAACCCCACGAAAGGGTTATCTCGGTATTTGAGATGTTTTGGCTCGCCAGAGCCAACGATTGCAGTTGAAGCCTCCATCGCTGGTTAACAAACAGTGCAAACGAAAAGCCCCGCAGATGCGGGGCTCGTTGCTTAAGATTTGAGTTTTGCAGTCAGTGGTGCCTGCAAAGTTAACGACGGCGACGCATCAGGCCCAGCAGTCCTGCCAGAGCAACCATCAGAGGAGTCGTGCTGCCCGCATTATCCGAGTCTACTGATGCGCCATCCGAGTACTGTGCAACCACAGCCTGCTGCGCTTCCTCATCAAGGTTCATCGCAGCACCCGCTACAAACCAGGCATGAGTATCAGTGATGGTGTCATCATCAGGATCGACAAGAGTGCCGTTGTAAGTTGCGTACAGAGCGGTCCCTGCAGGTGTTGTCCGTAACTGTGATTCCATCTCTTCGTCATCCTCCGGGTTATTAAGATCCGCAGGGTTACCTGCAAGCAGTGCAACTGGCAGATAAGTCTCGCCTGCATCCTGAGTACCTGTAACGTATAGGTCGAGGTCTTTTGCACCACCTAACTGGTCGTACACATTACTCTCGGTGCCCCAGGCAACGATAAAGGCATCAGGGTTCTGGCAGGCGTCGTTAGTTTCCCAGGTATCGCCTTCTGCACAGCTACTTTCACTACCAGGCGCAGCGACAATACGAGGCTCTTTGACATTGACGGTGGTGTCATCAATACGGGTGATGTTGAAAGCATCCGACCATGTCCGCCCGCCATCGAAGCTTCGACGGATGTAGAAGTTGTAGTTGGCCATGTCAGTGTATTTGGCCAACGCAGAATCCGCGGTGTAGGTATATCCCAGGAAGATGGTATCGCCACGAATTGCACCACGGTGCGCGCGGGCATCTTCCAGCGTATTCAACTCAGTATCGACCTGCATGTCGGCAAATGCGTAGCTGTCTGCTGTTGCTGTAGGTGATTCGTGGCTCAGGTTCACACCGCTATCATTGCTGATGTAATCGGCCAATGTGTCGAGGTTTTCACGCTCTTCTTCACTCAGGCTATATGCGCAGTTTTCATCAACAGCTGGCACCATATCTGAAGGGCGCAGACCTGTGGACGCGGCATCTTCACTATCGATATAACCAATACGGGAAACGATATCTGACGGGCCACCCTGATCATAAGCGCCCTCTTTCCAGATCATGGTAATTTTGGCACCACTGTCACCGACACTACTGTTACTGGTGTTCGCAAAGAAACGAACACGACGACCATTTTTGGCAGGGTCGCTGATCACACAGCCAATACGCTCAGGGTCACTGAAGGTCGGCAGATCAACATCACCAATATCGTTGAAGTTTGTTGTCGTTACACTCTGCGGAGGCTGGTCGTAATCAAACGTATGCAGGCGGATGACTTTGCCAAAGTCGATTTCATCCATCGAACCTTTGGTTTCTTCATACGCTACGACGGTTTTATATTTCACTGCGCCGTCTTCTTTGACCTGAACCAGCGCCAGGTTCGCCCGGGTTGCAGACTCATAACCGGACTCAACAGGCAGCGAGGTCAGTGGGACTGTTTCATAGTCGCCTTCATGGCGACGATAATTCTGGAAGTTCTGAGTCAGACGCTGCACGTTCGTTTTCAATGTGTCATCCGCATCCCCCGCGCGGATATCATCAACAAAGGTGTACCAGATATCTGTACCTTTTGACGCTATAGCACCACTGACACCATCACCCGGACCATCTGCACTGCCAGGCTGTAACCCCTGTGGGTCTTCCTGCCAGGTGATAACCCAAGGCACTTTTGCGACGGTTCCGTCTGAATTTTTTACCGTAATTGCCTTGGAAGCATCCTGGGTTGCGTCGCGCTGACCTCCGGTCAATTGCTTTACAGTCCAATTAGTTGCAACGGATGGATCACTGTCGGTAAACGCGACATAGAGACAACTATAGGGTAATTGACGACCTTCACGAGTTGGATAAGTAATAGCACCCTGCTCTGTATTTACAGCAGATGCTGCGCTATCCGTACCACCGTTTCCATCCGCCGGGCAGAATTTATCGACCCAGGTTACGGCAATATATTTACCGCTGTTAAAAATGTTCGGCTTGCCCGAATCGCCATAAAAAGGTGACGGAATATCCTCTGGATCGCCGGTGGCGGCATCGATTTTCCAATAGGTATCTTTAGAAGTCAGTGCTGCGGTATTTGAAATATTTATCGGCGCTGACCAGTTGCTGCCGTCGTCGGTAGAAACGGTGACAAAAATATCTTTTGCCGGACGTTCAGACTGAGCCTTAGGGTCATAAACAACCTCGTTATCGCGAGGGTTACCGTAGCCATAAGTGCTGACAAGGGTACCGCCAGGCAAGCGGATTAATTTAGTTTTTGAGGCCCCGTCTTTCCAGCCATCGGCTTCGGGGGACAGAATCTGAGCTGCAGCGGATGCTGTGTATGGATAAGCCAACGCAGCAGTCAGAGTAAGAAAACTTAATGATTTACGTAACATAATAACTCTCCTGAAATTTCTGCGTTCTGAATCAATAGTCGCTGTAAGCACGGCCAACGAGCACTGCCCGGCGATTTTCTTTGCGTCCGTATGTTTCATCCGGCTCTACGGCCGGCATGGACTCGCCCATTGCTAATACAGTGATGCGGTCAGGGTCGATTCCGTAAAGCGCTACCAGCATTTCTTTCACGGCATCGCCACGGCGTTGTGATAGTTCGATATTGGCTTCTTCCGAACCAATACAATCGCAATGACCGCCGATAAAGGCTTCAGTGTCTTTGTAGGTGTTAAGGAAGTCTGCGAAGGCTTTCAATTCGCTCCAGTAGCCCTTTTCGACTTCGGCGCTACCGGCACGGAACAGAATTGTGCGCTCCTCGACAGCTGGGCCGTCGAGCTTTTCGCGTTCAACATACACCGTCTCTGTCAGTACCTGCGTTTTAGTTACAACACGGGTCGGTGCAAAGCGATAATTCAGCCCCACAGCAACGGCAGAATCTGAAATACGATCAAATTCCATAGTGAGGTCCAGAGTCTTAGTCACAGGCCAGACTGCACCGATAAACAGACCAACATCGCGATCTTCTTTCGCAGTCATTTCTACGGTATCGCTACCGTAGGTACCCTCGAGATCAACACTATGTGTGTTGTGATAAATACCGTAGTAAATGTTGGCCGGCTCAGTTTTGTGCTGAGCCATGAGTCCTGCGCTGAACTTGCGCCAGCGAGCTGTCTCCAGTTCAAAGTCTGTTGATGGGCCACCGTTAGTGACGGAACCATTCAGCTCATAATCGGAATATCGGGTAAAACGCAAAAAGGGCCCGAACGCTGCAGAGTCGGTATCAATGACCCGAGCCGTCAGAGCAGCACTGAACATGGTATCCATAGAGGATTCGGTATCAGCACCGGGAAAGTCCGATGTGGTTTCATAGCCAATACCACCAATGGCAGCATGCGCCTCTAACCACGGAAAAATACTGTAGTCTGCAGTCAGGTAGGCACCCTTCTGAGTAACATCGCCAATCATCCGGTCGGTCAGATCATGACCCGTTTCCCATTGACTACGGCCATAGTAGTAATGAGCACCAACGCCCCAGTCACCGGCTTGCTCTCCGGTAAACAAGGGACCTGTTTCCATTGCAATGGTGGATGCTACAGGCAGTGTCAGACTGGCGACTGCTGCTGAAAGTAGTAACTTCTTCATCGGCCTCTCCATCAATATCAGTTACATGCGAATACAGTTATTAACGCACTGTTACAGAGAGGAGGAATTGACAGGTATCAACTTTTTAAAACGGTATAACACCTAAACAGTGATTAACTGATCAAGGTCATTAAAAGGTGTATTGCCTGCTTAAATAGTCATGTTTGCCCGTGTGTCTGGAAACTTCAGATGTGGCTGTCAGCAAAAAGTAAATAAGAATCCAATTCGACAATTATGTGATCAGAACGCAATTATCACAGGAACGTTTGCGCTAACTTAATACTCAGAGTTGTGCATTCCCATGCATGGAAACGCACTCCCATAATAAAAAAGTGGAGCGCAGCTGCGTACCGATGAAAATTAAGACCCGGGGCCTGACTGTCAGCAGAAGAATTCTGCGACAGTTATCAGTGTTAATTACTTTATGCTTAGCATGCTTTGCTAACGCAGACGGGGTTAACCTTGCCGGGATTCAGGATCAGCTTGATCTTGAACGCTATGTGCAGCAATCCCAATTCAGTCAATCTGAGAGCCTGAGTGACGCTCTGGCAATTCCCGAGTCTGATTGGAGCAGGTTGCCCAAGAGCAGCAGAAGCCTTGGTAGAGACCATGGACCGACCTGGTTCCGGTTTAAGATCGACACGGTCGGAAGTGACATAGAGCATCCGCTCTTTCTGATGCTCGATTACCCTCATTACGACTATATCGATGTTTACCTCGTTCAGAACAACACTCTGGTCGATTCTTTTTTTACCGGCGACCAACGTGGGTTTGATTCCCGCCCGGTAAACCAGCGGACGTACCTGTTTCCTCTGAAGTCATTGCAAGCCGATGCTCCGGCAGAAGTGTACTTCCGGATTAATACCCCCGGCCCCCTGCTGATTCCGTTCAGTCTGGTTACTTCTGAACAGGGTGCCATCAATGACCGCAACGTTTCGCTTGGCCTGGGAGTGTACTTCGGCATTCTGCTGATTATGTTTGCCTATAACGCCTTTATTCTTGGGGCTCTGCGCGACTCAGCCTACTTCTACTACCTCACTTACATGGCAGCAGTCGCTATTCACCAGGCCACCCTGCAGGGGCTTGGGTTCCAGTACCTGTGGCCTGACAGCGGCTTTATTTCTAATAACTATGCCGTTGCGCTAAGCAGTGCTCTGATGCAGGGAACGGCGGTTGTCTTTGTCGTCCGCTTTATCCGGCTTTACGACAACTACGGTCTTTTCGAACGTATCGCGGGGACCACACTTCTGGTCTATTCGTGGCTGCTAGTCGCTGGCTCACCCTTTATGGATTACAGCAGCTTCCTCACGGTAGTGAACGTTACCGGAGCGATCAGTGTGGTGGCGGGGCTCTATATTGGTGTTGTTGGTTGGTACAAAAACGTACCGTACGCGCGGCTGTTTGCCGCAGCGTGGTTCGTTTATCTGATATTTATCGGCTGGTATCTGCTTGAGTTGGCGTCGATTCTGCCAGCCAGCCGACTCGGAGAACATATTCTCGCAATTGGTTCAGCACTGGAGCTGGCACTACTGTCGATAGCCTTCGCCGATCGCATCAATCACGAACGCGATCTGCGTTTGCGCAGCCAGAGCAAGCTGATGGATGTTCAGATTGCCATGAACGCAGAGCTCGAAGAAAAAGTGCGTATGCGTACTACCGAGCTGGAAGAAGCAAACCGCCGCCTGGCCATTCTCAGTACTACCGATGGCCTTACGGGTCTGCTCAATCGCCGCCGCTTTGATGAGATGTACGAACAGGCGTACCTGGAAGCCTGCCGGAACAACGCTCCGCTAGCTGTGCTGATGATCGATATTGATCACTTCAAACATCTGAATGATGAGTACGGCCACCGTTTTGGCGATATCTGCCTCATTGAAGCGGGTCGGCTGATTAAAAATGCCATCGATGACCCAGACGCCATCTGCGCCCGCTACGGTGGTGAAGAGTTTGTCGTCATACTTCCTAATGCCAATTCAGACCAGGCGCGCCAGAAAGCAGAAAGTTTGCGCCGCGCTTTCGAAGGGCATGTCATTAAAGACCAGACGGTGCAAAAGGTAATGACTGTGAGCATAGGTCTCACGGTAGAGCAGCCCGTCGATCGCGAAGCATGGGAAAAGCTGCTGCAGGCCGCTGACACCCTACTGTATACGGCGAAACGGAATGGCCGGAACCAGGTCGCATTTATCAAACAGGCTGTATGTTGATGCGTTGACTCTGCCCGAATCTGAACTAGTTTTATCTAGTACAGATCAGGGGATTTTAGGATCAGGAATGGCTCTTCCACATAAGAATTCAGAGACCGTAAAAGGCAAGGCAGTACTTTCAGTTCATCTGATTCAGACTCTGATCTCGTTGACGATACTGCTTATCGCTGTATTCGTGCATTCTGCTAACGCAATAGAAACTGTCCATTTCACCGGTAAGAAAGTCAGCCTTCTCCCTATGCTGGAGTTTGTTGAAGAACAGGAAGGTGAAGTCCTCGATGACATACTAGTGAGACCAGAAACCGACTGGCATCACCGCGATAACATCAATAACAATCTCGGCCAGACCAGCCACCCTATCTGGGCACGGGTTCGTCTTGCTGGCGTGACTGAATCATTCGGCCAGCCGATTGTGCGTCTGAACTATCCTCACCACGACTATGTTGACTTCTACCTGTTCGAAAAAGGTCGACTGGTGCGTCATTACGAAGCTGGAGATCAGCGCCCTTTCACGGTACGCCCTATCGAGCAACGTGTATTCTGGTTTCCGCTGGATGACGCCACTGGTGAAGAGCAGGAAATCTACATCCGTATTCAGACACCCGGGCCACTGCTGATCCCGCTTGATCTGCTCAACTACAAAGACGCTGCCGAAGAAGAAAAGCTACTGTACCTGTGGGCTGGTGCCTTCCTGGGCATCATTTTTATCATGGCGCTGTACAACCTGTTTCTCTACTTCACGTTGCGCGAAGCCTCCTACATTCTCTACGTTATTTACCTTGTGACTGCCGGGATCATGCAGGCAACCTTATTCGGTTTCGGCGAACAATATTTCTGGGGCAACCAAACCGGAGTAAATAATCAGGTTATCGCCTTCCTTGCACCGTTTGTGCAGCTGACAGCAATGGCCTTCGTACTGCGATTTGTCGACCTGCAGAACTTTGGTTCAATTCTGGACCGCTCTGTTGCCTACCTGATGGTCTTTGTACTGGTAGTCATGTGCATCGCAAGCTTTACCGTCCCATATGCACTGATTGTGAAAATGGGTCATGGAATAGCTCTGGTTGGTGTCGTCTGTGCTTTCTATGTCGGTATCAAGGGATGGATCATGGGCATGAAGTCTGCCCGCCTGTTCACTATCGCCTGGTTTGCTCACCTGGTGTTTATCGCCTGGTACCTTCTGGATATGACTGGCAAAGTGCCAAGTACGGAAATCGGTAACCAGGCTTTTGCTATCGGTTTTATTGCCGAGCTGTCTCTGCTGTCTCTGGCTTTCGCCGACAAGATGAATCAGGAAAAAGAACTGCGTATCAACTCCCAGACTAAGGTGCTGGATATGCAGGTAGCAATGAACAAAGAGCTGGATAACAAGGTAAAAGAGCGCACCGCGGCTCTGGAAAAAGCCAATCGCCGCCTCGAAGAGCTGAGTGTTACCGATGGCCTGACCAAGCTCTTTAACCGCCGTTATTTCGACCAGGTTTTCCGCGATCACTACGAGCAGTCATACAAAGATCAGCATCCTATCAGTGTGATGATGGTAGATATCGACTTCTTCAAGAAGCTGAACGACAACTACGGACACGCCTTTGGTGACCTCTGCCTGGTACGCGCTGCTCAATTGATTCGCAAAGTTGTTAATATGAAAGGTGCATTTGCCGCCCGCTACGGCGGCGAAGAGTTCGTCGTCGTATTACCCAAAACGACCGAAGACCGCGCCTGTCAGATTGGTGAGTTACTAAGACGTGCTTTCGAAAGCACCACAGTCACTCAGGGTGAGCACAGCAAGGTAATGACGGTGAGTATCGGTGTTGCCTGCGAAATCCCCGGAACTCCGGGTCAGGAAGAGAAGCTCCTCGGTAAAGCCGACGACTGTCTCTACCACTCAAAAGAAAATGGACGCAATCAGGTCACCGGCTCAGCGTCGATCAAAACCTAAATAATCTTATTGATAATGATTTGCATCTACATTAGCATTGCCACCCTATTCATTCAGGGGGGCTTTTGCTATGTATCTGATCAACGATCTTCTCGCGGCAAGCGAATCCATCGGCGGGCCAGTCGTCGCCATTCTGTTGCTGTTATCGGCAGTCGCTTTAGCCATTGTCATCGCTCGCCTGATCCATAGCCTGCGTCTGGCCGCGTCTTCGCGCTATCCAGCTGACGCCCTGATCTCTTCGTTGGAAAAATCTCCGCACTTCCCGGACAAGCTGATTACCAGCCAGATACCGCGCATTGCTAACATCCGCGATGCCTGGAATGCGCACAAGCTACCCGACCCAACGCAGGCGCGAACCGAAGCACTGCGCCTGTTGAGAAACCGGATACAGGCCATGAGCTTTGGCCTGCGCCCACTTGAAGTAATAGCAACAGTCAGCCCCCTGCTCGGTCTGTTTGGAACCGTATTGGGCATGATCGAAGCCTTCAGGGCTATGGAAGCTGCAGGTAGCCAGGTCGACCCGGCAGTTCTGTCGGGCGGTATCTGGGGAGCACTGCTGACCACCGCAGTGGGACTGGGCGTTGCAATTCCGGTCACCCTGCTCCACAGCTGGTTTGAACGCCGTCAGGAGAACCTCGGTATGCAATTGCTGAGCGATACCGAACAGGTACTGACCATTCGTATACGCCCAGCGGCCACCACAAACGATAGTCCGCTCCGTGCCTTAAGCGCCTGAGGTTATGTCGTGGCTAATTCAATGCAGGCACTACTTGCTGACTCAGAACAGACTCCACTGCCGTTACGCTCCGGGCGCAAGATCAGCCTTACCGCGTTGATTGATGTTGTGTTCATTCTGCTGATGTTTTTCATGCTGACATCAACCTTCAGTCACTGGCAGAGCCTGCCTCTAAGTAGCGCGTCGGCTTCAGTATCCAGTAGTAGCCCCGACCCGGCAGTCATACTGTTATACCCGGATGGATCAGTACGCCTGCTCACCGAGGATGTATCACCAGTGATTAACGATCTGAGCAGTATCAAGGTGATAGCCCAGAGCCGCCCCATCGTGGTCAGTAGCGAGGAGTCCACCACTCTGGCAGTCATGATTAATGTGATGCAGAAGCTTAAGAATGTCGGAATAAACGCACCACTGGGGCAGCCATTTTCTGCGCCCGAAGCGTCCTTAACAGGTAGTAACTGATATGTGGTCAACAAAGCGTAAGGGCTCCAGCGACGACAACATGATTCCGCTTATCAATATCGTGTTCCTGTTGCTGATCTTTTTTATGGTCGCAGGACAGATTCAGAAGCGTCCTGACGACACCATCGACATTCCCACGCTGAATCTGACCGAGTCGCTGGCACCGCCGATCCAGAATATGGTCGAAATATTTGCTGATGGTCAGATCGCGGTAAATCAAAGAATCACTACAACCGATGAATTAACAGAAAAGTTATCAAGGCTGCGCGGCGCAATCACTCTGGTGGCCGACCGTTCAACAACGGCAGCCGACCTGGAAAAGATTCTTGCCGTACTGCGTCAACCCGAGAAAAGTCAGCCCCAGAAAAATGCAAAGGGTATATCAGCGAGTAATAACGGGATTTCTGTCAATCTGCTGCTAGAGGCCGGTAATGAATAAAAGTTATCTGGCTCTGGGATTCGCTCTATCACTGGTAGCTCATGCTGTCGTCCTGCAGGCTCTGGAAGAAACGGCTGTTGATTTCAGTGGCTCGGCTATCAGCAACGGAGATATAGGGACAGAAACAGGCCTTGGACAACTTGGGTCGTATGCCAATACCACTGAACGTCTGCAGCAATTACAGAAAAAAGCAGAGGTAAAACCTGTTGTAGAAAAACCGGTAATCCAACCCGAACCGGAAAAAAAAGTGGTGGCCGAAAATACCTATAAAGTAAAAGAAAAGCCGCCGGAACCAGAAACGCCAGAACAGTCAGAAGAAAAAATTGTTGAGCAGGAATCCGATACCGATGTCGATCCTGAGCCTACTAAACCAACAAAAGATCTACCTGAGCAAGCCGCATCAGAAGCCATGGTCAAAGCCACAGGCAAATCTGATCAGCAAACCAGCGGAGGCAAAGCCGGAAAGCAGAGAACCTATATTCAGGAACTGTATCAATGGCTGGCCAAACATCGGACGTATCCGCCAATAGCAAAAAAGAGCAAACAGGAAGGAACCGTATTGCTCGCCTTTACCGTGAACCGCCAGGGCGATATTTCAGAGAGCTCAATTAAGAAAAGCTCCGGATATCCGCTCCTTGATGAAGCAGCGATCAGAATGCTGGAAAAAGCTTCGCCATTGCCACCTGTGCCAGACGATTTCTACCCAAACAGAAATCAGTTGCCACTGGTAATGCCGATTGAATTCAGCCTGATAACAAACTCTTCATTTGGGGAATAACATGAACACAAAACGATCCGGCAGCTCCCAACTCAGCCTGCGTAAACCTTTTGCTCAGAAATCACGTATGGCTTCTGGTGCAACAGCACTGACCCTCGGTATTCCATCACTGCTGATGGCGACGACTCAGGTCAACGCAGAAGATGCCATCGTGCTCGATACCATGCAGGTTGAAGAGCGCACTCTCGACACTAACCCATACGCCGAACCGGGTGCGCCTTATAAAGCTAAAGTCTCCGGCGATAGCCGCCATGTAAAAGACATCGCTGAGACTCCACAGACCATGACGGTTCTGACCCAGACTCAGATTCAGGAATCTGGTCGCAGTGACCTGAAAGAAATTCTGGATGCACAGCCTGGTATTTCTCTGGGTACCGGTGAAAACGGTAACGCCTTCGGTGACCGTTACGTTATTCGCGGCCATGAAGCCCGCTCAGACGTTTTTGTTGATGGTCTGCGTGATCCGGGCATGACTACCCGTGAAAGCTTCGCCGTTGAGCAGGTTGAGATCACCAAGGGCCCAAGCTCAACATTTGCTGGCCGCGGCTCTACCGGTGGTGCAGTTAATAGCATTACCAAACAGGCGAGTACTGAATACGATTTTAATAAAGTCGAAGCGGGCGTTGGTACCGATGACTATCGCCGCATCACACTGGATGCCAACAAGGGCATCAGCGATACCGTGGCTGTGCGCGCGAACCTTCTGCACGGATACGAGGGTGTTCCTGACCGTGAAGAAAACGATCGCGAACGCAACGGCGCAGCCCTGTCTGCCACCTGGGACGCCTCTGATAAATTCAGCCTGACTGCAGACTATTACCACCTAGATGCATTCGACCGTGTTGACCTCGGTAGCTTTGTGAACCGCGACACAGGTTTCGTCTACAAAGATATTCCGTCGTATGTACAGAATCAGGATTTTGTTAAATCTACCGTCGACAGTGCAACTGTAACGGCCAAGTACGCATTCTCTGACAACATGCGTCTCGAAAATGCCATCCGTTATGGCACCACCAGCAACGGCTATGTCGTTACCGGTGCTCGCGGTACAACGACAGATGTTTCTGACCCTAACGGTGAGTATTCCACTATTTCACTGAGTACTCATCAGGGCTGGCAGGAAGTCGATTATCTGGTTAACCAGCTGAATCTGTTTGTTGATACCGAACTGGCTGGCATGAAGCATCAGTTCGTTATCGGTGCTGAATATTCACAGCAGAACGTTCTGAACGGTACCTACACCGTCGACAACACCGGTGCCAGTAACTGTATGACGGTTGGTCGCCGTGGTGTGTCTGAAGGCTATTGTATTCTTACTCCCGAGGGTAACACGGTATCCAACGTTCATAGCCTGATGGGCCGCGATATTACCAAGGGCGATTCAGACTCTGACTACGCGATTGATACGCTGTCGCTGTATCTGATGGACACCGTTGATGTAACCGATAACTTCAGTGTATTTGCTGGTGTACGTGCGGATACTTTCGACTATAGCAATCTGGTCACAGCCCGTGACGGCACAGATACCAACTACCAGTACGACGACACTCTGTGGAATGGTCACCTGGGTCTGGTATACGACATTGCTGAAAACGGTAATGTTTATGCCACCTATAGCACCTCTACCAACATTAATGGTGGCGAATCTGACGTCGGTGGTAACTGTGGTTATGGTGGCCTTTGCTCAAGCGCTGAAAATGTCGATAAAGCAAAACCAGAAGACGTTCAGAATATCGAACTGGGTACTAAATGGAACCTGATGGACAACAAACTTCTGGCGACGGCGGCTATTTTCCAGATCACCAAAGATAACGTGATGGAAGGCACCGACTACGACACAGAAGGCACGTATAACACGGGTAAAAACCGCGTTCAGGGCGCTGAAATCTCACTGGTAGGTAACATCACTGATCGCCTGAGTACTCAGTTCGGCTACTCGCTGATGCAGTCCGAAATTCTGGAAAGTGTAAACGAAGACAACGAAGGTGGCCGTCTGGCTAACTTTGCTGACCGCAGTGGCTACCTGCAGCTGCGTTATCAGGCCACCGATAAGTTTGCCTTCGGTTCTGCCGCCACGCACTCAAGCGAAGTTTATGTGGGCCAACCAGACAGTGCAGCAAACGAAGATATCCGCGTACCTGCATATACCGTCGTTGATCTGTTCGCCAGCTATAAGGTTAATGACCGCCTGAATACACGCCTGAATGTGGGTAATGTTGCTGATCGCGACTACTACCTGACAGCGTACCGCAGTGGCTCATTTGCTTATATTGGTGATGCCCGTAATGCTCAGTTGAGTGTTGCTTACGAGTTCTGATCACCCGTGATAATTACTCGATAAAAGCACCGGAGCCTGACTGCAAAGTCAGCGCTCCGGTTTCTGTTAACCAGCTGCAGATGAAATCATGACGCACATTAAAAAACCCGCTTCGGCCAGTATTCCGCATGGAATCGTCAGCATTTCAGATTATGAAAAATCCGCCCGGGATTACATGCGCCATGACATAGCCGAGCATGTGTACTCAGGCAGTGGCGATGAACAGACTCTTTACCGTAACCGTTACGGATTTCAGAATTATCAGATTTATAATCGTGTTCTGGCCGATTTTTCCGAGTCCAACACCTCCGTTCAGCTGTTCGGAAAAACATTGGCCCATCCTTTTATTCTCGCGCCGGTTGCCCATCAGGGGCTTGTTCATCCAGATGGCGAACGAGCGACAGCAATGGCGGCTAACGCCATGCAGACGCCTATGATCATCAGTTCGCTGAGTAATATTCCGGTCGAAGAGATCACAGCTCAGAAAGGAAACTACTGGTTTCAACTGTATTGGCAAGGTAATCGGGTAGCGACACTTTCCCTGCTGAAAAGAGCTCTGGAGGCGGGTGTCGAAGTCATTGTCATTACACTGGATGCTGCCGTCAGTGGCGTCCGTAATCGTCCGCAACGCGCTGGGTTCTTTTTGCCCGAGGCGCTCTGCGAAGCCAATCTATCTGACCTGCCTCCTCCTGCTCCACGCACTCTTGAACCGGATCAAAGTCCGGCCTTGCATGGTTTTATGCAGGATACGCCGGGAGTAGAAGATCTGCTCTGGTTGCGTGAGCAGACAAACCTTCCTTTGCTGGCAAAGGGAGTGACCCACCCTGCTGATGCAGTACGTCTGATGAACATTGGTTTTGACGGCATTATTGTTTCTAATCATGGAGGTCGGACACTGGATGGCATGCCGCGGCGATTGATTGTATTGCTCCTATTCGCAAAGCCGTTGGAGCTGAGTATCCAATACTGTTTGATAGCGGTATCCGCCGGGGTACGGACGCCCTGACTGCTCTCGCTCTTGGCGCAAATGCAGTCTGTATTGGTCGCCCACAAATGTGGGGGCTGGCTGTTGCTGGCGCGGCAGGTGTTGCCCATTGCATCCGTATATTTCAGGAGGAGCTGGAAATCGCCATGGCATTAAGCGGTTGCCCTTCCATAACCGACATCACATCTGAGATTTTCTGGGCGAGCAATTAATTATGCTGTTACCGATCGAAGAATTAATTTCCCGCGAAATGGTTAATGAAATCCGTACGCAGATGGCACAGGGCGAATGGCTATCTGGCAAACGCACCGCCGGTGGTATCGCCCGCAATGCGAAAGATAACCTTCAATTAGATGAAACCTCAGAGCTGGCACAAGAATTAAGCCAGTACGTTCTTGAAGCTGTTAAACAAAACCCTCTGTTTATTTCGGCTGCACTTCCTCAAGCCTACTTTTATCCACGATTTAACTGCTATCAGAATGGCGGCCACTACGGCCTGCATACCGACAGCAGCATTCTCACCACAGACGATGGCCAGTTAATGCGATCGGACGTATCTGCCACTTTGTTTTTAAGTGACGCCGATGAGTACGAAGGTGGCGAACTGACGATTGAGACACCATTTGGCGCACAGGAAATAAAATTAAATGCGGGAGATTTAATTATTTATCCCTCAAGCAGTCTGCATGAAGTGAAGCCGGTAACCTCCGGCACCCGAATCGCCGCGTTTTTCTGGACGCAAAGTCTGGTGAAAGAGGCTTCTCAGCGTGAAATGCTCTTCGATCTGGACCAGTCAGTGCAAAGTCTTACCCAGCAACTGGGCAGTGATAATGAGGAGGTTCGACGCCTTAACGGTATTTATCACAACCTGCTGCGCCAGTGGGCTCAGCCCTAAAGCGAATCTGGCTTAAAACCAATCTGAGGTAAACGGATTACGAATCGCCGGACGAATCGCCCGCACGGAACTGGCTTGGTGCAACCCCATACCATTTTTTGAATGCCCGGGAAAAAGAGCTGACATCGGAAAAACCCAAGAGAAAAGCCAGCTGAGTGACGCTGGTTCCGGGCACGGTTAAATGCCGCTCCACCAGCGTACGGCGTGTGCGCTCGATTAATTGTTTCCAGGTAAGATCTTCCTCACCCAAGCGACGTTGCAAGCTACGCACGCTCATATGGAAACGCTCTGCGGCGTCCGCGATTGACGGTTCACCTTCGGGTAGCTGCCCTTCCAGCCACAATGACAACTGAATCAGCAATGAGCCTTTAGTTTGCTCAGCCAGACGTTCATTCAGAGTCGCTTCCAGCATGGCGACCATATGCGGGTCACTGGAGTGAAGCTCAGCATCAGCTTCGCTGGCGGCGAATTCCAGACCGTAGAAATCAGTGACCTTAGGTTCGCAGCGAAAATAGCGGGCAACACGAGCGAGATACTCCGGATCATCGCACGCAACATAGACGGCTTCAGGATTCAGCGCTGGATCAACACGTAATCTGGCGAGGCGCATCACACTCGACATCACGTACTGCATGCCTTGCGGGTGCGGCACATGATTATGCTGCGGGTGAAAATGCACTGAGACACTGCCATTATCGTCCACCAGCTCTGCACGAACGGCATCGCTTATCAGGCGCTGATAGCGTGCCATGCGCGCCAGTACACTGCGCAGACTGCCGCCCGCAGATAAGGCGAGACCCAATGCTCCGAAGGCGGAGTACTCACTGGTTCGGGCCATGTTG
>Ga0255776_10002039_pt1 | contig 22854 bp, 18 predicted proteins | sample 071ome_19_FD_179974 | JGI IMG/M metagenome (GOLD analysis project Ga0255776, IMG submission 179974) | Coastal salt marsh microbial communities from the Groves Creek Marsh, Skidaway Island, Georgia - 071413AT metaG (version 2) | ecosystem: Environmental > Aquatic > Marine > Intertidal zone >... | reverse complement strand
CTGATCCATGACTCCCCCGGTGTTGACCGAACCGAACTTGCGCTGTCGGTTGGCGTCAGCAATGCCGCCATCACCAATATCGTCAACGAGCTGCTCCGCGCCGGCCTGGTTCAGGAAGTCGATTCACAGCACAGTCCGGGCACCCGTGGCCGCAAACGTGTCGGGTTGCAGATCGATGGCACCGGCGGCTACGTGATGGGCGTGAACGTTCTCGCCACCAATGTCAGCATCGTTCTTGCCGATATATGCGGCAGCGTGATTGATGAAACTGACGTCAATCCAACGCAGATCCGCAACCCCGACCAAACCCTTTCAGAAATACAGAAAACGGCCGATGTCGTACTGGACCGCCACAATGTGCCTGCGGACCGGCTGTTTGGCGTCGGCTTCTCTGTCGCCGGCTATCTTGATGCCGAAAGCCGTAGCCTTCAGCGCGCGCCCTATCTTGGCTGGCCGAGTTTTGACCTGAAGAGGCGCCTGCAGGGCATCTTTGGAAGCATTGTCACGATCGAGAATGTGACGCGCTGCATCGCTCTGGCGGAAAACAGATTTGGCGTTCTGTCGGGCATCAATGACATGGTGCTGATCCGCTCTGCCCTTGGCCTTGGCGGCGCTGTCATCACCGCCGGCCAGTTGCTTCGCGGCAGCCAGAATTTTGGAGGTGACATGGGACATCTGCTGGCTGTCCCGGAAGGTCCGGCCTGTTCATGTGGCAAGCACGGTTGTCTGAACACGGTGGCCTCCGGTTGGGCCGTCATGCACAAGCTTGGCACCACCAGCAGATCCTATGAAACTGTGAACCAGTTCCGCACCCAGAATTCCCAGCTTCGCCTTCTTCTGGATGCCGACAACGCCCGGGCCGATGCCGTGGAACGGGCAATGAACGAAGCCGGCACCGCATTGGCAAAACATACCATGACAACGCTTCAGGCATTGAATCCCGAGGCGGTCTGTCTGACTGGCCCGCTTGGCCGCCATGATGCCTATTCGCAGGCATTTCGCGACGCGCTGACCGCAATGGGGCTGGAAGCGCGGATCATCCTTGCCAGCGAGACCGAGATTATCACCCCGGCAATGGCCTCGGTATATCTGGCGCTTTCAGACATGGTGTATTCGCCGCAATTCAATTTCAGCCAGATATCCAATATCGACCGGGTTGAGGCGGCATCCAGATGAGCACGATCTCGAACCCGCAGCTGGATGGCATGCCCAGAATGGCGTTCGCGCTTGTCAGCATCGCCCTTGTTTCGTTTTCCCTGTATACGGCCATGTTCGGTGTGTTTCCGGACATGATCCAGCGCGGCGTGCATCTCTCGGCTGTGATCGCGCTTGTCTATATCCGTTTCTTCGGCTTCTCGGCACCCGGAGCGGGGCCTTTGGGACTTGGCTGGAGTCACGCCAAATTTCTTGTCCTTGGCGTGGTCGGTGTTGGCGTTGCCGGCTATCAGTTCCTTTTCTATGACGATGTCACCTCGCGTTACGGGTCCATCGCCAGCTATGAAATGCCAATCGCCATCCTGGCCATCATATTGCTTCTTGATGCCACCCGCAGAACCATCGGATGGTCGATGGTCGGGCTTGCCGTATTTTTCCTGATCTATGCGCATTTTGGCCGCCAGTTTCCGGGCCTTCTGGCGCACCGCGGATATGACGTGGTCCGCATTCTGGAACAGGTTTATCTCGGGGCGGATGGAATCTACGGCACACCGCTTGGCGTCAGCGCCACCTTTGTCATCATCATCGTCGTTCTGGGAGCGTTGCTGGAAAAGACCGGCGCCAGCGGGGTCTTGATGGATATCGCGGTTGCGATGACCAGAAAGTCACGCGGCGGCCCGGCAAAGGCGGCAGTTGTCGGCAGCAGCCTGATGGGGATGATTTCGGGAACGGCGGTGGCAAATGTTCTGACCACCGGCACAATCAGCATTCCACTCATGCGTCGTGCCGGCTATCGCCCCGCAGTGGCAGGTGCTGTCGAGGCGGTGGCCTCGACCGGCGGGCAGTTGATGCCGCCGATCATGGGGGCGGCGGCCTTCCTGATGGCGGATATCATGGAAGTGCCCTATCTCGAAATCACCAAGGCGGCACTGCTGCCGGCCTTGCTTTTCTATATCGCGGTCTTCTGTTCCGTCCATCTCGAGGCCTTGAAATCGGGGCTGCAGCCGCTTGATGATATTGACGTTCCGAATGTTGGCCAGTCGCTTCGCAATAGCGGGCATGTGCTGTTGGCGATTCCGGTATTCATCGGCGCGCTGATTTCCGGCTATTCGGTGATGTATTCATCGCTTGCCGGAATTCTCTGCGTGCTTGGCCTGTCTGTGCTGCGACGGTCCAGCCGGATGTCCCCGCGCCAGCTCATGGCGGCGGCGGTGTCCGCATCCGAGGCCATTCTGCCGGTGGCGCTGGCAACAGCGACGGCGGGCATCATCATCGGCGTGGTTACGCTGACCGGAATGGGACTCAAATTCAGCTCCTTCATCATATCGATTTCCGGAAACAATCTGGTGGTGGCGCTGGTGCTGACGATGGCCTCGTCGCTGATCCTCGGGATGGGATTGCCGACGGCCGCCGCCTATATCCTTGTTGCCACATTGACCGCCCCGGCGCTTGTCACCATGGGTGTCGACCTGATGGCAGCGCATATGTTCGTCTTCTATTCCGCCATGCTGTCCTCCATTACCCCGCCGGTTGCCCTGGCAGCCTTCGCCGCCGCGGCCATTTGTCGTGAACCGCCGATGCGTGTTGCCATGATTTCGGTGAAATACGGGTTTGTGGCTTTCCTGCTCCCCTATTTCTTCGTTCTGGAGCCGCGCCTGCTGGCCGTTGGCAGCTTTGGTGAAATAGCCGGCGTGTTTGCCATGGCGATCATTGGCATCATCGCCCTTGCCTGCGTTCTCCAGGGTTACGCGCTGGGTCGCCTGTCCTGGGTGATGCGCATCATTCTGGCTGTGGCATCGCTCAGCGTTCTGATGCCTGAAATGACATTCAAATTTCTTGGAATAGCTATCATTCTGGCCACCTTGATAGCTTGGAAAATCGGCCAAACCATGAAGTCTGGCGCTGCCTGAATCCCGATTTCGGGGTGATAACCGCCAGCAGACAAACAGGAGGAAACAATGCGTTACCCAAGATTAGCAGCAGCTCTGGCTGTGACCGGCAGTATGTTCATGTCGGCCCAACTGCAGGCAGACACATATCTGTCCATCGGCTCGAACCCGGTCGGCAACACCGCCTATCAGTGGGCGGCCGGCATTTCCGAGGTTGTGAACAAGAATGTCGAGGGTGTGAATGCCGCGGCTGAAGGCACAAAGGGATATGTTGCGAATGTCCAGCTGATGCTTGACGGCAAGGTCGAGGCCGGCTTTTCAAACACCAAGCTTGCCTATGAGGCGCACCATGCCGAAGGCGATTACGCCGGCCAGAAACCAGGCCAGATTGTGGGCTGGATGTCGATCAAGCCAATCATCATGCATGTCATTGTGATGGAGGACTCCGATATCAAATCGGTGACCGACCTGAAGGGAAAGCGTGTCGGCATGGGTCAGCCCGGCGGCACATCGATGCTTGATGCCGATTTTCTGATGCGCACGGCAGGCCTTGAACCCGGGAAGGATTTCAAGGATTTCCGGGTGAAGCTGCCAGCCATGGTTGACATGCTCGGTGATGGCCAGCTTGATGCACTGATCTGGAACGGCTCGCCGCCAATGCCACCGGTGATCAAGCTGAAATCACAGCACAAGGTCAGGATTCTGGACATTCCACGTGACCTGTCGGCGAAAATTCGCAAGGCATCGGCTGCCTATACGGAAGGTGATCTGCCGGCCAATACCTATGCCGATCAGCCCAAGGACGTGATGTCCTATCGGCTTGGCAATGTATTGCTGATCAAGTCGGATGTGCCTGAAGACATCGTCTATCAGGCGACCAAGGCGGTGATGGAGAATCTCGACTTCATGGGAACCGTGCATCCGGCCTGGAAGAAGGTCGGCAAGGACGGGATCATCAACGGGTTCACCATTCCCCTGCATCCCGGCGCGTTGCGTTACTACCGCGAGGCCGGCGTCCCCGGCATCGAGGAATTCGCCAAGAGAGTCGGCAACTGACAAACTGTGCCACACGCCCGCAAGGGCGTGTGGCTCGCACATGATTACAACCTTCAGAAACGTCATCAGATGAAAACCGTCTTCGTACTTCTGGACTCACTCAACCGCAATGCCATGGAACCCTATGGCTCACAGACGGTCCACACACCGAATTTCACCCGGTTCCAGCAGCGGGCGGTGACGTTTGACAATCATTATGTCGGCAGTCTGCCCTGCATGCCGGCACGCCGCGACATGCACACCGGTCGCAGCCATTTCCTGCATCGCAGCTGGGGGCCTCTGGAGCCCTTTGACGACTCCTTTCCGGAAATCATGAAACAGAATGGCGTCTACACCCACCTGGTCACCGATCACCATCATTATTTTGCCGATGGCGGGGCAACCTATCACCAGCGCTATTCGTCCTGGGACCTTGTCAGGGGGCAGGCCATAGACCGCTGGAAGGCCGAGGTCGCACCCGATCTCGAGGCGCTGAAATCAGCCTTTCATCCGATGCAGCGGCATCGCACCAACTATATGATCAACAGGCAATTCATGGTGGATGAGGAGGATTACTGCTCGCCGCAGCTTTTCAGGCTTGCCGATGAATTCCTGCAGCGCAATCACCGGTCCGATAACTGGCTTCTGCAGCTTGAGTGCTTCGACCCGCATGAACCGTTCCATGCGCCGCCCCGGTTCCGTGATCGATACAAAACCTCATATGACGGTCCTATTCTGGACTGGCCTATCTATGACCGGGTCAAGGAGACCCCCGAGGAAATTGCCGAGTTGAGGGCGAATTATGCCGCCCTTGTCACCATGACAGATGAATATTTCGGCAAGCTTCTGGATGTCTTTGACCAGCATGATCTGTGGGCCGACACCGCCCTGGTCCTGACCACGGACCATGGGTTCCTGCTTGGCGAGCATGACTGGTGGGCGAAGAACCGGATGCCGGTCTATGACGAAATCGCGCATATCCCGCTGATGATCTATCACCCCGATTTCGCCGCTGAAGGCGGCACCAGGCGGCAGGCCCTGACCCAGACAACTGACCTGATGCCGACCTTGCTCGATATGGCCGGACTGGAAATCCCGACGGATGTCTGCGGCCATTCGCTGATGCCCGTTCTTGGCGGCGCGGAAGGTACACGTGAAAGCGTGATCTTTGGTTATTTTGGCGCCGCCGTGAATGTGTGTGACGGGCGGTACAGCTATTTCCGTTACCCCGCCGTATCGGGGGCCGAGTCCCTGCACGAATACACCTTGATGCCGACACGCATGACAGCGCGCTTTGCCATTCGCGATCTTGTCGGTGCGACACTGCACCCGTCCTTTTCCTTCACCAAGGGAGTGCCGGTGTTGAAACTGGACCCGAAAACCGATGATGAGGGGCAGCCTGTTGAAGTGCAGGGCATGGGCTTTGAAGACTGGCAGTCGGCCCTGTACGATCTTGATGCCGACCCCGGGCAGACAACACCGCTCAACAGACCCGAAATCGAAATGCAGCTTTGCCAGCAGATCGTCGAAAACATGGCAAGGCTTGATGCGCCATATGAAGCCTACCGGCGGTTCGGCTTGCAGGCGCCGGGGGAGACCTGACAATGACCAGACAACCCAACATCCTGCTGATCATGGCCGATCAGCTGGCGGCCCAGGCCCTGTCGCTCTATGGCAACAGGATCTGCAAGACGCCCAATCTGGAACGCCTCGCCTGCGAGGGCGTCACCTTTGCCAATAACTATTCAAACAATCCCCTGTGCGTCCCCAGCCGCGCCTCGATGCTGACCGGCCGACACAGCCCCGAAATCAGGGTCTATGACAACGCCAATGAAATCCCCTCATCCCTTCCCACAATGGCGCATTTCATGCGGGCGCTCGGCTATCAGACCTTCCTGTCGGGGAAAATGCATTTCATCGGTCCCGACCAGTTGCACGGTTTCGAGGAACGCCTGACGACGGATGTATATCCCGCCGACTATCAATGGATCGCCGACTGGTCGGCGGGACCGGCCTTCGTTCCCTCGGGAACAGCGCTGAACGGCGTTGTCGAGGCCGGCCCCTGTGTGCGCACGATGCAGGAGGATTACGATGATGATGTCGAGTTTCAGGCCCGCCGCAAGATTTTCGATCTTGCCAGGCAGGACGCGGCGAAGCCGTTCTTCGGGGTTGTCTCCTTCACCAGCCCGCATACCCCGTTCAATGTCGCACAGCAATATTGGGACCTCTATGATGCGGACGAAATAGGCCTGCCCGATGTGTCGGCGATCCCCTTTGCCGAGCTTGATTATTTCTCCAAAGCCCTGTTCTTTGCCCATGGTCGGCACCGCCACAGTGTGAGCGAGGACCATCTGCGCAAGACGCGCCATGCCTATTTCGCGATGATTTCCTATATCGACGAGAAAGTCGGCAAGCTTCTCGACCAGCTCGAGGAAACAGGCCTGCGGGATGACACGGTGGTCATTTTCACCTCTGATCATGGCGAGATGCTTGGTGAACGCGGCATGTGGTTCAAACAGTGCTTCTGGGAATGGTCTGCAAGGGTTCCGCTCATTGTGTCGACACCGAATGGTCGCCGGGGAGTGCGGGTCGAGGCCAATACATCACTGGTGGATCTGGCGCCGACACTGATCGAGTTTGGTGGCGGTGCGGCGAAACTTCCTGAACAGATGGCGGCCGAGCTGGCCGGCAATGCAATCACGGCACTGCTGGACGGGGAAGATGGCAACTGGCCGGATATCGCGGTCAGCGACTATCTGGCGATCGGGCCATGCGTTCCCTGCCGGATGGTCAGGAAGGGGCAATATAAATATATCTTCACCCACGGGCAGCCCGACCTGCTTTTCAACCTGGTTTCCGACCCCGATGAACTGCAGAATCTTGCCGACGACCCGGCACATACCGCAATTCTTGGTGAGTTGCGCCGGATTGCGATGCAGGATTATGATCCTGAAGCGCTGATGTCGGAGGTGATTGCCAGCCAGCGGCGGCGGCGCTTTATCGCCACGGTTCCCGGAACAACCCCGCCATGGGATTATGTGGCCTATCAGGGTGATGCGGACCGCTATGTCCGCCGTGACGGAGTCGACGCCACAAAATCACGCCTGCGTCTGCCCCGCATTGAGCCGGTACCGCCGGACATGCCCGAACTCTCGGCCGAGACCATCGAGCGCATGATGCGGGGCGAGATGGATTTTCCAGCCTGATCCGGCATCACGCCAACACAAGCCCCGCCATCCGGACGGATAGCGGTGTGGTGTGATGGCAAAGCCGAAACCTCTTTGGCTATGGGGCGCATTGTGAATTTGCGGCCTTCAGATCATAATCTGACTTTGCCGGGTAGACGGCTGCAGCACCGGCAAAAGTCACCGACAGATCGCTGCAGGATCACATGGCATCATAGCCCTGTCGAAACGTTTCATCGGCAGGGTGAAAGGCCGCGCCACCGTCAGCATAGCAGGGGTGGCGATACCATGGATGGGCGCTGCGATCAGCCATGCCGGCGATGTCCTGAAGATAGGCAAGCCCGTCCCCGGCAAGCCCTTCAACAATTCGGTCCCAGTCCGGATAGGATGTAAATGCATCCTGCCAAATCGCCCGACCGGCAAGAAACCCTGATGCACCGGCCTTGAAGGCGTGCTCAAGAATATCACGAAATGCCTCTTTGCCGGCCCCGGCAGACAACATCACCCACGGCCGTCCGGCAAGCCGCCCCATTTCATCAAACAAAGCCTGCACATTGGCTGACCCATCGATGGCATCCGCATTCACCGGACTTTCCAGTTTGAAAACATCGACACCATAATCAGGTCTGGCAAATTCCTCGACGGAGGCCAGCACCTGGTCACTCGCCTTTGCCTGCATTTCGACATAACCGCGTGATGCGGCTGTCTCGTTGGCAAGCGGATATAGCAGCAGCTCGAGAAGAAACGGAATGTCATAGCGGGCACATTCATCACCAATCCGTTTCACATAGTCCTGTTGGAAGGCAATATTTGCCGGCGCGGCGTCCGGGCGGTACCAGGCAAGAACCTTGACCGCGTCGCCACCAAGCCTTTTGATCTTGCTGACTGACCACTCATCGATGCTGGCCGAAAACCGCCCCTCGCCGGTTTCGGTAAAGATCGAGTCTTCAAGTGTTACGACCAGGCCCTTGTCCCGTGCCAGCGCATCGAACGCCACCGGAATGCCATAATGGGGGTCCAGAAGAACAGCAGAGCCCGGTCCCTGAAGCTGGCGCACGATTTCCAGTTTGAGTCTGGCAACTTCAGCCCATGGCGCCTCGGGGCGATTCAGGTGCCTGGCAATCGGGTTCTTGATTGGTGGACGCTGATCGGCTGCCACCATTTTGAACAATCCGGTCTCATCTGCCATGCGGCGCATCCCCAAAAGCTTTCCGGGAGTTAATTGCATCTCAGTATTCCTCCATAAAGGCCGTGCAGCTTTGTCGGTCCGGCGACGCGCTGATACCGCCAAATTGTAGACATTTCATCGCGGCGGCGGCGTTTGCCGTCGTGATTGCCGAGGTTTCATCCATTCCCTCGCCAAGACAAAGGGCGAAAATGCCATGCCAGACATCACCGGCGCCGATGGTGTCGACGGCCTCGACGGCGAACGCCGGAACATTGATCAACTCGCTGTCATGAAGGTGCCAGACACCCTTTTCACCGTCTGTCACACATACCCAGCAACCAGTGGCTTCACGCGCGCGCAACAATCCGTCTTCGATGCTGCCATCGGGCGCAAATGAATCCAGCCCCTGTTTTGAAAAGGCCAGATGCGTGGCACCACGTGCATGATCTGCCGAAAAGGGCGCTTCGGCATCAATTATGATTGGAACATGTTGCTCACTGCCAAGTTCAATGGCCCAGCCCGTCAATTCAGGATGACGGTTATCTGCCAGAACGGCACAGGGTATCGAGGCCGGTCTGGTCGATGTGGCCATCCTTGAAAATCCCTGACCCGCATAATTGAATGTTTGGCGTTCTCCCTGATGATTGACGAAGGCGGCCGAAACGGATGATCGTGCCTGCGGGGTAAGCGGGCTCATCGACATATCCACCAACTCTTCGCTCAGCGCCTGGTGGATAAAGCGTCCCATCATATCGTCACCAAGATAGGTCGCAAGCATCGGCCGACCACCAAATCTGGCTATGGCAATGCTTGCATTCGCCCCGGGGCCACCAACAATGAAGCGCGAATCATGGGCGCGCATTTTTTCACCCCGCGCCGAGAACCGATCGATATCCATGATCAGGTCTACAGTGGCGCGGCCTGCCACGATTATTGTGGCGGCGCTATCCATTGGCAAAGGTCGGGGCGGCCAGCCCATGGATCCTGACATTGATACATGCCGGCCTGCCACTGGCGAGTGCGCGTGCGAATGCCGGCGCGAGCTCGGCAAGGCTGGTGACATATTCACCATGTCCACCAAGCGCCGATGCCACCTCGTCATATCGGGCGTCACTCAATCCACAGGCAAAAACACGGTCCGGACCAAAGTCCCGCTCCTGGATCCTGACCTCCGCATTCCACTGCAAATCATTGCCAATGACCACCACCACCGGCATGTTTTCGCGCACTGCCGTCTCAAATTCGGCCAGATGGAAGCCGACGGTTCCATCACCCATGAATGCCAGCACATGCGTGTCAGGCAGGGCCTGTTTTATCGCCATGGCATAGCTCAAACTGCCGCCAATTGCCCCCGACACGCCATTTATCATCACCAGATGACGTGTCAGCATAGACTGCACCCATTGGCCAATCTCACCGCCATCGGACACCGCGACGATATTTTCGTGTGAGGCCAGAATGTCACTGACAGCACTGACAAAGGACAAGGAGTTCAGTTCCTGCCTGTCCTCTGCATCATCAGCCGCTGCAACGTCACGGCGCGCGATTTCGTCCTGTAGCGATTCATGCCAGTTCGCGGTGACATTGCCGGCGGGCGCCAGTTGCTCCAGCATCGCGATGGCCTCTGCGGGAGAGAGGTCGACCATCTCCTGCAATCGATCACCAAGATTGCCGCGCGCCTGCGCCAGAATCCGCTCGTCACCAATATAGGCAAACCATTTGGCCTCGGCACTGAACGGCCCAACCGCCCCATAAGCAAGTGAGAAATCCACCGGCTTGCCGACAAGGATGATGACATCGGCACGGCGCGCCATGGATTTGAAGTTGCCAAGCCGCGGATCATTCAGGCCTCGCGGACTGTCCATCAGCACGACAGGCACCTGCAACCGCCGCTCGAGCGATCGCAACGTCGCGGCATGATGCGGCATGCCAAGAGATGGCCCCGCGATAATCAATGGTGTTTTCGCCGCCGCCAGCATGGCTGCGAGCCGGTCCGAAGGAGAGGTCGGTTCAGCCGTTATCGCAGGATCCCGCTGTTCGGCCGGGGGCATGTCATCCAGATCACTGGTCAGAACATCCGCCGCAAGTGCCAGATGCGCCGGACCCGGCATCCCCGTTCGTGCCGCCGCAATGGCGGCAAATGTATATTCTGCAAGGTCGCTAGTCCGGCATACCCGCTGCGAATATTTGGTCACCGCGCTGGTAATCCGCACCTGGTCCATTTCCTGGAAGCTGCCTTTATTGTCAAGGCTGGCCTCGGAATCCCCACTTAGCAGCAGCACCGGTGTTTGCGACTGACTGGCGGTAAATAACGGGGCAATGGCATTACACAAGCCGGCCCCCGCCGTCACCATGGCGACACCAAGGCCGCCGGTAATGCGGGCATGGGCCTCTGCCATATAGAGCGCGGCTGCTTCATGGCGTACATGAACAATCCGGATATTCTCATCAAGACAGGCATCGAAGAGCGGCATGATCTGATTGCCCGAGAGCGCGAAGATTGTTCTCACACCCGCGCCCTTCAATATTCTGATCAATGCAGCCGACGCCTTCATGATCCAGCCTTCCCATGCTGGCAAACCGCCCTTCCATCTGCACGAACAGGAAATTGCGGCGCGCTAGCCAATTGAATATCCCCCATCAACAACAAGTGTTTGCCCGGTTACGAACTCCGCCTGCTCACTGGCCAGAAACAACGCCGGACCGGCGATGTCGTCAGGCTGTCCCCAGCGCCCGAATGGTGTGCGGGAAATGACCGCATCATAATGCACGGTATCGGCGCGGCCCCGCTTGGTCTGTTCGGTTACGACAAAGCCGGGGGCAATGGCATTGACCCTGACACCATGTGGCGCATATTTCAGCGCCAATGATTTTGTCAGCTGATGGATTGCCGCCTTGCTTGCCCCATAGGCGGGCACTTTTGGACTGCCAAAAAAACTGTACATGGAGGCAATATTGATCACCACACCCCTGGCCGCGATCAAAGCAGCTTCGAAATGTCTTACAACATCAAAATTGCCAATCAGATTGACGTCGATAACCTGACGAAACACATCAAGATCATCTTCCAAGTCACGGCGCGATATCGCGGCGCAATTGACCAATACATCCAGACGCGAAAACTGGCTGGCCAGCGCGGAAATCGCGCCGGTGTCACATACATCAAGCTGATGATAAACCGCCACCCCCTCCGGCATCGACAACGGTTCAGCCTCAACACCGGTGATGACCACCCGGTCACCTTGCGCCGCGGCTGCCCTCGCAATGGCAGCGCCAATGCCATCAAGGCTTGCGCCAACCACAAGCCAAACGCGCTGGTCTGTCTCACTCATCACGCACTCTCGCCCCTCATGTGATAAACCCGCCGCCGCCAAGGTTAAGCATGGATCCGCTTGCATAGTTGAATTTTCCGGAAATCAGGTCGATCACCGGCATTGCGATATCCACCGGGTCCGCCACCGCGCCACAGGCGATTGTGGACTCGATGGCCGCCCTCGTTTTCGGGTCGGCAAGCATGGTGCTGGTCATGTCGGTGCGGGTCACCCCCGGACGCACCGAAAACACGGAAATGCCATGTGGCGCAAATTCCTTTGCGGCGCCGATGGTAAATACATCAACAGCCCCTTTACTGGCTGCATAGACGCTCTTCTGGGCCCGCCCGCCAATGGTGGCTGCCATTGAGGACATATTGACGATCACCCCGGCATCGCCTTTCGCCATGGCGCGTGCAGCAAAGTCCCGACAACACAGGATCAGGCCAACGACATTGACCGCGAATGTCGAATGTACAAAATCATGATCAACATCAGTGATGGAACGCGGTCCATTGTCGATGCCGGCAGCGGTCACCAGCGCCTGCGCCGGCCCCATCGACATTTCAATTTCCTCAAAAAAATGCGCAACACTCCTGGGAGCAGTTACATCCAGCGCGAATGCCTCTATCCGGCCATCCGACGCCGCGACCATATCATCCGCCGCTTTCCGGTTGCTGCCATAGCTTATGGCCACACGCCAGCCAGCATCCGCAGCCGACAAGGCAATTTGCCTGCCGATTCCCCGGTTGCCCCCGGTAACGATTAACAGCCTGTTTTCGCTCATAGCGCATCCTTCAATCTAGGTAACATGAACTGGCCCTCGCCGAATGTTTCTGACGCCGTTTCTGCTCCATTGAACACCGCATTCATCCTCGCCAGCACTGTCTGTTGCGCGCCGCCACGGTCAAGCTCGCCCGTAAAATAGCCATCCAGCTCAACGTCGATATCCTCACGCCAGTGCCGCAATGTCTGTGGATTGCCACAGATTTTTATGATCGGACATAGAGGGTTGCCGGAAGGATTGAAAACACCCATCGCAAACAGCCCGAGGTTGCATCCCGCCATCATCATGCCGGTAAGCGAAACCGGACTGAAAAAAGGCGTGTCCATGAAATGCAGGCCCGGCGCGCCCGGAGGCATTCCAAATTCCAGGGCAGAGACAAAATCGGTTGTACCTGTCTTGCTTACCGCCCCCATTGATTTCTCAATCAACGTGGTCAGCCCCCCGTCAATATTCTCCCGGGTGGGGTTGGTGCCGCGATAATCCTTGCCACTGTCCTGGTCCATCAATCTGGCGCGGTAGCTGATGAAATCCAGCACCATCTGTCTTGTCACCGGATCGGGGCACCGGTCCTCAAACACGGCTTCCGCGCCGATGAATTCCGCTGTTTCCGAGACCACAGCCGACCCGCCTGCCGCTATGGTGAGATCGCAGATATCACCGATTACCGGATTGCTGCAGATGCTGCTGGAGACATCACTGCCGCCACATTCAAGCGCCAGCGCAACAGCGTCCTGCCCAACCATGCTCCGGCGCTGCTCAAGCTTGTTTTGCCGGCTGGCGAGCATCTGCAATTTCTCGGTGCCTTCGGCCACGGCCTGGGCCCGCCCGCCGCATTGCATGAAAGCGAGATATTCAATCGGGATGGCTGCGTCAGTTTCCCCGGCGAGCCGCTCTGCCGACACCCGGTCATGTGTCAATACCAGCGCCGCGCCTACATTCGGATGGGTCAGCACGCTCCGGATAAAGCGCTCGACCATCACCTCATCACTTTTTTGCAACCCGCGAGACAACGCCCCGATGATGCACAGCGAGTCTGGATCGGTGGCCGCAATGGCGGCGGCCAGGCGATCGGTCAGCGCCACGGTGGACAGCACGATCCGATGATTTCGGATGCCCACCCGGCCATCAGATCGGCGATACCCATGCCATTCGAGACTGCTAGCAAAGTCAAAAAGGTCAGTGCTACTCACAGTTATGGACATGTACATGCTCACCCTGTTCGATGGGATGCGTTGCCACGCCGATCTTGATGCCGTATTTGACAACCGCCTCGCCTATGGCGATGGCCCGCAAACTCACCTTGTGCCCGAACGGCACCTTGTCTGCGATGGTCATGCCGTCGCTCAGGTGGGCGATCCCGGCATCCTCATCCAACAAGGTTGCCACATTGTCAGCCGGGCTCAAGACCAGAAACCGCCTGCCACGCTGCGTTCCTAGTTGCATACGATGCCCCCGTCCACATTGATCACCTGACCGGTGATATATGCGGAGTCAGGACCAAGAAGGAACTGGATCACGCTCGCCACCTCGTCCGCTGTGCCGAGGCGCTTCATCGGAACCTCGCCCACCACATTATCAATACCGCGATTGGCAATGATCTGCTGCGGCATGGTGGTGTCGATAAATCCGGGAGCCACAACATTCACCAGAACGTGTGGCGCTTCCTTTCTAGCGAGGGATCGCGCCATCCCGACCAAGGCTCCCTTGGCTGCGCTATACGCCGTATGCCCCGGCGCTCCTCGCCTGAAAGCCAAGGAACTGACCAGCACGACACGCGCACCGGATTCATTCAACAAGGCCTGACGAGCGGTCGCATACAGCGCATAGACATTGCGAATATTTGCCGCCATGACCGGATCATAGACCGCCTCGACATCACCTGAAGCCATGTCATCGGGCACGAAGATACCGGCCAGATGAACCAGCCCATACAGATGGTCTTCCTTGCCCAGAATTGCGCGGCATGCCGCCTCATCCTCCAGCCCGGAGCAGTGATAGACAAGACGGCTGGCGTCCGATATCGCGGCTTCCAGAATCCCCGCGCCCCGGGGATTGACATCGATGGCGATAACCCGCGCGCCCAGATCAATCAGGCGATTGACCAGAGGGACCCCAATCCCGCCCGAGGCGCCTGTAACAATTATTGTTTTTCCATCGAACATAGAGAACCACCAACAAGCAGATTGCGACGTAGGGGAATCCAGAAAATAAAAGGCGGGCCCATGGTTCCACAGGCCCGCCAACAATCCATGATTATGATTGTCCTGGGAGGGTTAGCGGCCTATGACGCGGTTGTTCCTGTCGGCAAGGTCGGCTTCCGCTTCGGCAACGGCCTTTTCGAATTTCTTCAGCCATTTGTCGCCATATTTATCGGCGAACCAGACCTTCATCTTGTCACGCGCCGCTACAAAGGTTGCCTTTTCTTCGGCTGACGGCACATAGATCTCACCGCCAAAACCAACAAACTCTTTCAAGGCGCGCGCGTCATATTCCTTGTTCCAGTCAGACTGGATCATCGACGCCTGCTGAACACCATCGATCACCAGATCCTGGAGGTCGGCAGGCAAGCTCTGCAGCCACGCATCCGACATCCACCAGAAAGCAAAGAGATATGCATGCTCGTCAAGCGTGACATATTTCACGGCTTCATACATCTTCGTCGGGACGATATCGGTTGCTGCGTTCTTCGTGCCTTCGACAACGCCTGTTTGAAGCGAGGTGTACAGTTCACCCCAGGCAACCGGTGTCGGATTGCCGCCAAGAGACTTGATGAATTCGATCTGCAATGGCGAGTTGATGGTTCTCATCTTCACGCCCTTCATGTCGGCAGCCGACTTGATCAGCTTGTTGGTGGTGAAGAAATTCCGCCACCGACCGGTGTTGCCAACAGCCACAAGACGCACATTTCCAGTCGCCGCCAAGATCTCGTCGCGAACCTCATCAAAGAATGAGCTTTGCGCGATACGCTCGGCGATCGAGTCACCATTCATCATGTAGGGGATGTCTGTGACCTGCAACTCGGGCCAGAAGCTGGCAATACCGCCAACTGTTGTATGGGTCAGCTCCAGCGTGTTCAGCTGCACCTGCTCGATCTGATCGCGGAAATTGCCAAGCTGGGCACCGGGATAGATCTCCACCGTGATACGTCCGTTCGAACGGCTCTCAAGGAATGATTTGAGGAATTCACCAGGCACCTGATCGTCTGATGTCACCGGACCAACATGACCATATTTCAGCGTGAACTCGGCTGCGAACGAGGCCGCCGGCAGACACACAGCCAAAAGGCCGGCCATAATGGTTTTGCTAATGATAGACTTCATGATTTTCCTCCGACTTTTTAGGTTATCAAAATAATGACATCGGTATCATTGGATGTAAACGGATTTTAGAACCTACCGGGTCACTATCCAAATCCGAGCAGCCTCGGCACCGTCATCGAGATCGCAGGCACGTAGGTGACAAGCACGATAATCGCAATATGGACGATGTAAAAAGGCAACATTTCCGACACCACCGATTCGATCCTCTCGCGGCTCACCGCCGAGGCAACGAACAGGATCAGCCCCATTGGTGGCGTCGCCAGGCCAATCGTCAGATTAACGCACATGATGATGGCAAAGTGTAACGGGTCCACACCAACAGCCATCGCGGTCGGGGTCAGAATCGGCCCGAGGATCAGGATCGCCGGGCCGGCATCGAGAAACATGCCGACAACCACAAGCAGCAGGTTGATCAGCAGCAGCACGACATATTTGTTGTCGGTATATTCAAACAGAAAGGCCGTCAGAAGTTTCGGCACACCGGACAGGGTGGCGATCCAGGCAAAGACGCTGGCCATTCCAACAGCCAGCAATATCACACTGGATGAGACCGCTGTACGGAACAGCATGTTCTTCACCCGTGTCAGTGGCAGGCTCTTCATAAAGACGCACAATATTATGGCATAGACCACAGCGGCACCGGCCGCCTCGGTCGGGGTGAACACCCCGGACAGGATGCCACCCATAATGATAATTGGAGTGAGAAGCGGCCAGAAGGCATCAAGCCCGGCGCGCGCTGCCACGCGCATGCCCGGAAAACGGTCGGCAACCGGATATTTGCGGCGACGCGCGATGATCGAAACCACTGCCATGAGTCCGACACCGGTAAGCAGGCCCGGAACAACGCCCGCAAGGAACAGCGCGGCAACGGATATCTCCATGATGTAGGCATAGACCACCATGATGATGCTTGGTGGGATGATCGGGCCGATCACCGATGACGCCGCCGTTACCGCGGCGGAAAATTTCCGGGAGTAACCCTGTTTTTCCATTGCCGGTATCAGCATTGAGCCAAGTGCCGATGTGTCGGCAACGGCCGATCCGCTCAGGCCTGCAAAGAAAATCGACGAGATGATGTTCACATGTGCAAGTCCGCCCCGCAGATGCCCGACAAGTACCCGTGCGAAATATACAAGCCGTTCGGTGATACCGCCGACATTCATGATTTCCCCGGCAAGGATGAACATCGGTATGGCAAGCAGGGGAAACTGGTTGATCCCGATATAGAGTTTCTGGGCGATGATCGCCAGAAAGACCTCTTTGTCAGCCAGGACCAGGCCAAGCATGGGCGCCGCACCAAGGGCGAACACAATCGGCATGCCAACACTGATCAAGCCCAGCAAGATCCAGATAAATGTCACGGGTATCATCTCACGCCCCCACAAAAATCCCCAAAATGACCCCTGGAATGACCAACCATCAAAACTCGTCCAGAACCGGGCGATGCTTGGCAACGAACGCATCCTGCTGTGCTGGCTTGCCGGCGATCAGAAAGGATATGTCTTCCAAAAATTGCTGCAATGACACGAGAGCCATGCTGGCCATACCAAGGGGAATCGAAACAAAAAACCAGTACATCGAAACGTCGCCCACCGAAATGGCCACCTGTGTTCTGCCATTCCAGGCGAAGTCATGGCTCTTCATGGCCAGGAAACTGCAAAAGACGCATACGGCCAGATGCATCAGCGCAAGAATGACCCGCGTCACCCGCGATGGAAATCTGGAAATGACAATTTCGATATTGGGGTGGACGCCAAGGCGAAGAGCAATCGGCGCACCCAGAAACACCAGCCAAAGCATCGCATATTTGGCCAGTTCCTCCGACCAGGACAGGCTGTCATTGAGGACATAGCGGAAGAACACGCCAGCCGAAACAATCGCCGCAACCGCCAGCACAAGGAACATCGCGCCCCATCGGAATGCGCCCAGCTGCACCACATTAATGGCTGACAGACATCTGATTGCCAAATTCATGACCGCACCTACCCCCCTGGTCTGGCATTATCCCGGCATTATCGTGACATGCACACCACGCTCTTTCATCGCTGACAAATCCGGGATGATGCCAATGCCATCATCCTCGGGCAATTCTATGCGGCCACCTTTCGAGGGCCGCAAATCCCAATCCGCCAGACTTTCCCTGATCGGGTTATCATTTACATCGACCTCCAGCAAACCAGTGTCGCCAATAACAGTCAACAGATGTGCCGATGCGGCAAGGCCAACCATCCCGCCAAGCCAGTGCGGACAATAGACAGATTTTGACGGCGGCTGCACGGCATCGCGGCCACCAAAAATGCGAAGCAGCCCTGTAAACCCGCCTATTTTCCCGATATCCGGTTGCACAAAGGCGAATAATGCCTGTGCCTGATAGGCGTCGACGGCATCCAATGTCGGCAGGTTTTCACCACCCGCGAGCGGCACGCTGATCATCTTGTTCAATTCTTGCCACTGCGATGGTGCCGCACTGGCCCGCAGCGGCTCCTCAATCCACTTCAGATCAAACCGGCTCAGCGCGTTGACATTGTCGGCGGCCTGCCGCGGCGACATCCATGCCTGATTGGCATCAATCATCAGCTGATGATCTTCATCGATCAATTCACGGGCGACGGCAAGACCAGCCCGGTCAACCTCTTCACCAAACCCCACCTTGACCTTGAACGCTGTAAATCCGCATTCCCGTGCGAGCTGCACGCGTTCTCTCGCCTCTTTGGGATGAATGCCACTGGCATAGGCCCTTACCGCATCACCCGGCGCACCAAACAGGGCGCAAAGCCTCATCCCCTGCCGACGCGCGACCATATCCCACAAGGCCTGATCCACACCGGCAATCACCTGCAACAAGGTGCCGGGGTCGGCAGTCTGCAAGCCAAGCACCGCAAAGGCGGCGGTCAGCCCATCAAAAACCTCCGCTGGAGAAGTGAAACGACGCCCCTTGAGCCAATACGCGAATTCATTGACCAGCAGGCTGGCTTTATATTCAGCGCCACGCGACGGAAAATTGCACCATATCTCGCCATGCCCGACGCACCCCTCGGCGTCGGTAATCCGGACAAGCAATGCGGGGCGATCATACATCGTGCCAAATGACGTCTGCACCGGCACATCGATCCCGGCGCGGAGAAGAATTGCCTCAACATGCCTGATCTCATGTGTCTGACCAGCAAGCCGCCGCGCCACATCGTCGAGCATTCCAACTTGACCAGCATTCCTCATATTTATCTTCGCTTTGATATCTTGGCGGGTCATTCGAGAAACATAATGACATCGGTATCATTCCAACGTATTTTTGAAAAGTCAACGTTATCCGTTGGTGGGACCGAAGTTGGACGACATGAAGAAAAAATACGATTTTATAATTATCGGTGCGGGTTCTGCGGGGTGCCTTCTCGCCAACAGATTATCCGCTGACCCCGCCCATAACGTTCTTCTGGTTGAGGCTGGAGGCTCCGATCGCCGCTTTTGGTCACGCCTGCCGATTGGCTATTATAAAACCATATACAATCAGGCATTTTCGCGCGTTTTCCAGACGGAACCATGCGAAGGCAGCGGCGGCCGTGCGATAAAATGGCCGCGCGGGCGGATCATTGGCGGTTCGAGCAGCATAAATGGCCTGATCTTTATCCGCGGTCAAAAGGAAGATTTTGACGATTGGCAGTCACTTGGCGCCCGCGGATGGGATTACCGGACGGTTTTACCCTTTTTCAGAAAACTGGAGGGCTATAAGGGCGGCGAAAGCCAATTCCGTGGCAGCCTCGGGGAACTGAAGGTAGATGACCTTCGTTTACGCCATCCCGCCTGCGAGGCGTGGCTGAAGGCGGCGAGTGAATGGGGCCTGCCTCCGATTGACGATTTCAATGGCAATGACTCCTTTGGTGCGAGCAGATACCAGCTCACCCTCGACGGGAGATGGCGATCAAGCTCTGCGCGCGCATTCCTGCACCCCATCACTCACCGGCAAAATCTGACCGTCATTTCCAGCACCCTTGTCGAAAAAATACTTTTCTCGGACAAGCAGGCATCCGGCATAATCGCCCGCCGCAACGGCGTCCGGGAAACCTATGAAGCGGACAAGATCATACTGAGTGCCGGCGCCCTTCAATCACCGCAGATATTGCAATTATCCGGCATCGGCCCGACGGCGCTGCTGCGGAAGCACGGCATTCCAGTTGTTCATAAGGCCAGCCAGGTGGGACAAAATCTTCAGGACCACTACCAGATGCGAACAATTGTGCAGATGCGTAATGGCCTGTCCCTGAACAAGGACAGCCGCAACCCGCTGAAAATGGCCCTTCATGGCCTCAAATGGCTGAAGGACGGGTCCGGAGTTTTTTCGGTTGGCGCTGGCCAGGCGGGTGCTGGCGCGTGCACGAAATATGCTGAAGATGGTCGGCCCGACATACAGCTTCTTGTTATGCCATTGTCTGTTGATAAACCGGGTGAGCCCCTGCACGATTATCCCGGCTTCACCGCAACCGTCTGGCAATGTCATCCGAAATCCCGTGGATTCGTTGAAATACGATCTGCCGATCCCACCGAGGACCCAAGGATACAGCCAAACTACATCTCTGAAGAACATGACCAGAAAGTCATGATTGAAGGCGTTAAAATGATGCGTGAAATCTATCACATGGCTTCCTTCAGGGATTTGTGGGACACCGAAATTGTTCCCGGGCCCGATGTCGACAATGATGAGAAGATCCTCGATTGCATCCGCAATAATGGGGGCACCGTTTTCCATCCGGTGGGAACCTGCCGGATGGGTGATGATGCGGACGCGGTTGTCGATTCTGAATTGAGGGTGAATGGCGTTGAGGGGCTGTATGTTGCTGATGCCTCGGTAATGCCGAAGATCACATCCGCCAACACCAATGCACCATCGCTGATGATTGGTGAAAAGGCGGCCCATCATATTCTGCAACATCATTCCGGGTAGCGCTTTTGCAGTGATCGCGGGGCCACCCGCCCGCGCCCCTGCAACAAGTCTTCACATCATCACCAGCCATGTTATCCTTGTTGCGGCCATTCACCCGTCCAAGCAAGAGGCACCTGCGATGCCGGCTGGCGGTCAGGCGTCAGACCCGGTGTGGGTTGAACCCGGTGTGGGCCATGGGCCTGAAGGCGAATGAAGAGCGAGGCCATCGTGACATCACAATCGGACCACAAGCTGGTTACCATACGCGACGTTGCCAGGCTTGCCGGCGTCTCGCCGATTACCGCCTCGCGCGCGCTGAACAAATCGCATCTGGTAAAGCCGGAAACACGACAGAAGGTCGAGGCTGCGGCAGCCGAATTGAAATTCATCGGCAACAGTGCGGCAGGCAGCCTGTCAAACAAGCGCAGCAACATGGTGGGCATTATCGTGCCGACCCTGTCCAATTCGATCTTTGCAGACACGATCCAGTCAATCACCAGTCGTCTGATGCCCGAGGGCTTTCAGGCGTTGATTGGCAGCAATGAATATTGCTTGCAACGCGAAGAGGATATCATTCGGACATTTATCTCGCATCGTGCTGATGCGCTGATACTCACCGGCCATACCCATACCAAGGTGGCCGAGGAATTGATCGGGCAATATCGCATACCTACGGTTGAAATCTGGAACATTTCGGAACAGAGCAACCATATCTGTGTGGGCATGTCGAATTTTCAGGCCGCATTTGAAATGACTTCATTCCTGATTAGCTGCGGTTACAAGAAAATTGGCTATATCGGCGGCATTCTGAAGAATAACGACAGATCACAAGACCGCATGCGCGGTTACAGGGAGGCTCTTGAAAAGCATGGTGTGCCTTTTGATCCTGCATTAACACGCGAGTCCGTTTATGAATTCGCCAGTGGCGCCACCGCGATGCAAAGTCTTCTGACCAAGAGCCAAGGCATTGATTGTGTCTTTGCATCGTCGGACATCATCGCCTTCGGGGCGCTGATGGAATGCCACCGCAACGATATCAAGATACCGCAAGACATCGCCCTTGCCGGCTTCGACAACACCACCATCGGCGCCCTCTACAAGCCGGCCCTGACAACAATATCAGTCCCGCGACAGCGCATCGGCCTGAAAGCCGCTGAGATCACATTGCAGTTGATCAAGGGCGAAAACGACATTCAGAAGGTCAATGATCTGGGGTTTGATCTGAAGGTTCGCGGCACTACCTGACCGGCGGCCAATCGTTGATCTGGTGATTGCCGGCGGGGTGAACGGCTTGTCACCATAGGCAATCCTCGCCCGCTACCACGTCCCATGTCTGCCGCTCATTCAACATATCTGACGACCCTGTCTCGGCATGAGGTCACCTGGAAAATGGACTTGCATTGATTAATGATACCGATATCATTCAGGTGTCCTGTGGTGAGGCAAACACGAACAAAGCAGGCTCCCGCGTCACATTTCGGCGCATGTGGCTCAGATGCAAAAGGGCAATCTCGAATGCAGACCGGTAACCGAAGAAGCCTGAAAGAGCTCAGAGACACAGCCACAACGATCCGCAAGGATGTGATCCGCATGGTTGCCCGCCATGGCCAGGGCTATGTCCAGCAAGGCCTCGGGGCGGCCGATCTTTTCACCTATCTATACTTCCAGGAACTGCGATTTGACACGGCGAACCTCAACTGGGCCGACCGTGACAGATTCATTCTGTCAACGGCGCATAACACAGCTGTCTATTACGCCACCCTTGCCAGAGCAGGATTGCTGGATCCAGCAACACTTACCGAATATTGCCTTGACGGCTCACCATTGGAGATCAATGCCTCCGAACGGCTGGGGCCGCTGGTCGAATGCACCTGCGGCTCGCTCGGTCAGGGCCTGTCGGTTGCCGCCGGGCTGGCCATGGGAAGCCGGCGCCAACAGCGGGATGCAAATATCTATCTGATGCTCGGTGACGGTGAACTCGAGGAAGGACAGGTGTGGGAAGCTGCGATGTTCGCGGCCACGCACAAGCTGTCAAACCTCACCATGATCATAGATCTCAACTATATGCAGGTTGAAGGAGACGCGCGTG
>Ga0255776_10002031_pt1 | contig 22894 bp, 20 predicted proteins | sample 071ome_19_FD_179974 | JGI IMG/M metagenome (GOLD analysis project Ga0255776, IMG submission 179974) | Coastal salt marsh microbial communities from the Groves Creek Marsh, Skidaway Island, Georgia - 071413AT metaG (version 2) | ecosystem: Environmental > Aquatic > Marine > Intertidal zone >... | reverse complement strand
ATATTATGTTAAATAGAAAGTCTTTAGTCATCTATACAGATATCCTATTGTTTGAAAACGAATATAAAACAGCCACTTCTCCATTTTATCTTACCTTTGGTAAAAAAAGAACCCATGCTTAAAAAAATTCTTATCGGACTACTTGTTATTGTTTTACTGCTTGCAGGTTACCTTATTTATGGTATTTTCATAAATCCCAAAAGCCCAAAAGACACTGTAATTTATGATAAAAATGGCAATCAACTCGAAGTGGTTTATTACCGCCCTTATAAAAAAGATCGTTTGATCTTTGGAGAAAAATCAGCTGGCGCACTGGTGCCCTTTGGTGAGTACTGGCGACTCGGAGCCAATTTTGCTACAACATTTGAAACCCAAGGTGATATTGCTATTGGTGGACGTAAACTTGCAGCAGGACGTTATCGGGTATATGCCATTCCCTATGCGGATCATTGGGTAATCGCACTCAATTCTGAAGCAGGTGCCTTTGGATATAATCCTCCAGATTATGCCAATGACATCATGCGCATCAATGTGCAAACCGCGCAGCGTGATTCGGTTACCGAACAATTTACCATTGATTTTGTAAGCGACTCTGCAGGACTTTCTCTTCAGATGGTTTGGGACACCACCAGCGTACTGATTCCTATAGAATAGATGAAAGCAGTGTGGTTTGGGTTTAAAAACCTATTAAAAATCTTATTTTTTATCGGTACAGTTACCGCAGTATGCTACTATGCCATTGATTTTTTACAGCGTAAAAACAATCTAATGGACATTGAAGATTATGAGCCAAAATCTTCACTTGTTGTGCCAGAAACACTTCTAAAACGTGCCAAATATCCTTTTGTAGACGTCCACAACCACCAATTTGACATGCCCATAAAGGACCTGTCCAAACTCGTCGCTGAGATGGACAGCCTCAATATGGCGTTTATGGTCAACCTTAGTGGTTTTAGAGGAATGTATTTGAGTCAATCGTTAAAAAACATAAATGAAAACGCCCCCACGCGGTTTGGATTGTTTTTAAATATTGATTTTGAAAAAATTGACGAAGAAGATTTTGCCGAAAACAACGTACAATTAATCGCAGATGCAGTAAATCAAGGCGTTATCGGCCTCAAAGTGTATAAATCCTTAGGCCTAACGGATCGCGATGTTAACGGGCAACGAATTGCGATAGACGACCCCAGATTGGATCCCATCTGGGAAGCTTGTGGAACTTATGGCATCCCCGTTTTGATTCATTCGGGAGAACCTGCTTCTTTTTGGGCCCCCAAAGATCGATTCAATGAACGATGGTTAGAGCTTCGTCAAAAGCCCGGTCGGTACCGCGACCCTGCCTCCAATCCGTCTTTTGAAGCGGTGATGGCCGAACAACACCATATTTTTGAAAAACACCCCAACACCACCTTTATCAATGCACATTTAGGCTGGATGGGTGGCGACCTCGATCAACTGAGTGCCCACCTCGATCGTTACCCCAATGTGGTTACAGAGATTGGAGCTGTTTTGGCCGAATTGGGACGCCAGCCCAGACGTGCGAGGGCCTTTTTGATCGCCTATGGTGACCGTATATTATTTGGCAAAGACAGTTATAACGTCCAAGAATACTACACCTATTTTAGAGTTTTAGAAACCGCAGACGAATATTTTCCCTACTACCGAAAACGTCACGCGCATTGGCGGATGTACGGCCTTGACCTCCCCGACTCCATTCTTCAAAAAATCTATTATAAAAATGCGTTAAAGCTTTTTCCTAAAATTGATTCGAGTTTATTTAAATTAGAATAAAAAAAATATGATTCTCGTAAACACACCAACCCTACCCAACAAAGAAATCATCGAAGTACACGGCATTGCACGTGGTAGTACAGTACGCGCACGCAACGTAGGACAAGACCTGTTTGCAGGGCTCAAAAACATTGTAGGTGGTGAAATTAGCGAATACACTAAACTTCAGGCAGATTCCCGAGAACAAGCCTTACAGCGGATGACGGATGATGCCCTTCGAATGGGTGCCAATGCAGTGATCAATGTTCGATTGACAACATCAATGGTCATGCAGGGTTGTTCTGAAATTTTGGCTTATGGAACTGCAGTAACCGTTCGATAGATGCTTTTTGTTGAAAAACTTTTGCTTTTTGCAGCCGGAATTATATTGGTTGTACTTGTGGTCAATCGACTTCAAGAGCGCGATAAAGAAGATTTTGAAAAACGAGACAACTAGTACTCCAACAATTCATTAATTGCTTTTTGCAACCTTCCTTCTGGCATATAGCCTGCTTCTAATGCTGCAGCAAAAGGAATCGGAGTGTCTAAGCCACCTAATCGCTTTACGGGAGCATCAAGGGATTCAAAACAATGTTCTGAAATTGCTGCTGCAACCTCGCCCATAAAACCACCCGTAAGATTGTCTTCTTGCAACAACAAAACCTTATTATGTTTTTTGACCGCATCAAAAACCGTTTCTCGATCCCAAGGGATGAGTGTGTTTAAGTCTAAAATACTAAATGTGTTTTCAGGAAATTGAGCAACTTGTGCCAAAGCCCAATGCACGCCCAAACCATAGGTGATCAACACCATTTTTGAACCCTCGTGGCGGTATGTTGCCTTTCCGAAGGGTAGTAAATAAGGCGCTTCGGGCACCTTACCGCTTATGGAACGGTACAATTTTTTATGCTCAAAATATAAAACGGGATTGGGATCTTCCAATGCCGTAAGCAACAACCCTTTGGCTTCAAACGGAAATGCAGGATAAACGACTTTGAGCCCAGCAACCGTTGTAAACCACGACTCGTTAGTCTGTGAATGGAAAGGCCCCGCTCCTACCGTACCCCCACAGGGCATTCGGATAACAACATCGGCCTGTTGCCCCCAGCGATAATGGGATTTTGCCAATAGATTTACAATAGGTGTAAAACCTGTAGATACAAAATCAGCAAATTGCATTTCGACCATAGCCTTCCGCCCTGCTACCGACAATCCGTATGCAGCAGAAACAATGGCTGATTCACAGAGTGGTGTATTTCGAACGCGATCATTACCAAACTTTTCAGAAAACCCTTCGGTGATTTTAAAAACCCCGCCATAAGCTGCAATATCTTGTCCCATGAGTACAAGGTCTTGATGCCGCTCCATGCCTTGGTATAGTCCTTTTTTTATGGCATCGATAAAACGTATTTCCTCTGTTTTGTCCTGAGGTTTAATGAATTGTATTTCAGCATTTTGAAATACATCATTTAATTCATTTGTTTCAGAAAAAGAAATAAGGGGCTCTGACTTGACAAATTCCCAAGCATCTTGAATTTCTTTCGCAAAAGAGGCTTTGATGGCCTCCACGTCTTTTGAAGTTACTATTTTTTGGTTCAGCAAATAGCTTTCATAGTTTTCAACAGGGTCCTTAACCGCCCATTGGTCCATCAATTCTTTGGGAACATAAGCTACACCACTTGCTTCTTCGTGCCCGCGCATTCGAAAAGTATTGAATTCTATCAATACGGGTCTGGGGTTTTGGCGCATGCTCTCAACCAGGTTTGCTACCGTGTGAAAAACTTCCAAAATATTGTTTCCATCCAGTGTATGACTTTCCATAGCATAACCCACTCCCCTTTTGGATAATTGATCCACACGATATTGCTCTGAACTTGGAGTTGAAAGGCCATAACCATTGTTTTCTATACAGAACAAAACGGGCAATTGCCATACCGAAGCCGTATTAAGAGCCTCATGAAACTCCCCTTCACTAGTTCCCCCTTCACCAGTAAACACTGCACAAACTTCTTTTTTGATGCTCAAAAGCGCATCCAATCCGATGCCACAGGCGATCCCCATTTGGGGTCCCAAATGTGAGATCATCCCTACGATATGATGGGACTGACTGCCAAAATGAAAGCTACGATCTCGGCCCTTTGTAAATCCAGCGGCCTTTCCTTGCCACTGTGCAAAAAGCCGTATCAAAGGCACGCCACGTCCCGTAAAAACAGCAAGGTTTCGATGCATTGGCAAGATGTATTCTTCGGGTTTTAGTGCTGCGGTAACTCCAGCAGAAATAGCTTCTTGACCAATTCCACTAAACCATTTAGAAATTTGTCCTTGACGCAATAGCAAAAGCATTTTTTCCTCTATCATACGAGGAAATAAAATCCGCTTATACAAGTCGATAAGGGTAGAATCGCTACTATTTTGTCGATCGAAAGTCATATAGATATCTTGGATAAAAATAGAAAATGCTATTTGAGTTTTTGTATTTTTAAGCATAAAATGAAAGAAAAAAAATTAAGTAGTTTTGAAGCGCTCGCCCAAATCCAATTTGAAGATTTGGCGCCCGATCCAATCATGGAGCTTGAAACCCCTTCGAATTTCAAAAAACAATATTTAGAAGCCCATTTTAGTTCCAAGGGACGTGCCGGTAGGATAGTAATTCTTATCAAGGGCTTTGAAGGGTCTAAGGAAGCTCTCAAAGACTTAGCCAAACAACTAAAAACGCAATTGAAGGTTGGTGGCTCTGTCAAGGACGATACCATTTTGATTCAAGGCGATCATCGCGATCAGATCATTGAATTTTTGGTCGGTTTGGGACACCATGTAAAACGTGTAGGAGGTTGATTATGACAATGAGTGCGGCAGATTTGATTCTAAACCTGGATGGCTCTATATATCATCTAGGTCTTCAGCCAGGTCAACTGGCCCCTGTGATTCTTACTGTGGGTGACCCCGACCGGGTACAACAAGTCGCTAGGCACTTTGATCGGATTGAGTTTGAATATCAAAAACGTGAAATCAAAAGCCTTACGGGTTTTTATAAAGGAAAGCGCTTATCGGTGGTTTCTACAGGAATGGGTACGGATAACATTGACATTGTTCTCAATGAGATTGATGCACTTTTCAATGTTGATTTTAAAACACGGCAGCCAAAAAGCAGCACTACTCAGCTCACCTTTATTCGTTTAGGAACCTCTGGTGCGATTCAGCCCGACTTGCCACTGGGCAGCATTTTAGCTTCAAAATATGCTGTTGGGGTTGATGCCTTAGGGGCTTTTTACCAATACAGTGCAGAGCAACTCCCATTGAACCAGGCAATAGCACGTTATTTTCAGCAAAATTTTCAAAACGTAATGCCGTATGTTGTAGCTGCCTCACAGCCCCTTTTTGAAAAATTCAAACGTATTTCTACCGAAGAGGGCATTACTATTACACACCCCGGGTTTTATGGCCCTCAAGGGCGGCAGGCGCGTATCCCTATCGCTTATACAAATTGGATTGCGCAATTGCAAAATTTTGATTTTGAAGCCAATCGTTTCACCAATTTTGACATGGAAACGGCAGGAATTTATCTCCTTGCATCGCTGATGGACCACCATGCCTTGTCTTTCAATGCACTACTGGCCAATAGAGTTACGGGTCAGTTTACCGATAAGCCCAATCTTGTGGTCGATCAAATGATCGCGTTGGTCCTGGAGGGTTGTTTGAGCATTTAGTATGCCAATGACCAATCTATGGTGCTCTTGCCTACTGATTGCAGGTACGTATTGCAACGGCTAAAGTGCCCATTGCCAAACCAATAGCCGCGATTGGCACTCAATGGTGACGGGTGGCCAGTCGTCAAAATGCAATGCTTGGACCCATCTATAAGTTTTGATTTTTTTTTGGCAAAATTTCCCCACAACAAAAAGACCAGGTTATTACGCTGCTTTGATAAAGTAGCAATCACTTGATCTGTAAATTGCTCCCACCCTTTTCCTTGGTGACTGCCTGGCTGATGCGCCCGAACAGTTAGTGTAGCATTGAGCAACAGCACGCCTTGATCGGCCCAAAAACTTAGATCGCCCTGCTGGGGATAAGGGTGTCCGACATCGGATTCTATTTCCTTAAAAATATTAATCAATGATGGAGGATGCGCAATCCCTTTTGGAACAGAAAACGCCAATCCGTGTGCTTGTCCGGGGCCATGATAGGGGTCTTGACCCAAGAGCACCACTTTGACCTGATCAAAAGGACAACGATCAAAAGCTTCAAAGATCATAGATCCTGGTGGGTAGCAGTTGAATTGTTGGTAGTCAGATTTTACAAATGTGGTCAATTCTGAAAATTGTGTCGAAGCAAAAGTTTCAGAAAGTGCTTTTTCCCAACTCGAATGGATCCTTACGTTCATGTTTTATTACTTTTGCATAGCTAAATTAAGAAAAATAACATGGGCTATATCCCCAGCAAAACACTTGAAGATTTAGAATTTAGACGAGTACTTGATTCCATTTCGCCCTTTGCGATTACGCACTTGGGTAAAGTTGCTTGCCAAGAAATTTGTCCTTTAGAAGATCAGCAAACTGCTAAAGTAGCTTTGGAGCTGGTCGCAGAATTCACCGCTTCTTTTGATAACGAAAACCGCATACCCAATCATGGGTTTGAAGAAATCAGTGCAGCACTTCGACTGTTGAAAATAGAAGGGAGTGTTTTAGAAATTCAAGCATTTAGAGACATCGCTGCACTCAACGAAACGACCAATGTCTTGTTGGTATTTTTCAATAAATTCAAAACCTACTACCCCCAGCTATTTCAAATCAGCGAACAACTCTATGTAAATAAAACGATCAAAACAGATATCGATGCCATAATCGATCGCTTTGGTGAAATCCGAAACAATGCTAGTGAAACCCTGTACCAAATCCGAAAAAACATTCAGGTTGTTCGGGGTAAGATTGGAAGTAGTTTTAACAAAGCACTGGCACATTATCAAAACCTAGATTATCTAGATGATATCCGCGAGTCTGTAATCGACAACCGTCGGGTTCTAGCAGTCAAAGCCATGCACCGCAGAAAGGTAAAAGGTGGTATCATGGGCAGCTCAAAAACAGGAAGTATTGTTTTTATAGAACCCGAGGCAACGCTTCAATATTCTTATGAATTGCAAAACCTGCTATTTGAAGAAGATGAGGAAATAAAAAAAATTCTCAGTCAGTTGACCGACACCCTGCGCCCCGCTTTGGACTTGCTCGCTGGCTCACAATCCTTTTTGTGTCACCTTGACGTAATTTATGCAAAGGCAAAATATGCACAGCTGATCAACGCATGTTTACCCAATTGGTCTTCCGATCAAAGCATACGCCTCAAAAACGCTTTTCATCCCCTACTTTTTTTATCACATATCAAAGAAAAAAAGAACACTTATCCCCAAGATATCGCTTTGGATTATGAGCAGCGCATAGTAGTGATATCTGGGCCTAATGCTGGCGGAAAAAGTATAACCCTAAAAACCGTAGGCTTGTTGCAACTCATGCTCCAAAGTGGCATTTTGATTCCAGTTCACGAACGCAGTGAAGTCGCTTTTTTTGATCGAATCCTTACCGATATTGGCGACAATCAATCCATTGAAAATCATTTGAGCACCTATTCGTATCGGTTGAAAAACATGAAATCTTTTTTGAAAAAATGCAATGCAAACACCTTATTTCTCATCGATGAGTTTGGTACCGGCTCCGATCCAGAATTAGGCGGTGCATTGGCAGAAGCTATTTTAGAAGATTTTTATGCACGAGATGCTTTTGGAATCATTACAACCCACTATGCCAATCTCAAGGCTCTGGCAGATGAGCAACCAGCAATGGTCAATGCCAATATGCAATTTGATAGCAAAACACTTGAGCCGGTCTTTAAACTTGTTATGGGCGAAGCAGGAAGCTCTTTTACTTTTGAAGTTGCGCAAAAAAACGGACTTCCCTACAGTCTAATCAATCGTGCCAAAAAGAAAATTGAGCGTGGCAAAATCCGATTTGACGCCACGATTGCCAAACTTCAAAAAGAGCGCAAACAAATGGCCGAGTCGGGCCGAAGTCTAAAAGAAGAAGCCTCTAAAGCGCAAAAAGAGTCTGAAAAACTAGAAGTACTTAATGATAAAATCAAGCAAAAGCTGTTGAATTATCAAGAAATGTATGACCACAATCAACGGATGATTGTGTTAGGAAATAAATTTAATGAGGCCGCTGAAAAATATTTTATCGATAACCGAAAAAGACCGCTGGTTGCGCAACTTTTGCAGTTGGTTGAGGGTGAAAACGCAAAGCGGAAAAAGAAAACCGCTGCTGTAGCTAAAAAAGAAAAAGCCAAGAAAAAAAAGGTACAAGCCGAGTTAGAAAAAGCCATTGTGCCCATACGCAAAGAAAAAAAATCTGCTAAGAAGGCACCGCCACAACCTCCAAAACCCAAAGTTGTTCTAAAGGTTGGAGACCGTGTCAGAATTCTTGATAGCAAGTCCGTTGGAAGTATCGATAGCATCGAAAAAAACAAGGCCATTGTCAATTATGGATTGTTTACTACTCAGGTTGGTTTGGATCAGTTAGAACTTGTAAAATGAATGTCGACCCGTATCTAAATGGCTATATCGTTTTTTATGACGGACAATGCCCTCTTTGTCACTGGGCAGTGCGTTATGTTATTGCACAGGACCACAAACAGCAATTTTATTTTGCCGCACTTCAAGGTACTTTTGGAAAGCAATTTACCAACGACCGCAACCTGGACTATACACAATCATTGATATTGTGGAAACCTGGTGAAGCCTTTTGGGTCGAATCTCAGGCGGTATTTCAAATTCTCAAAAGATTGAGAGGGATCAGTCGAATTTGGCTTATTTTTTCGGTTTTACCAACATTCATAACCGATTGGATTTATCGTGGTGTTGCTAAAAACAGATACCGTTTTTTTAAACCCTACACAGATTGTCCAATTCCAAATCCGGAGCAAAAAAATCGCTTTATAGAATCGTAGTTATTCTTGGAGCGGATGAAAAAATCCTTTTTCTTTATTCTTTGCAACGTTATGCCAATCAAAACACTGACCATTCATGCTTACATATACCCCGTTTGGTTTGCATTGCACAAAGGATAAGGCACAGCCCAAATTAAAAAAACCATCGGAAGAACTCCCAAAAGCATAGGGAATCATGGCTCCTGTGAGGATTATGGTTTTTGAAGCAATATTTTGATCAGCAATAAATCGTGCGGTTTCAACCATGGTATCCGTGCCATGGGTTACAACAATTTGGTCCGCGTTGGATGTTGCAATGTGATTGCACAATTTCAAACGATCTTCATCTACAAGTTCTAAACTGTCCTTCATCATAAGTTTAGAGACTTTGATGGGCAAACGACAACGGCTACGTTCGAGCATTTTTGGGAGGTGGGTGTTTTCAAAAAAAAGCGTACCTGTTATTTCGTTGTACTCTTTGTCAAAAGTCCCTCCTGTTATAAAAATTTCGATCATTGGTGTGGTATTCAAAATCTAAAAAGTTGTCTTAAAAACGATTCGCTAAAATTTGAACGTAATCAGTAATGGAGGAATCACCCTTTGGTGGGGTAGTTATCATCCCACTTTTTTTCGTGTGGTTCTTCTTTGAGTTTTCCAAACGAGTGGGCCACCATCATTGATACGGCTGCATCACCTGTTACATTGGTGATTGTACGACACATATCAAGCGGTCTATCAATTGCAAAAATCAATGCAAGTCCAGCCTCAGGAATGCCTGCCTGACCCAATACAATAACTAACATAACCATGCCAGCACCAGGCACGGCTGCTGCGCCTATAGACGCTAAAGTTGCTGTTAGAATGATCCCTAACTGCGTACCTAACGTTAGATCGAGACCAAACGCTTGTGCAATAAAAACTGCGGCAACGGCTTGATAAACACTAGTGCCATCCATGTTGATGGTCGCTCCTATTGGTAAAACAAAACTTGCAACTTCTTCGTCAACACCAAGATGCTCTTCTACACGTTCCATGGTTACAGGTAGGGTGGCTGCACTCGAGCTGGTAGAAAAGGCAAGTAATTGGGCAGGTGCGATTCCGTTCATAAAAAAACTTGGTGATCGTCCTGTAAATATTTTAACCAAAACAATGTAAACAACAATCATCAATGCTAAACCAATGAGTAGTGTTATTGCATACATGCCTAAGGCCTGGAAGAGATCCAAACTTGGTGATTCGACCACTAGAGCAGCAAGAAGTGCAAACACACCATAGGGGGCTGCCAGCATTATGAGGTCGATAAGTTTTAGAATTACTTCATTGAATGCATCAAAAAAAGCCTTTACTGGGGCTGCTTTGTCTTGAGGAATTAGAATTAACCCAATTCCAAAAAATACAGCAAAGAATATGACCTGCAGCATATTGCGATTGTTTGTCGTGGCCTCAAAAATATTGCTTGGAACAATATCAACTAGGGGTTGTAGCGGACCCGCCTCACGTTGTTGTTGGGCGACTGCACGTTTAGCACTCGCGCCTTCTTCATAGGCAAGCATCAGTTCTTCGCGGGTTTCTTCTTTGATGTTGTTACCGGGCTTGATGGTATTGACCAAAACCAATCCCAACACAACGGCCAAAATCGTTGTACAAAGGTATATGCCGATGGTACGCCCGCCCATTTTGGACAATTTGGAAATGTCTTTGAGATCGGACACTCCCTTAATTAATGATGCCAAAATCAGGGGCATGGCAATCAATTTTAGTAGGTTGATAAAAATAGTTCCAAAAGGTTTTATCCAATCTTTGATAAAATTGGGTCCAAACGAAGTGTAAGAAAGCAAAACTCCCAAAAGTACACCGGTAAGCATGCCGAGGAGAATTTGCCAATGAAGGGCTAGTTTTTTCATAATTGGTTGTTATTAAGTCGTTTTAAAAGCATGAAGTCAGCCAAAACAAGCGCTGCCATGGCCTCAACAATGGGTACTGCACGTGGTACAACACAAGGATCATGACGACCTTTGCCTTGCATATCTACAAATTCGCCTTTATTATTAAGGGTTTCTTGGGTTTGCATTATGGTGGCTACCGGTTTGAAAGCCACATTAAAATAAATAGCCATTCCGTTCGAAATACCCCCTTGTATTCCACCAGAATAATTGGTCTTTGTGGTGCCATCTTGGTTGTAAAGATCATTGTGTTGGCTGCCGGTCATTTTTGCACCATCAAATCCACTGCCATATTCGAAACCTTTAACGGCATTAATAGACAACATGGCGCTTCCGAGTGCAGCATGTAATTTATCAAAAACGGGTTCTCCAAGTCCAATGGGCACATTTTGTATAACACAACTCACCACTCCTCCGACGGTGTCCCCTTCTTTTCTTATTTTTTTGATATACGATTCCATTTCTTCGGCTTTGGCCGGATCTGGACAGCGCACAGGATTAGATTCTATTTGAGAAAAATCTAATGCGGTATAATCGCCATCAACCTTTATTGAACCAACGGCACTAACAAAGGCATTGATTTTAATGTCTTTTAAAAATTGTTTTGCAATGGCTCCAGCAACCACTCGAGAAGCGGTTTCTCGTGCAGAACTTCGCCCACCCCCACGATAATCGCGTACACCGTATTTTTGGTCATATACATAATCGGCATGTGAGGGTCTAAAACTGTCTTTTATGTGGTTGTAATCTTTAGACTTTTGATTGGTATTGTGAATTGCAAAACCGATGGGAGTGCCTGTTGTTTGCCCTTCAAAAATTCCTGAAAAAAACTCAACGGTATCGGGTTCTTTTCGTTGTGTAACGATGGCTGACTGTCCTGGTTTTCGTCGATTTAATTCAGCCTGTACAGCTTCTATATCAATAGAGATCCCTGCAGGGCAACCATCTATAACGCCTCCCAATGCGGGGCCATGTGATTCACCGAAAGTGGTTAAACGAAAAACGTTTCCAAAAATATTACCAGCCATAATTTGCGATATCCACAAATATAGACAAACAATTAAGAGTAATTTGGTTTTTTCAATTCCCAGAATGCATTTTTACGTACTGATAAGTATAGGTCATTTACTATCTTTGCAGGTAAATGAAAACATGCAAGTGATGAAATATTCTCTTATAACACTATCCTTGGTACTCATGTCGTGCAGCAACATGAGTTCTGATCTTAAAATTAAAGGAACTATTGATGCTGTCAATGGAAAACAAATATATTTGATTGTTCCGGATGCAAACAATCAACCTCAGGTTGTTGATACGAGTTTGGTGTCTGAGGGTGTTTTCAAATTTTCATCAAAATTAGATTTTCCTGAAATAAATTTTTTAGCAGTAGAAGGGATCAATCTCAATTTTCCTTTTATCGCAGAAAAGGGAACCATTGCAGTAACGTTGTTTAAAGACAGTTTGAGCAGCTCTATAGCCAAAGGCACACGTTCAAATGACGATTTTATGACCTATAGAGCGGAAACCAAAGCCTATATCAATTCCATTAATGGAATCCGTCAAGACATGCAGCAGGCAAGTGTAAGAGGAGATAATCTACTTGTTGAAGACTTGCAACAACAGTTCAATGATGTACAAGAACAGATTAAGAAATACGAATTATCATTTATCTCTACACATACAGACTCTTTTATTTCACTTTTGATTTTAGAGCGGTATTTGGTCAATAAATCCATCACCCCCAAAGAAGCACAAGAATACTATGCTTCGTATTCTGATCGCTTAAAAAACAGTAGCATTGGCATTCGGTTAAAGTCATTGGTCGATCAACCTGCAGACCCAACCGCAATTGGAAGCACTGCTCCAGATTTTGACGCACCCACACCTGATGGTAAGCAATTGAACCTAAACAATGCATTGGGTCGAATAACCGTTATTGATTTTTGGGCCTCTTGGTGCCGCCCCTGTCGAGTCGAAAATCCAAATTTGGTACGCACCTACAACAAGCTAAAGGATAAGGGCTTGCATATTATTAGCGTATCCCTAGACAAAGAAAAATCAAAATGGATTCAAGCGATTGCTGATGATGGTCTGACTTGGGATCATGTCTCGCATCTTCAGTATTGGAAGGATCCTATTGCACAAGCCTATAAAGTCAGTGCGATACCGGCCATGTTTATATTGGATGAAAATGGAGTTATTGTTGGTAAAGATTTGCGAGGGATGCAACTTGAAAAAAAGTTGACAGAACTCTTAAGTCAGCCTTAGGTTTTTTTTCTCCACAGTAAAAAAGCCAATACAACAACCGCTGCCAAACAAATCAGCACAATATTAGACTGATTGACAATCAGGTCTGGAGAGACCATCAAGGTTATTAAAACCCCAAAAAGTGCGCCCCCCATATGGGCTGTATGTCCGATAAGATCATTTTGACGTTTCATCCCATAGAGGGTATACGCCAGATAGCCAATGGCAAAAACAAAGCCTGGAATGGGTATTGGGAAAAAGAGAAAAGCCAATTGCATATCGGGGTGTATCAAAATGGCACTAAATAAAATGCCCACTACGCCTCCACTCGCACCAACTGCAGTGTAATGAGGTGTATCATTGTGGTATGCCCAAGCGACGACACTGCCGCCAAATACACTCAAAATGTAAATTCCAAAAAAGACCAAACTGCCAAAGGGTTGTAAAACAGCATCTCCAAAAAAATAAAGTGTAATCATGTTGAAAAGCAAATGCTGTTGATCGACATGCAAAAAGGCCGTGCTCAACAGTCGATACCATTGCCCGCTTCGGATGCTTTTTATATTGAATTTATAACGGTCAAAAAACGCATAATCCTTAAAACCTTTATAGGATACCAGAACAGTAACTGCAATTAAAAGCCCAACAGCTAGAGATATTGACATTTTTCAAAGATATGCTAAACTATCTACATATATTTGTAGCCTAAATCAATATACGTGCATTTCCTCGTCTTTGTATTTACCTACCCGATTTTGCTGATCATATCTCTATTGCCCTTTCCGGTTTTTTATGCTTTTTCGGATCTACTAAGTTTTTTTTTGGGGCGTGTTATTGGGTACCGAAAAAAAATGATTCATCAGAACATACGATTGGCGTTTCCCAACTATTCTGAAAAGGAAGTCAATCGAGTATCTCGGTCTTTTTATAGGCATATGTGTGATTTGTTTTTAGAAATTATAAAAGGAATTACGCTACCAAATCGAGAAATAAAAAAACGGTTAATTCCAAAAAATATCGAGGTGCTCCGCGGTTTTGAAAAACAAAACCGAAGCACGATCATCATATGTGGCCACTACTCCAGCTGGGAATGGATGTTGTCTTTGGGCTTGTGGTTAGACAATACCCCCTATGGCATATACTCACCACTTTCCAATCCCTATTTTGATCGTTTGATTCGAAAAATCAGAAAAAAATATCGTGCGGATTTGATCCCAAGATTTAAGACTATAGAAACGATTGCCAAACACCAAAAGAAACACATTTATGGTCATTATGGATTTGCTAGTGATCAATCACCAAGGCCTAAGCCCAAAAGCTATTGGCGTACTTTTTTGGGGGTAGATGTCCCTGTCTTTACGGGAGCTGAGCGTATCGCTCGTGAATACAATATCCCTGTGGTTTTTGCAGATATTCAGCGTGTAAAAAGGGGGTTTTATGAAGTCACATTTAAGGTTATCAGCGATCAGTCTAAGGAAACAAAGACCAATGAAATAACAGACACCTTTATTGAATTGTTGGAAGCACAGATTTACAAAGACCCAACACAATATTTATGGTCGCACAATCGGTTTAAACATCGGCATCTCAAACCGGTTAAAGCTTCGTAATCAGTTGCTTAAAATCCTGTGCCAATTTTGTTGCTTCATCCAATGTTGGTGCTTCTGTATAAATTCTGATGATCGGTTCGGTATTTGATTTTCTAAGATGCACCCAAGAATTGTCAAACTGTATTTTGACCCCATCAACTAAATTGATTTTTTGGTCTTGGTGTTTTGAGGCAATAATTTTTAGAATTGCGTCTACCGGAGTGTCTTGTGTAAGTGTCACCTTTTCTTTAACCATAAAATAGTTAGGGTACGACGCACGTAGTTCGGAGGCTGTTTTTTGTTGTTCGACAAGGTGAGATAGAAAAAGAGCAACACCCACGAGTGCATCCCTGCCATAGTGAAGCTCGGGCAAAATGACTCCACCGTTGCCTTCGCCTCCGATTATGGCGTTTTGTTTTTTCATTTCTTCGACCACGTTGACCTCTCCTACTGCTGCCGCCGAATAGTGTTGCTTATACGTTTTTGTGACTTTTTGCAAAGCTTGTGAAGAGGACAGGTTGGAGACCGTTGGCCCTGGTGTTTTGGACAAAACGTAGTCGGCGCAGGCGACCAAAGTATATTCTTCTCCAAAAACAGTTCCATTCTCATCCACAAAAACCAGGCGATCTACATCAGGGTCAACGGCAATGCCTAGGTCGGCTTGATGCGCAACAACCGCTTCGGATAAATCGGTTAGGTGTTCTGCCAATGGCTCTGGATTGTGTGGGAACATACCATTAGGTTCGCAGTGTATTTTTATGGTTTCTACCCCCAGTTGTTCTAACAGTAATGGAATGGCGATTCCCCCAGAAGAATTGACGCCATCTACCACAACTTTAAACGCCCTGTATTTAACGGCTTCGGCTTGGGTGTACTGCAACTTCAAAACAGCTGTTATATGCGACTGTAAAGCGGTAGTATCGGGAATTATTTTTCCTATTTTTTCAACGGGTGCAAAGGCAAAATCTAGCAAAGAGGCTTTATCTAGAACGGCTTGACCTTGTTGGGCACTGATAAATTCACCAGCGCTATTGAGTAATTTTAATGCATTCCATTCGATGGGATTGTGACTGGCGGTCAAAATAATTCCTCCTTGCGCTTTGGCATGTGGTACTGCCATAGCGACTGTAGGGGTAGTCGATAGCCCCAAATCAATGACATCTATTCCTAAAGCTATAAGCGTATTTTGGACTAATTGCTGTACCATTTGACCCGAAGGTCTGGCATCTCTACCAATCACAACACATATCTTTTGGTCTGGAGACTCTTCAATCAATAGTGTGCCGTAGGCTGCTGCAAAAGTAACTGCATCAATGGGTGTCAAATTGGTTCCGGGTTTTCCGCCAAGGGTTCCTCGAATTCCTGAAATGGATTTAATTAAAGTCATAGGACAAAGATAGTTAGAAATTTAGGGTTAAAAGTGTTCCTTTCAATTCAAAATAGCCTAGTTTAGAAGCGTGAACTATCTTGCGCATCTTTATCTTTCTGAAAATAATCCTGGAGTGCAAATTGGCAATTTTATTGCTGATGCTTTAAAAGGCAACCGGTATATGGAATTGCCAGTAGTTTGGCAAATTGGAGTTTTGTTGCATCGTGAAATTGATAGTTTCACCGATGCACACCCTGTTTTTAAAAAGCATGTGCGCTTGCTTTTTCCTGTTCATCGTCATTATAGTCGGGTCATTGTAGATCTCGTTTATGATCATTTTTTAGCAGCACATTGGGATCGTTATTCATCCACGCCTTTAACACTTTATAGCGCCAATTTTTATTGTCTTTTGGACGCCCATAAAACGCAACTCCCCCAAAAAATACAACAACTCATCCCTGTGATTCGAAAGCACAATTGGTTAGTTCAATATGCTGATGTGGAGGGATTACGATCGATTTTGAGTCAGATGAGTCGCCGCGCTAAGTTTGAATGTCAGATGGATCGTTCTGTCGACTGGCTTATCGAAAACTACACGGAAGTGGAACATGATTTTTTTAGTTTTTTTGAAGTTTTAAAAAAATTTTCTCAAGAGAAACTTCATATCTTAAACCAAAATTTTAGACCGCTATGAAAACCTTTTTTTCTGTATCAAAAATTACAATATGCTTGTTGGGTAGCTTTTTGTTATCCTGTACTTCAACAGACAAAAAAATTGAGGCTGCGGTAGTCTCAGCACGTGAAGAGGCTTCTAAGATTGGAGTTTCTATTTTAGCCCGAGGTGGTACTGCCTATGATGCGATGATTGCAACGGATTTGGCTTTGGCAGTTTGTTATCCCAACGCTGGAAATATTGGTGGTGGCGGTTTTTTTGTTTACCGAACTGCTGATGGTCAAGTCGGCACTCTAGATTATCGTGAAAAGGCACCAGCAGGAGCTTCTGAAAACATGTATCTTGATGACGCAGGTAATGTGATTGAAGGAAAAAGCACCTTGGGAGGCCTGGCAGTAGGCGTACCCGGAACCATCGCAGGATTGTTTGAAATCCATAGCAAAATGGGAACACTCCCTTTTGAAACGTTGATTCAACCCGCAATTGATCTGGCTCGTAACGGCTATGTAGTAACCGAAAAACAAGCGCGAAGCTTTACATCTAAGCGTGAAGAGTTTGTGCTTATCAACGGTGAGCAAACCCTTTATGCGCAGAATTATAAAGCAGGCGATACGGTCAAAAATGAAGCCATGGCACGGACCTTAGAGCAAATTCGTGATCGTGGTAAAGCCGGGTTTTATTCAGGACCCGTGGCACAACAACTCGTAGAAAAAGTCGCAGCTACTGGAGGTATCATAACCCTTGAAGATTTAGAAAATTATGAACCTGTATGGCGTACCCCTATTAATTTTAAATATAAAAATCTGAACATTTATTCTATGGCCCCTCCTTCTAGCGGTGGTATATGTATTGGCCAGATGTTTCAGATGGTAGCGCCCTATGATTTGGGACAATACCCACACAATTCGTTAGAAGCAATCCAGGTTATGGTAGAAGCAGAACGTCGTTCTTATGCCGATCGCAGTAAATTTTTGGGAGATCCTGATTTTGTTTCTATTCCGGTAGACTCCTTGCTTGATTCTCGTTATTTAGATCGTCGTATGGCATCTTTTGATTGGGAAAAAGCCAGTTTGTCTTCGGATATTGCACCGGGTTCTATTGTTTGGGAGGAAAGTGAAGAAACGACCCACTACTCTATTGTTGATCGTTTTGGAAATGCCGTTGCGGTCACAACTACACTAAACGGCAGTTATGGGTCTAAGGTGTTTGTCGAAGAAGGAGGTTATTTTCTCAATAATGAAATGGACGACTTCAGCAGCAAGCCTGGAGTGCCCAATATGTTTGGATTGGTAGGTAGTGGTGCTAATGCAATTGCGCCTCAAAAAAGAATGTTGAGCTCGATGACACCAACGATAGTTGAAAAAGATGGGCAACTGGCAATGGTGGTTGGAACCCCCGGCGGTTCGACCATTATCACTTCGGTTTTTCAAACCATCCTAAATGTATTTGAGTTTGGAATGGGCATGCAAGAGGCTGTTGATGCGCCCCGTTTTCATCATCAATGGCTTCCTGATAGTGTAATTTTGGAGCCTGGAAAATTTGATCCCGCGCTTATCAAAGCACTTAAAGACAAAGGCTATAATGTTGCTGAACAGTACAGTAGAATTATTGGACGTGTAGATGCTATATTAGTAGATGATCAAAAGAACCTTTCTACAGGAGCAGATCCTCGTGGTGATGATGCGGCAGCAGTTATTTACAAGGAGTAAATAACTGCATTTACTTGACCACTATTTACGATCAAAAAACGTACTTTTGCCCCTTCTGAGCTATGAAATTACAGCAGCAAACTATTGACATAGAGGGTGCCCGAGTGCACAATCTCAAAAACCTGACCCTCTCCATTCCCCGCGAAAAATTGGTGGTCATTACGGGGCTTTCTGGTAGTGGGAAGTCTTCTTTGGCCTTTGACACAATTTATGCAGAGGGACAGCGACGCTATATGGAAACCTTTTCTGCATATGTACGTCAATTTCTGGGCAATTTAGAACGTCCCGAAGTTGATAAAATCGATGGTTTGTCTCCAGTTATTGCTATTGAGCAAAAGACGACTTCCAAAAACCCACGATCTACGGTAGGCACCATCACTGAGCTGTATGATTTTATTCGTTTACTATTTGCGCGTGTAGGAACAGCCTATAGTTATCATACCAATGAGCGTATGGTCAGTTATGCGGACTCTCAGATCATTGACTTGATACAAGAAGCTTTTTTAAATACAAAAATTGCACTTCTTGCACCCTTGATAAAATCCCGTAAAGGGCATTACCGCGAACTTTTTGATTCACTAGCGCGTCAAGGTTTTAACCGTGTTCGTGTGGATGGCGAAATAATGGATCTAAAGCCCGGAATGAAGGTGGATCGCTACAAAACCCATGATATCGACTTGGTAATCGATCGTTTAAAGGTAACAAATGACGTTGCGGGTCAAAAACGCATTCAAGAATCCATAGACATTGCCATGCGATATGGCGATGACAGCATGTTGGTCTATGATTTGGAGGATCAGAAACCCCGTTATTTTAGTCGAAATTTGATGTGCCCTTCAACAGGTATATCCTATCCCAAACCTGAGCCAAATACCTTTAGTTTTAATTCCCCCAAGGGCATGTGCGATGCCTGCAAGGGACTGGGTACAGAACATGTGGTCAGTTTAGAAAAAATCATTCCAGACCCCAACAAATCAATCAATCAGGGTGGATTGACACCCCTTGGTGAGTCAAAAAAAAACTGGGCATTTAAACAACTAGAAAACATAGCGGTTTGTTATCAATTCTCTCTTAACGACCCCATCAAAAAAATTCCAAAGCAAGGATTAGATGTGATTCTCAATGGTGGAAACGAAAAATTCAGCATACCCTCCAAATCATTGGGCATCACCCGCGATTATGTTGTGGATTATGAAGGGATTATAAATTTCATCAAAAATCAGCACGAACACAGCGACTCGATGAGCATCCGACGTTGGGCTTCGGGATTTATGGACGAAAGAACCTGCCCCGAATGTGCCGGTAGCCGTTTGAAAAAAGAAGCCCTATTTTTCAAAATTGACAATAAAAATATAGCGGACATTTCGAGCATGGACTTGGTCGATCTCTATGCATGGTTTGATCAAGTAGCTGAAAATTTAAGCGAAAATGAACGAAAAGTTGGTAGCGAAGTCATTAAAGAAATCAAAGTGCGACTGCAATTCTTGTTAGACGTAGGACTCAACTACCTGACCCTCAACCGATCTTCAAAATCTCTTTCCGGCGGGGAAGCCCAACGTATCCGATTGGCCACTCAAATTGGTTCGCAATTGGTCGGTGTTCTCTATATCCTTGATGAACCCAGCATTGGTCTTCATCAGCGAGACAATCAGCGTTTGATTCAATCGTTGGCGGCGCTTCGCGATATTGGAAATTCAGTAATCGTTGTTGAGCATGATAAAGACATGATTCTCGCTGCAGATCACGTGCTGGATATTGGTCCTATGGCAGGTATTCGTGGTGGTCAAATTGTTGCACAAGGGACGCCTGAGCAAATAGCAAAAGCAAATTCACTAACAGCACAATACCTCAATCGTGAAAAGGAAATCCCAACACCCAAAGCACGTAGAAAAGGAAATGGAAACGAATTGGTCTTGGAGGGGTGCACGGGAAATAACTTAAAAAACATTTCGGTTCGGTTACCACTAGGACTAATGATTGGAGTAACGGGCGTATCAGGTAGTGGCAAATCGACACTGATCAACGAGACACTTTATCCGATTTTAAATGCACATTTTTTTAATGGCGTAAAAACTCCCTTGCCCTATCAAAAAATTAGTGGGCTAAAACACCTTGACAAAGTTGTTGACATCAATCAAAGCCCAATAGGAAGAACGCCAAGAAGCAACCCCGCCACCTATTGTGGTGTTTTTAGTGAGATACGTATCTTATTTACCAAAACACCAGAAGCTCAAATTAGGGGGTATAAACCGGGACGCTTCAGTTTCAATGTCAAAGGAGGTCGTTGCGAAACGTGTCAGGGCGGCGGCATGAAGGTGATCGAGATGAATTTTTTGCCCGATGTCTATGTGGAATGCGAAACCTGTCAAGGAAAACGATTTAATCGCGAAACTCTTGAAATCCGCTACAAAGGAAAATCCATTGCAGATGTTCTTGAGATGAATATAGCCGAAGCTTGCGACTTTTTTGAAAGTATTCCAAAAATTTATCGAAAACTAAAAACAATCAAAGAAGTTGGTTTGGGCTACATTGCATTGGGGCAATCATCGACAACCCTATCGGGTGGCGAAGCACAGCGCATCAAATTGGCTAGTGAGTTGTCAAAAAAAGACACTGGGCAAACAATTTACATATTGGATGAGCCCACGACAGGACTGCACTTTGAAGACATTAGAGTATTGATGGAGATGCTCAATAAGCTCGTCGATCGTGGCAACACGGTCTTGATTATAGAGCACAATCTGGACGTTATACGACAGGTAGATTATCTGATCGATATCGGCCCAGAGGGTGGCAAATATGGTGGAGAAATCCTAGCCTGTGGCACACCCGAAGAGGTGATAAAAGAAAAAAAGAGTCATACGGCCGCCTATTTAAGACGTGAAATTGATAACTTTAAGTGAAATGACTAATTGATCTATGGAAGACGAACAATCAAACATCAAAAACTGGGTAGGCACTAAAGCCAATGATTCTTGGGCACTTTTTAAGATCATGAGTGAGTTTGTAACAGGATACGAAACCATGAGCGCTATTGGGCCTTGCATCTCCATTTTTGGATCTGCTCGTACCAAGCAAAACACACCCCATTATGAATTGGCTGTTGCAATAGCAAAAGCCATTACAGAAAATGGCTACGGCATCATAACTGGTGGAGGACCCGGTATTATGGAAGCGGCCAACAAAGGAGCGCGGCTTGCCAATGGCACCTCTGTTGGGCTCAACATAAACCTACCTTTTGAGCAAAACATTAACCCGTATATTGATATTGATAAGCAAATGACGTTTGAATATTTTTTTGTTCGTAAGGTCATGTTTGTCAAATACGCTCAGGGGTTTGTTGTTCTTCCTGGAGGTATCGGCACCTTAGATGAACTTTTTGAAGCTTTTACGCTTATTCAAACCGAAAAGATCCTTCGTTTTCCTATCATTTTGGTGGGTAGTGATTACTGGAGGGGCTTGATTGATTGGATCAAAGATACCTTGCTAAACGAAAAATACATCAGTGCAAGCGATCTGGACCTAATAGAGATTGTGGACACGGTTGATGAAGTAATTGATGCATTGAGTAACTTTCATAAAAAAGAACTTTACCGTCCCAATTTTTAATCTAAAAGTTGAAAAAGCAACATTTTTTGTACCGTTTTATTTGTGCTTTTCAGCTGTTGGCAGTGGGGCAACAGCTCGCTTTTGGACAGCTCAATCCAACCTACCAACTAAACGCTGTTCTAATAGACAGTCTTAATCAGATTCAAATCGACCAAGTCATAACTTTCGAAAATCTGACGGAACAAAAAATCGACACTCTTTTTTTAAACGATTGGATCAATGCATACAGTGCTTATAACACACCCCTATCCAAGCGTTTTGCAGAAGAATTTGATCGCAGTTTTTACCTTTCAAACAAAAAGAATTTTGGATATACAACACTACAACACATCACGACTTCTTCTGATACGTTAAAAGGATTTCGGATCGAAAACCAGCAAGATCTTATTGCAATTCCGCTGTTAGAGTCCGCGTTGCCCGGTGAAAAAAAATCAATAAAGCTGCGCTATCTGATCAAAATTCCTAATGCGCGATTTACGGGTTATGGAGTCAATCCTGTCAAAAAAACCATTGATCTACGACATTGGATCATCACGTTGAGTCCGTATTCTAAAACCGGTTGGAAAAAATATAGCAACCTCAATTTGGACGATGCCAGTTTAGAATTTTCTGACTATCAAATCCAACTAAGTGCACCTGCTTCTTACACACTGGTATCTAATCTACATATCAAAAATCAAGCAAAGGGCCCTCTAGCGCTCCAAAAAACATATTTGCTATCGGGGCAAAACATTCATGAAGTTAAGCTGGTTCTAGAGCAGCAAAAAACCTTTTCTACCGCTATTCTCAAAGATGGTTTTTCCATCGCTACAGACCTTAAAGAACCCGAAAACACTCAAGAAAACTTTAAACGTAGTTTGCAAAAAATTCATGATTTTTTAGTATCACAACTTGGGCAAAGCACTCATCCTAAACTTTTAGTAACCCAAAAAGACTACAACAAAAGCCCTTTTTATGGTTTGAGCCAACTGCCGGAAATTTTGAGTCCGTTTGATGTGGTTTTTTTAAACGAAGTA
>Ga0255776_10002028_pt1 | contig 22904 bp, 25 predicted proteins | sample 071ome_19_FD_179974 | JGI IMG/M metagenome (GOLD analysis project Ga0255776, IMG submission 179974) | Coastal salt marsh microbial communities from the Groves Creek Marsh, Skidaway Island, Georgia - 071413AT metaG (version 2) | ecosystem: Environmental > Aquatic > Marine > Intertidal zone >... | reverse complement strand
CATAAAGTACGAGGGTGCCCTGTCCAGGAACGTCAGTATCGCTGAACAGTGTAGTAGTTCGTGTATACTAACGCACACTCTGACAGCGCAGTTTTTGTGCGCTGCCCCACAGAATGAAGGAATCCCAGATGAAGGTTGCTGAGTACATGCAGACCTTGGGCGAACAGGCCCGAGCTGCATCCCGCGCGATGGCGCGAGCCACCACACAAGATAAAAACCGTGCCTTGCTGGCCATTGCCGACGAAATTCGCCAACAGCGTGACGCCTTACGTGCCGCCAATGCCGAAGACATGACACGTGGTCGTGAAAACGGACTGGATGCCGCCCTGCTCGACCGTCTGGAACTAACCGATGGTCGCATCGATACCATGATCGAAGGGCTCGAACAGGTCGCTGCACTGCCGGATCCCGTGGGTGAAATCACCGACATGAAGTACCGCCCAAGCGGTATCCAGATTGGCAAAATGCGCGTGCCGCTGGGTGTGATTGGCATCATTTACGAAAGCCGCCCAAACGTCACCATTGAAGCCGCCAGCCTGTGTCTGAAGTCTGGCAATGCCGCAATTCTTCGCGGTGGGTCCGAAGCCATTGCCTCCAATAAAGCCCTGGCGGCCTGCATTCGTACCGGCCTGAAAGCCGCAGACCTGCCAGAAGCCTGCGTTCAGGTTGTCGAGACCACCGACCGCGAGGCCGTTGGCCAACTGATCACTATGCCAGAATACGTCGACGTCATCGTACCGCGCGGCGGCAAAGGCCTGATCGAACGTATCAGCCGCGATGCCCGCGTTGCCGTAATCAAACACCTGGACGGTATCTGTCACGTGTATCTGGACCGTGAAGCGGACCGCAGCAAAGCGATCAATATCGCCATCAATGCCAAGACGCACCGCTACGGCACCTGCAACACCATGGAAACCCTACTGATTCACGAAGACATCGCCGAATCACTGCTGCCTGAGTTGGCAGAAGCCTACGAGCAGCTTGGCGTCGAATTGCGTGGTTGCGACAATGCACGTGCCATCGTGACAGATCTGGTGGAAGCCACCGAAGAAGACTGGCACACCGAGTACCTCGGCCCGATTCTGTCGGTAAAAATTGTCGCCACGATGGATGATGCCATTGAGCACATCAACCATTACGGCTCGCATCACACCGATAGCATCATCACAGAGAACTACACCCTGGCGCGTCAGTTTTTGACGGAAGTCGACAGCTCCTCTGTCATGGTGAATGCGTCCACCCGTTTTGCCGATGGCTTTGAGTACGGTCTGGGCGCCGAGATCGGTATTTCCACCGATAAGATCCACGCTCGTGGCCCTGTGGGCCTGGAAGGTCTGACCTCACAGAAGTACGTGGTTCTGGGTAACGGTGAAGTCCGTAAGTAATCACTCACTAGCGGTGTTCGGCGGCACCTTTGACCCTGTACACATCGGCCATTTACGCATTGCGATTCGTTTACGTGAAGCCGGCTTTGAACGTGTGCTGATGGTGCCCAACCGTCAGCCGCCTCATCGTGACCAGCCGGGGGCCAGTGGTGCTCAGCGGCTGGCCATGCTGAACCTCGCCATTGCGGATATCCCCGCCATGACGGGCATCACGGCCAGCGATATCGAACTGACTCAGGACGGCCCCAGTTACTCGGCCCGTACCGTTGAGCAGATACGCCAACGCGCCCCTGAGCAGGCCATCACCTGGGTGATGGGCACCGATGCCTGGAATGGCTTTGATCGCTGGCATCAGCCCGACGTCATCCTCGATCACGCCAATCTGCTGGTGATTTCCCGTCCCGGAGAAACGCTACGACGCGACGGTTGGCTGGGACAGCAACTGAGCGAACGCGAGGCCCCGCTGAGCCAGCTATTCACCCAAGCACACGGCGGCATCTGCCTGCAGGCATGGCCAGAGCTGGATATCTCAGCCTCTGACTTGCGTCAGGCCATACTGCGGGGCGACAATACAGCCTTTCTGACACCCGAATCGGTGCAGAATTACATCGAACAACACTCCTTATACAAATAGAACGGCATGCAAACAGAGCAAATTAAAGCGCTGGTCATCGACGCACTCGAAGACATGAAAGCACACAACATCACCGTGCTGGACGTACGCGGGCGTACCTCAGTAACCGACTGGATGATCATCGCCAACGGTACCTCCAACCGTCACGTCACCGCCGTGGCGGGAAACGTTGAAGAAAAAGCCAAGCATGCCGGTCTGCGTCCGAACGGCACCGAAGGTCGCGCCGCCGCCGACTGGGTTCTGATCGACCTGGTGGATGTTGTGGTGCATGTCATGACGGAACAAGCGCGTCATTTCTACGATCTGGAACGCCTGTGGGGTGAAACCCCAGATAACAAAGAGTCCGGCCCAGGAACTGGGAACGCATGAAGATACGGCTGCTCGCCGTGGGCAATAAAATGCCCGCCTGGGTAGAACAGGGGTATCAGGAATACACCCGACGTCTGCCCCGCGACTGCAGCCTCGAGCTGGTGGAAATTTCCCCCGGCCATCGCGGAAAAAACGCCAGCATGGAAAAAGCCATGCAACAGGAAGCCGAAGCCCTGAAGAAAGCCATCCGCCCGGGTGAGCATGTGGTCGCCTTGGCGGTCGATGGCAAACCCTGGTCAACCGAGACCCTGTCGCAGCAGCTGGAAGGCTGGCGTAATCAGGGCGGCGACGTGGCGCTGTTAGTGGGCGGCCCTGACGGCATGACACCCGAGATACTGCGACTGGCGAAACAGCGCTGGTCGTTATCGGCGCTCACCCTCCCGCACCCCTTAGTACGCGTGTTATTAGCGGAACAGATCTACCGCGCCTGGACCATCCTCCAGGGCCATCCCTACCATAAGTAAGGTCCGCGGCGATGTGGGAACAGTCAATCAGGGACAAATCGTACGAACGCCGACTGTTTCGCGCCCGCGCCATCGCGGCCGCCGTCATTGTGCTGGTGGCGTTAAGTTGTCTGGTCTGGCGCATGACCTATCTGCAGGTGGCACTGCATGATAAATACGCGGATTTATCCGAGAACAACCGGGTTCAGATTCGCCCCATCGCGCCGAATCGTGGGCTGATTTACGACCGTAACGGCGTGCTTCTCGCCGAAAACATCCCCGCTTACAGCCTGACTCTGGTACCTGAGCGCATCGATGACCTCGACGCCACGCTGGCGTTTCTTGATGAACTCGTGGGCATCAGTGAGCGCGACCTTGAGCAATTTGAGCGTCGTCGCAGTTATCGCCGCCGCCCCTACGATCCCGTGGTGCTGCGTCAGCGACTGAGCGAAGACGAAATTGCCGCCATCATGGTCAATCGCTTCTACCTGCCGGGCGTCGATGTTGAAGCCCAGTTAATCCGCCACTACCCGCAGGGGGAAGCCTTTGCCCATGTGCTGGGCTATGTGGGCCGGATTAACCAGAAAGATCAGGAGCGTATTGAAGGCGATGAAGACAGCCAGCGTCGCTACAGCGCCACCTCGCACATCGGCAAAACCGGGGTAGAACGCCGTTACGAATCTCTGCTGCATGGTGAGGTGGGTTACGAGAAAGTAGAAACCAATGCCCGCGGCCGCCTGCTGCGCACCTTAGAACGCGAAAACCCAAGCCCCGGCAACGACCTGACCCTGCACCTCGACAGTCGCCTGCAATTGCTGGCCGCGGAGCAGCTGCAAGGTCGCCGCGGTGCAGTGGTCGCCATTGAGGTGGAAACCGGTGGCATCCTGACGCTCTACAGCAACCCGGGCTTTGACCCCAACGCCTTCGTTACCGGCATATCCTACGCCGACTATGAGGCGCTCACCGGTGACCCGGATAAGCCCTTGTACGACCGCGCTACCCGAGGTGTCTACCCGCCGGCGTCGACGCTTAAACCCTTTGTTGGTCTGGCCGCACTGGAAGCCGGTGCCACCAGCTGGAAGTACACCATCCGCGACATTGGCTGGTATCAGTTAGAAAATGACGAGCGTTTTTACCGGGACTGGAAGCGCGAAGGACATGGCAAGGTCGATTTAAAAGAAGCCATGGTGCAATCCTGTGACACCTATTTTTACGACATCGCCGTCAAAACCGGCATCGATGGCATCAGTCCGTTTCTGGCTCAGTTCGGTTTTGGCCGGGATATGTCGGCCGATGTAATCTCTGCCATTTCAGGCATCCTGCCCGATCGCGACTGGAAACGTAATTCTGGCCGAGGCCCTTGGTACCCCGGCGATACGGTCAACCTGGGCATTGGCCAGGGTTATATGTCAGTAACACCACTGCAATTGGCAACGGCCACGGCGGTCTTAGCCAACCGTGGCCGCTGGCAGGTGCCACGCTTATTGGCCGCCGAGAACGACGAGCGTGTGGTATTGGACCACGGCGATATCCCTGACATCGTGCTCAAAGACCCCGGTGACTGGGACCGCATGTTCCAGTCCATGAAAGAAGTGATTACCGGCCGTCACGGGACGGCCCGCAGCCTGCTGCGTAATCTGCAATTCCCGATTGCCGGCAAGACCGGCACCGCGCAAGTCGTTGGCATCGAACAGGATGCCGAGTACGACTCAGAGGCTTTGCAGGAACGCCTGCGTGACCACGCCTGGTTCATGGCCTTTGCACCTATCGACAAGCCGCAGATCGCCATTGCGGTAATCGTTGAAAACGGCGAGTCTTCTGGTCGTACCGCCGCACCGATTGCACAATCCCTTATCAATCAATACCTCGGGGGCGCCGAAGGCTAATGGCCAGTACCGATTTCAGTCGCACCGTCTCGACCCCAGCACAGCACCATAGCTTTGAGCGCAGCGGTGCCTTTTTTGCCAAACTGCACCTCGATTTGGTTCTGTTCGTCCTCATCCTTCTACTATCAGCCACTGGTCTGTTGATGTTGTACAGCGGCAGCGGTCAGGAAATGGGACTGGTAAAACGACAAGCCATTCACTTTGGCATTGGTCTGGTCGCCATGATCATTGCGGCGCAGATTCCACCCCGGGTCTATCAGCTGGTCGCTCCCTGGGCACTGGCGTTCGGTACCCTGCTATTGGTCGGCGTATTGGTGGCCGGTGTCGGCGCCAAAGGCGCGCAGCGCTGGCTGGACCTACCCGGCCCGTTACCTCGTTTTCAGCCATCCGAGCTGGTGAAACTGGCCCTGCCGCTGGCCGTTGCCTGGTTTATGGCCAAACGGCCGGTACCGCCGCGCTTTCGTGATTTGCTACAAGCACTGGTGATCATCATGTTACCGACCGTGCTGATTCTGAAGCAGCCCGATTTGGGCACCTCGATTCTAATCAGTACCTCCGGACTCTTGGTGTTATTTTTTGCGGGCATGTCCTGGTGGCTGATTGGCGGCATGATTGCACTGGTCGCGGCCATGGCGCCGGTAATGTGGTTTTTCGTGATGCATGCTTACCAGAAGCAGCGGGTACTTACGTTTCTGAATCCAGAGTCTGACCCACTGGGCACGGGTTGGAATATTATCCAATCGAAAACCGCCATTGGCTCGGGCGGCGTGCATGGTAAAGGCTACCTGCAAGGGACCCAGTCGCAACTGGAGTTTCTGCCCGAAAGTCATACCGACTTTATTATCGCGGTCCTGGCCGAAGAACTTGGGCTGATCGGTTTCTGCCTGCTACTGACCCTCTATGCGTTAATTATTCTACGTTGTCTTTACATTGCCAGCCGCTGCGAAACCCTGTTTGGCCGCTTGCTGTCTGGTAGTATGTCGGTGACTTTTTTCATCTACGTGTTCGTTAACATCGGCATGGTCAGCGGCATTCTTCCCGTGGTTGGCGTGCCTCTGCCGCTGGTGAGCTATGGCGGAACGTCGGTGGTCAGTCTGTTGCTCGGTTTTGGTTTAATCATGTCGATGTACACCCATCGACAACGCAAATAATCAGGAATTGTTTATGCGCCTTACTGCTTGTCTGCTCGCCGCACTGCTGCCTTTCTCATCTGCCTGGGCGGCATACGACCAACACGAACGCACGGAAGAATTCATTGCCGAAGTTGAAAAAGACTACGGCATCAAAGGCGATGATGTGCGCCAATGGCTGGCCAAAGCCGAGCGTATGGATTCCGTTCTGGAAGCGATTCAACGCCCTGCTGAACGCACCATGAACTGGGCACGTTATCAGGATATTTTTCTGACTAAAAAGCGCATCAACGCCGGAAAGAATTTCCTCGAGACGCAAGCCGATGTACTCGCCGAAGCAGAAGCAAAGTACGGCGTCCCTCGTGAAATCATCAGTGCCATCATTGGTGTCGAAACCTTTTACGGCACCCGTCAGGGCAGCTATCGCGTGTTAGATTCTCTATCGACACTGGCCTTTGATTACCCGAAACGTCCGCTGTTCTGGCGTGAACTGAAAGCCATGTTTGCCCTGGCCCGTGACGAGGGCGTTGATCCCGGGACGATTAAAGGTTCATACGCGGGTGCAATGGGTTACGGACAATTCATTCCCACCAGCTATCTGGCTTACGCTGTCGACGGTGACGGCGATGGTAAGCGTGATTTATGGGGCAACCCCGTAGACGCCATTCACAGTGTCGCAAATTACTTTGCGAAACACGGCTGGCGCAGTGATGAGCCCGTCACGCACCGGGTTACGGTCGCAGGCGATGCCTTTGAACCTCTGGTGAACGATAGCCGTAAGCCAAAACACACGGTCGCAGACCTGACCGCTGCGGGCGTCACCCTTCCCGTAGAAATTAATGGTGATAAGCCAGCCAACCTGATGATGCTGGAAGGCAAACAAGGCAATGAATATTGGATCGGTGAATATAACTTCTATGTGATCACCCGTTACAACCACAGTAAGTTGTACGCCATGGCGGTGTATCAACTTAGCGAAGCGCTCAAGAAGTGAAGCGCTTAGAAAGTAGCGTTAAGAATAAGGCCTAGAGCCACTGAAACCCGCCCCCTAGGTGAACCCCTGACATCATGGATAGCCGTTCTCAATCCGTACCACTGACCAAGGCGCTGATCTTGATTGGCGCCCTGACGTTGCAAGCCTGCTCAACGCAATCTCGCTATGAGCATGCACAGGACTTCACCCCAGCCTCCATTACGGACCCCGCAACACTACAGGAACCGACGCCTGTCACAGAACCTCGCAGTGCCATGGGCAACCCGGCCAGTTACCGAGTACTTGGAAAGACCTATCAGGTACAGGATGTTGAAGTCGGACATACCGAGCGCGGCATCGCCTCCTGGTATGGCATGAAGTTTCATGGCCACCAGACCTCGAACGGTGAGATTTTTGATGTGTACAAGATGACAGCGGCCCACAAAACACTGCCGCTGCCTTCTTACGTACGCGTGACCCGTGACGATAATGGCGAGTCGACCGTTGTCCGCGTGAATGATCGTGGGCCCTTCCATGATGGCCGCATCATTGATTTGTCCTACGCTGCCGCGACCAAATTGGGCATTCATCGTCTCGGTACGGCACCGGTCTCCGTTGAAGTGCTGACCGTACCGTTACAGCATGCCGTGCGCTGGGTTCAGGCCGGTGCATTGTCGAAGCCTGAATCGGCGCAACGCCTACAACGTCAGCTTAGTGAGCTGACCGACTGGCCTGTCGAAATCCACAACCCAGAAAACTCGACCTTACATCGCGTACGAATCGGCCCAGTGCCAGAGCCTGACTTACCGGCATTGTTAAATGCCATGGCAGCGGCAGGATTACCCTCACCAGTGCTACTGACACAAAACCAGCTCTGAGTGATTCGGCGCTCGCCCAGCTGACACCTATTAGGCGTCCAGCCAGAACAGCCGCTATCCAATGTCCGGGGAAAACAGAGTCGTACTACACCCACCAGACATGCGGCAAAGGTGGCCGCTACCACGAAATATGCATGAACACGAAAGTCCCTGTCGCCGACATGCGAGTCCACTCGTAGGCATCGGATGAAATATATCGTTAACTGACTAAGCGAACCCAGTTAACGAGTAGCGATTGTCAAAATTTAGACGTAAGCATTGTGTAAAAGCGCACTAATAATTGACACTTTACACTTTGCTTGCACTTTTATGGAGCAAGAGAAAGGCGCTTTCAGGCCTCAACTAATTGTCCGCGATAGCGCAATCCGGCGCTCTTCTGACTTCGAACCGCATCGTCGACAAGCACTTCCACACCACGATACACCTTCCGGCTTTCCCGCATTTGTGGCTGGACTGACGGTTCCTGAGTTGGCAAAAACTCTTCGACAAGGCCCAGCAGCTCTGCGCCTACGCCACTTTTCACTAACAGGCGAAGATCCTGCTCAAGCGTATTGGAGTCAAAATGAATCTCATATCCCTGCTCATCTTTTGCAAGCTTTTTGATCTTACGTAACAGCGCAATACTGCGACGGTTAAACTCCACCATGCGTTCCCCCAACGGAATCCGTGCAACGTTATAGGGGATTTTGCAAAGGCTGTACCACTTGCTGACAATCATATTGATTAGCGAGTAACGCCAAAGTGCGACGCTCGAACTGACGCGCCACCGATGGCCATGACAACTGCTCTGCCTGAGCCCGGGCATCCAGCCCCATGAAGGTTGGCTCTAATGACAATAAACCACACAAGGCATCACTGAATGCCTGCTCACTCAGGTCAGTGGCCAACATGCCATCCACTCCCGGGCGAACGAATTCACCAGCAGCGGCGAGATCGTAAGCCACTACGGGTAAACCGCTGGCCATGGCTTCCAACGTCACCAAACCAAAGGTCTCAGTCTGGCTCGGCATCAGAAACACATCCGCCGAGGCATAGTGTGCCGCCAACGCCGTGCCGGTTTGTTCACCACAGAAAATCGCCTCTGGAAATTGGCGTTCTAACGCGGCCCGCATCGGTCCATCGCCAACGACGACGCTACGAATGCGATGCCCCGCTCGCCGTGCAGATTCCACCGCGGACAGTGCCGTGACAAGATTTTTCTCTGCCGCGAGACGCCCAACCATTAAGGCGACAACCTCGCGCCCTTGAATGCCCCACGCCTCTCGTAAACGCACACTGCGACGCGCCGGATGAAAATGCTCACAATCCACCCCATGTGGAAGCCACTCAACCCGCTGTAATCCGGCGCTAGTTAACTCCTGCACCAGCGTTCTCGACGGTACCAGAGTCAATGCGGTGCGGTTGTGAAAGCGACGCATCCACGCCATCACCAGTGATTGAATCCAGCCCACCCCGTAATAGCCGCTGTAGCGATGAAAATTGGTATGAAACGCACTGATTACCGGAATATTCATTTTTCTGGCCATGGCGACCGCCGAGGCCCCCAAAGGCCCCTCCGTCGCGACATACACAAGCGCAGGTCGATCGCTTTCCCAGGCACGTTGCAAAGCACTTCCTGCCGGTAACCCCAATTGCACATCCGGATATTGGGGCACACGAATACCCCGCACCTGTAACTCACCCGACTTTAACCCACCCACTTGGGAAGATGGGTTAGAGGAAGTAAACGTCGCGTCTGTTTTTGCCTGAGCGCTAGCCCCACTGTTTTTTGGTTTAGGCCTTGTACGAACCATACTGACCCGGAACACATTGGGGTTCAGCGATTGCAGTAAACGTTGCAACGAAATCGCCACTCCATTCACTTCAGGAAAATACGTTTCTGTGACGACACAAAGATGATGCGGATTCATGAGGCTTCCAATTCACGACGTGGATTGGGCGCAGTGTGCCTTCGCATCAATGACAATTTAATGACGATGAGCATGAGACAACGCTCATGCTTGCACGCAAAACATCAGCTCCGTAACGATCGCCTCGCAATGACACCGATATAAAAATACCGAAATAAAGACCTAGATAAAAAGCTGAATTAAATCAACGAAAAATACAGGGACAGCTACGGCATAGTGAAAAATAAAGAGACTGTTCTCCTGAGCGATATCACACTGAGAATCGCATCAGCGAAGAGGGTTAAGTTAAAGCAAGCGATGGATTCACTTTAAAACATCGTGAAGACAAGGTGACAGAAATAGATGACGAAAAAATATGACGGAGAAAAGGCGAAGCACAGACCTTAAAAGAGAGCAGAGAGCAGAGAGCGGAGAGCAGAGAGAGAAAATTGAAAAGTGATGACACGAAAAATGAACAAGAAAAGCGAAACGCCGATCAAGGTATGACAGCGAACGCTAACGGTCGTTTCTCACATCAGATAAGTCGGTGATGATAGCCGCTACCACAGAACGACAGCGTATCGATGACATCAGAACTAACACCTCGTCACCGGAGAATGAGTGCTCACTCGCAACCAAACTGTCGAAAACAACAGTACATCAGGCTGCGACTGAACCCGCGCCAGAAGCCAACGGTAAAAGCCAACACTGAAGGCAAAACCAGAAGCCTGTGACGGAAGCCACTCAACGCCGATCCGAGAGGGGCAGGTCTCAGGCTTCTACTTGCCGGGCTTCTTGCTTATTTCGCCCTTTGCTTATCAGGCTTCTTCGGTTGCCGTTTCACCCAACTTAGATAGGCGGTAGCGCAGTTGACGAGGTGTCAGACCCAACACTTTCGCTGCCATGGTCTTATTACCATTGCACTTATCGATCGCAGCAAAAATATCATCGAGTTCATTTTCCTGAACGCGCTGATAAGGACGAGCGTATAAGGTTTTGAAGTTCGGCACGACCTGCGTCGCCAGAATGCTGGCAATCTGTGCACCGATAAAGCGAATGGTTCCGAGGTCCAGTGACTCTGGCGTCTGACCACGCAGATCCACCACCATGACGGCCATGACGGACTGACGCAGTGTCAGCGGCACCAGCAAGCAGCGTAGGTTGCCACTCAGTGATTCCAGCTGTGGATCAAAATGTTCAGGGCGTTCGCTGCCTTCACGAATCACCAACCACTCTTTGCTTTCAAACTGACGACACAGCGCGTGTTGAACAGCAAAGCTGTAAACACCATTACTGATGCCGGTCGAACAAAACTGTGCTTTGAAGCGACTGGGAGAATCCGGCACCGCCACAGACACGTTGCTTAAGCCGGTCACCTGAGTGGCCAACATCAGCAGCTGCTGAACGGACTCGTCGTCGTGATAACGACCTTCAAGAATACTGGCCAGGTCGTTCATCCAATTGGATGCCGAACCGGCGTTGCTCTTACGGTAATCCTGCATGTCTGCGATTTTGTACATAGGCTGCTCCTCCTGAATGCTTATGCTTTCGCAAAACCCATACCAGCTTTTTTACAGGCCGTAACATGACCTTTTTTCACTGGAATAGTAGGCTCCATGACCAACGACGATTGGGCTGCAAAGCAGTGATTGCAGCCTAACCCATTGACCATGAAAGATTTTTTTCAATTCTGTGACAATTCGGAAAGAAAAAGAGAAAAACGACATCCACTAGACTGCCTCTCGCCAGCCATTTCACTCGCCTCTTTGTAAGGCAGTTTTTGGCGGCCACGCTCTCAAACGGTGCACGTGCTCAGGCTACGCTTGGATCGTCATCAGGTAAATAGTGTTTTTTCAGCCAACGAGAAAAACCCTCAGCAGCATCGTGCAGTGTAAAGATACCGGCCAGACGTCCTTGCTTGCTCACTAAGACAGCATGTAGCCCTTCCGCCGTCATCTGATCCAGCACAACGTCCAGACGAATATGCAGGTCGACCATGGGTACACCACGCTGACACATATCGCCGGCGGTCAGTTCTTCCAGCTCGCTGACCGGATGTCCCGGTTCCCGGGCGCGATCAATGTCGGCAGCCGACAGCAAGCCCACCACATCGTGATGCTGCATCACGGGTAGATGATGACAGTCGTGTTGACGCATCTCCCGCGCCGCATCAGCCAGAGGTAACGCCTCATCGACGTGAGCCGGAAACGCCGTCATTAACTCGGTCAAGGTAGGCATGTGCCGCATTCGCCACTCCTCAGACGCCCATGCGTCCCAATGTGTCGGTTAACTGTCGAAGTATAGCGGACAGCGCCGGATGATCTTGCTCAAACTGGATCACCTGAGCGTTCAGGACGTCAGTCAGTTCATCTGAGGGAGGATTGGTCGCTTCAATTGCATCAATGTCAGACGCAACCTTCAGCAGCAGTTGGTGGGTTTCATCGTCCAGCGCCTCTGTTTTCTGTAAGGCACTGTGCAGCTGTTCCAGCTGTTGTTTCAATTCCTGGGTCATAGTGTCAACTCCTTGAGTCCAATCTCTGGACGTTACGTCAGCAGATAAGTTCAGTCTAACGCTGGTTCAGGAGTTGTTTCACTAACGAGATCAATAAAACGCGTGAAAACAGAACGACATTCCCGCCGCAGTGGCCAGGTTCTGCAACGTGGCTTTTAATGCAGGGTCGCCAACGTACAACATATTCATACGTCCATGACGCTGTGTCGCAAACGCCGACAACGCCTGACGCAACACATTCAGCATCAGACTGGTATTGCCTGACACCGGCATCCACACCATAGGTTCCGATTGGTGACTCTCTAAAAAGGCCGTGAGTTCAGCAACGCAGGCGCCAAGGCTCTGATGGGGATCGACGTAAACCAAGTACAGTGGCAGTGGGCTCAGTTCTGGCTGTCGTTCTATGGCATGCACCGCAATGGGCAGAAGATCCTGCACCATATCGTTCAGATGCTCGATCTCCAACTCATCCTGTTGCCCTGTTTTAGCGCCAGGATGACGAAATACGCTGACAGCGTGTCCACTGTGAGTGCAATTCTCGCGAATCTCCGAGAAAGACACCGGTCGTGTCGATGCTGTTTTTACTGCAAACCCCTGAGGCTGACGCGCCATAGCGTGCTCCTGCGTGTGTTCGGCTCATTGGTAAGCCGGATTCTGTATCCGGAGTCACTCAAGGATTGTGCCAGCTGACAGAAAAGCAGGCAGGATACGCCGTCAAGAATTGTCACGGCGCAAGGCGTCTTAAAATATAAAAAAGTTATCGGTAATCAGAACGTGGCTTAGTAACATTTTTATCAGTTTATAAAGCAGGACGAGGGTTAGCCCCAGTAACCGAGTCAAGGTGGCAAGGGTCTCAATTCCCTGACTCGCCCTTGGGCAGAGAATGACCGAAAGCCACGAAGGCTCTGCTCACTCTCATGTGGTTCGACCCCACGTCCATGCAGCCAATGAAACAATGGTGACACTGAAGGCATGTGCGGTACTGAAAATGCTTGGGTGATATTTAACACTCACCGCATCTGCGCTTTTTTTTGTCACATGATTATTAGTATCATTGGCGGCCAGATAAAAATAACATTGGGGATAACGATCATGCGTTTCATCGCTCTGGCGCTGATGATGTTCAGCGTTGCTTTTGCCGCTGAAGGCAAGGAACTGCCAAAGAAAAGCTTCTGTATTTTTGACCCGGTAGGTGCCAATGGCCCTATCTTCACCCGCATGCAGGATTTCCGCACTCAGGCACTCGCCTGGGGCGCTGAGGCCGAGTTGCTGGCCTACACCAACGAAGCCGTCGCATTGGCGGACTTTCAGGCTGGCGTGTGTGACGGCGCGCTCGTTACCGGCACCCGTATTCGTCCATTTAACGTCTTTACTGGCAGCCTCGAGGCGGTTGGTGGTCTGACCAGTTACCAGCAGGTACGCGAGCTGGTTAACATCCTGGCTCGGCCACAGGCAGCAAAATACATGATCGACGGCCGCTATGAAGTTGCTGGCGTAATCCCGGGTGGCTCGGTATATGTGTTCGTCCGCGACCGTGCCATCGACTCCGTGGAGGCTGCTGCCGGTCGTAAAGTCGCCACGCTTGATTACGACATGGCCTCACGCAAAGTCGTCGAACACATCGGGGCGACTATGGTGCCCGCCACCGTCGCCACCTTTGCGCCACGGTTTAACAACGGTGATGTCGACATCGCCTACGCACCTGCCGTCGCCTACGAGCCCTTTGAAATGTACAAAGGTCTTGGCGAAGCCGGAGGTATCTACCGCTTCTCGTTTGCACAAATGAACTTCCAGCTGCTGACCTACCGCGACCGGTTGCCAGAAGGCTTCGGCCAATCCAGCCGTGAGTACTTTGCCGAGAACTTTGACGCTGGCATGGAACACATCATGACAGCAGAAAATGGCATCCCAGAGCAGTACTGGATTGATCTGCCGGACGAGCAGGAACTCGAGTACCTGGATATGCTGGCCAGTATCCGGGAAGAGCTGGCGAACAACGGTGTCTACGACAGCCAGATGATGAAGCTGATGAAAAAGCTTCGTTGTCGAGCCAACCCGATGCATCACGAATGCGCATCGGATCTGATTTTCTGATTCATGACCGTCGACTTTGATCTCACCATCATTGGCGGCGGTGTCATTGGTCTGGCCTGTGCCCGTGCACTGGCTGACCAATATTCAGTACTACTGGTTGAGCGACACCCACTCTGGGGCAGCGAAACCAGCAGTCGCAACAGTGAAGTCATTCACGCAGGCCTGTATTACCCCTCGGGTTCATTAAAAGAACGTCTCTGCATTCGTGGCCGCGAATTACTGTACGACTACTGCACCCAGCACGATATTCCACACCGCCGAATCGGCAAACTCATCGTATCTCCCAGCGCGGACAACCCAGCACTGGACACCCTATATAAGAAAGGAACGGCACTCGGCATTCCACTGAGGCGTTTGGACGAGACCGGCGTCGCCCAACAAGCCCCCGGTATTCGCGCTCAAGCGGCGTTGTTTTCTCCGGAAACCGGCATCATCGATAGCCACGAGTACATGCAGCAACTGGCGCGCGATGCCGAGCAGTCAGGCGCTCTGCTGATGCGTCATACCGAATTGAGTGCCGGCAGTCCTTGCGATCAAGGCATTGCCCTGACACTGAACACCTGCGATGGGCCGTTTGAGCTGACAACACGATGCGTCGTCAATGCCGCCGGATTAAGCAGTCATGACGTTGCCAAACGACTGAACTCAACCCTGCCATTACCGCCATTACATTACTGCCGTGGTCATTATTACAGCTATCAAGGTAAGACGCCGTTTCAGCATCTGGTCTATCCCATGCCAGAACCCGGTCTGGCGGGGCTGGGAATTCACGCCACCCTCGACCTCGGTGGTCAGGTGCGCTTTGGCCCGGACACCGAGTTTTTGAACCAGCAGACGCAGGACTATCACATTCCGCCATCGTCCAAAGCACGCTTTATTGACGCCATCCAACGTTATTTTCCTGCGCTGGACCCCAATGCACTGCAACCCGCCTACGCCGGAATTCGGCCAAAACTCTCTGGTGCCGGAGATCCGACGCAGGATTTTCAGCTAAAACGGGAGAAAATTGGCGCTCATGGTGAAATATTGCACTTATTAGGGATTGAGAGCCCCGGATTGACCAGTTCTCTGGCGCTGGCAGAGGAAGTCGCCGTCAGACTTTCTAAAAAAACCTGACTTTTTCGTAACATCGTGTGGCGAGTTATAACAAACGGACTACACTCATTATGTGACTTGAGAAAACGTACTCTCTTGCCGTTGATGCTGTGATGATGAACGGATGTAACTTTACAATTGTTCACCATAAACCTCACGGAGGACACCGGATGCCACGGAGCAGCTGCTAACCTGAAAGTACGTTCAGAAAACGAGAATCATAAAAGGGCGAACCATGACTCAAGCAATACGTGTCACAGCGGACAACAACAGCGACATCAGCACCATCTTGTCAGAACGGGTGCTCATTCCCGTGAACTGTGATCAATGCCATGCCGACACCGACGTCAGCCTGGAAACACTGAAAAGCTCCAGCACGGTGATGTGCGAACACTGCTACCACGTCAGAACCTTCACGGCCGTTGAGATGGACGTTGTGCGTACCGTATTGATGCGCTCAGGCTATCGCGTACCGGAATAAAGAGACGGTGCTCAGGCGCTGAGCGCGCCTGACAACCCGCCTTAAAAGTCGGATCACAACAGATCTGGCTGCACCAACATCGGCATTAACATACTCAGATAACGGCGCAGAATACGCTCGGGGGCGTCTGAGTCTTCTCCATCCAGCAACAATTGATACTCAATGGCATGCAGAACGGCCATGACGATGGCCGCATCTTCGTCGGCCATCTGTGAACCCATCAATACGGTAATTTCTTTCACCGCCGAGGACAGTGCCTGACGGTGCATTAATGCCAGCTTACGGACCCGCTCTTCAACGAAGACCTCATAGCGAAACGCCTGCTCACTGATCAGCATTTGCGTATCCTGCGCTAACTTCCCGCGTGAAAAGCCACTCAGTTTACTGACCAGTAATTCAATGGCCTGATTCTGTTGCGCGCCGTCGGTCAGGTCCAGCGAACGGATATCCCGCGCGGTCGCCCGGAAGTCAGCAGCAAACTGGCGCACGTATGCCAACGCCCACTCGGTGTAGAGCGTAAAGGCATCAGCAATAAGTTCGTGGATGTCTTTGAAGTAGTAGGTCGTTGCTGCCAACGGCACTTCTGCCTCGGCCGCAACGGCACGATGGCGCACACCACGGACGCCGTCACGCACAATGATGCGCATGGTCGCTTCCAGAATCTGGCGACGTCGTTGTTCACTTTTCTCGCGGCTGGCACGACGCCCACGGTATTTCAGTGGAGCATCAGTGGCGGGCGAGTCGTTGTTATTGTTATTCATACGGTACCCCTGGCGGCATTATGAAGAAATCAGCGCAGCGAATGAAGCGTGATAACGGCAAAGTCGGTGACATTTGTCTGACTTTGGCCGCTCATCCCTTGCCGCTCAGGGCCTTAATCCAAAAATACCTCATAGAAATCAGCCACTTACATTTCTGGCACAGCATATGCTGTTAACTCCACAGAGGTAATCCGTATGCTTTTAAATGCCCTGACAAACTATCTGCAAAACCAGCCGCCCGCACCGGGTGCCGCTGCGAATGCAGAACCAGCCGCCGAACAAACGGCCACGGCCGCCACTCAGGCTGTCAGTCCTGCCGATACGGCCGCCAATGAAACCGCCAACGATGGCCCAGCACTCTATGAGGTGTCCGACCGCGCCGTCATGGTCAGTGCCGTTGCGTCAGAATTCGACGTCGCCGCGTTAGAAGTGGGTCAGCTAGGAGCGTTCCAGAGTCGTTTGCAGGAGTACGGTCTGATTGATAATCGTGGCATTCAGGCCCTGAGTCTGGTGCATACGGCAAGACGTGACCTGAACGAAGGAGATACCACCGTCAACGCCAAGGCCATCATTGATGACGCTCGCCAGCATGCCTGGGAAGACGGCGGCAGTTACAGTGAGCGCCAACAAATTCAGCAGCTACATACCCTATTCAGCAACCTACACTCGGCCCGACCGCAATAATCTCTCGACTGCCGGCAGGGCACTGGTACACTGGCGCTCCCATAAATACGGAGACCTGTATGACCCGTTTGCTTGTCCTCCTGATGCTGATTCCGCTTCACGCACAGGCCATTACCAACATTGAAGAAAAACGTCGCAGCCAGGATTCAGATGGCTGGCTCAACAGCGCTGCGCTGGGATTTGATGCGCAGTCCGGTAACTCAGACAAACGGAAATGGAATCTCGGTCTCAACACCAGCTGGCAGAAAGACGTGCATCGTGCCTTCGGTTGGTACACCCGCACCTACGAATCGGTGAACGGCCAACGTACCAGCGATTACTCTTTTGCTCACCTGCGTTACGTGCATAACTTCCAGGCTGCTTTTGGTCAGGAAACCTTTCTGCAATACGAGCGTGATCCTTTTGCCGCCTTGCGCTTCCGCTTTTTGGCGGGTGCTGGCGTGCGCTTTCAACACAGCTGGCAGGAAGACCAGTTAGTGCGTCAGGGCGTTGGCCTCTTCCATGAAGACATTAAAGAGTCTGAGGGTAGCGAAGAAAGCCGTGCGCAATTGACCCGCCTGAACCTCTATACCCATGGTGAGACACCACTGGGTCTGAGCCATATTCTGGGAACCATCTACCTGCAACCGTCCATTGATGATGTCGACGATGTACGAGCTCTGGGCCGCTTCACCGTGCGTATGCCAGTCAGTAAGAACACTGACCTGAACTGGCAGTGGCAGACGCGCTGGGACAGCCGACCGCCACAGGGGGTTGAGGCACTGAACCATCAGACCTCGCTGGCGGTGGCCGTACGCTTCTGATCAGGTCAGCGCGTTCTCAATAAATTCGCGCAACCAGAACAAAGCATCGTCGTCTGGCGTTTGTGTTTCGGTGGCATCGATTGTCACCCGGGGCACAGGCGCCTTACCCTGCCGTTGTAACAAACGCTCCTCCATCGTGGCACCCGCCTGACAAAAGGTGGTGTCGTAGGAGCTGTCACCCAGACTGATCACACCCACCATCAGCCCCTCCAGTGACGGCGCCTGAGCCTCCAGTTCTTCATAGAATGGCACCAGATTCGATGGCAGATTCCCGCGCCCCGTCGTTGCCGTGACCACCAGTACCGCATCCCATACGCCTCCGGTCAGTGCGCTGACACTGGCTTCACCATCCACCTGAGCCTCATGCCCAGCGCTTACTAACGCTTGTGCGCACGCCTGTGCTACCGCGGTTGCCGTCCCAGTCACGGAACCCACCGGAATATATACCCTCGCCATCGTCGTCCCCAGGCTGATAAAAACTGCGAGTATATCATTCGGCTGTTATCCATACGTCTGACATCCAGACTCCTGCTACATAGGCGCCTGACACCCAGACTCCTACGAAATAGGCGCCTGACATGACAGGCGCCCCCCGCGGCGGAGAGTCAGCGCGCAAACTTCCCCACTTTTGCTTTACTTAACAGAGCACCGTTTTCGTCTGGAGTATGACGTGTCTCAGAGGTCCGCACATCGGTTCGCTGATCGGTTGGTTGATCGGGTCGATCGCTTTATTCATCGTCTGTTAATGCGCATCGCCCCGGTCTGGTACGCACGCCAGAGCATTGATCGCCTGCCGTTCCCTGACATGCGCCCCATTAATGGCGCCAGCGCTCATGCAGAAGAGTGGCTGACACTAGCGCCTACCCTCGACCACACCGCCACCGCCTTGCAACAACAGGAAGGGCTCTGGGCGGCATTAGGTAAAGAAGTCTCGCACCTGTTGGTGTATAAAAGTCTGCCCCGCCCGGTCTCCCTGACCCGCCTCGGTGGTAGTCTTGGGCTAGGGTCCAGTGCTCACCCGTCACTGAGAGAATGGTGTCACGCCTACATGGCCACGAAATCAGCGACGCCAGCCTCGGCTCACGCTGCGGTTCAGCTCAACCTCGACGCAGGCGATGCTGAAGACAGCGATGCTAGCCACATGAATGTCGAGGACATAAACGCTAACGACTCGCCCGATACAGATACCCCGATTGCCGATAGCGACGAATTTGACGCCCGATTGCGGGCGGTACGCCAGCCATTAAAGGTCACTTACCGGGAATGGGATGGGCGCTATTTCGCCACCGACGCCAAGGCCCTCATGCCCCTGATGCCGCTCCTGCACTTCGCCATGATTCAGCAACGCGACGCCGCTGTGCCCGCGACGCTGACGATAGAGGCAGTAAAATCGGCGCCGCTGGAGCGCATACGCGAACATCTCTGGTGGTTTCTTATATCGGCGGAAGCAGCACGGTCACTCGTCAGCTTGCTGCAACAATGTGGCTTCCCAGTCACTATGGTCGAGGGCCTGCCCGGACGCCCGGATCTGGCGTTTGTCTTTGCCAGCAAACGTCAGGTGGCCCTCAATCGGGTGGTGCTGCACTTGATGTCTACACACCGAAGTACGCAGTTAACCGAATTCGGGCGCTTTCTGAGTCAGCATCGTGCGCCATATCGTCGCTAGAACTACATTTGGTTACATTGTGATATGGCGTTAAATGCCCTGTTTATAGTAAGGTGTGGCAGTAATTAACACGCTAGGTTTGGCTCGCTGACATCTTTTCACCGAGTTGGAAATAAACACCAAAGCCTGTCATTCTTGCTGGCGGCATAACAATAAGCGGACATCTCATGATCAGAGGCACCTGGAGTCTGACGGACCCACTGGTTCCGGTGAATATTCCGGCCACCATGTTGAAAGTCGGTGTCGACAAAGGCATCAGCCGTGATGACTTACTGAAAAACACAGGTATCAGCCCGGAAGTACTGGAAGATCCCTCGACGCGACTGACCTATCAGCAACTGTTGTTTCTGGCTGAAAATCTGATTCGTCACTACCCTGATGACAGCGTTGGCCTGGATCTGGGTGCAGCCATCAACATCAACCAGTTCGGTATGTTGGGCTATGCCATTCTCAGTTGTGCCGATCTGCGCAGTGCGCTGCAGCTGGGCATCAAATACCACACCCTGGTCGACCCAGCGTTCACCTTTGAGGTCATGAACCTGGGTGACAAGTCGGCCGTGCGCCTGACCAGTCATATCCCGTTTGAGCACATTTATCGCATGATCTGTGATGTGTTCGTAGCCGCCTTCTCAACGCTGGCGCGCTTCCTGACGGGACGCTACGAGGCGCAACCACTCGAGGTTCACCTTAATCATCCCGAGCCTGAGTACGCCGCCCGCTACAAAGAATTCTTCGATTGCCCGATCCTGTTTGATCAGCCGCGTACCGAGTTTCTGGTCAATAACGAAGTTCTGGACTTCAAACTGGTCATGGCGGACAAAGCCACTGCGGCCATGGCAGAGAGCCAGTGTGAAGAAATCCTCGCTCGTATGGGGCCGAAAGAAGGCATCATTGCCAAAGTACGTCGCATCCTGCTGAGTAACCCGGGGCACTTCCCACCCGTTGACGATGTCGCCAGCCAGCTAGCCACCTCGACCCGTACTCTGAGCCGCAGTTTGCAGGACGTGGGTACTTCGTATCAGCGCATCCTTGATGAAGTGCGCAAAGAAATGGCCATTGAGTATCTGCGCAGTTCCAATCTTCCGATTGAAGAAATTGCTGCCTTAGTCGGTTACAGCGATCCGTCTAACTTCCGTAAGGCCTTCCGTCGCTGGACGCAGAACGCACCGTCGTACTATCGCGAAGGTAAATCCTGAGCGACGGGCAGACCACCGAGGTGGTCTGCCACTCATCCATTCTCACTTCGACGTTACATACGCTCGCATGATCGCGCCTGGCATTAACCGCCTGGAATGGTGGCAGCTCATCCCGCTCCGAATCCTTCGTATTTTTCCGCAGCATCGTAAAGCACGCGATGTCATCCGCTGGTCACTGCACTGACACCTGACTGTCATATTCACCCTGCAAAGTAATCCCTATGGATGAAAAACAGGCAATTGTAATGACCCAAGAGCTTTCCCGAGTCACCATAGTGACCGAGACCTACGCCCCAGAAGTGAATGGCGTCGCGCACACTCTGGCGACCTTGGTCGAAGGCATGCGAGCCCGGGGGATTACGGTACAGATTATTCGTCCGCGCCAACATAAGCATGATCGCGGCGATGCTCACTGCCTGACGCTTCCGGGCCTGCCTATTCCTGGTTATCCGGAACTGAAATTCGGACTGCCCTATTATCGTCGGGTCTTATCAGCACTGACCACCTTTCGCCCTCAGGCCATCTACGTTGCCACCGAAGGTCCGTTAGGCTGGGCCGCCTGCAAAGCGGCAGCAACACTGAACGTCGGTGTGGTCAGTGGGTTTCACACCAATTTTCATCAGTACGGTAAACATTATCGTCTGGGGTTAATCGAAAACCTCGGCTACCGCTACATGCGCTGGTTTCACAACAACACAGCGGCAACGCTGGTCCCGACGCAATCGCAAGCCAATGAATTGCTGAGTCATGGCTTTGAACGAGTGAGTGTCATGGCCCGAGGTGTAAACAGCGAGCAGTTTTCGCCAGTACATCGTTGCCAGACGCTTCGTGCCAGCTGGGGCGTACAGGAACACACGCCTGTTCTACTGTACGTGGGCCGTATTGCGGCCGAAAAAAATCTGCAGTTGGTCGTACGTACTTACGAAGAATTAAAAAATCAGGACGACAGCATTCGTCTGGTTCTGGTGGGCGATGGCCCTGAATTAGCGGCTATCCGCCAACGCCACCCTGACATTATCTGCGCCGGCATTCAGCGAGGCAAAGCCCTGAGCCGCTACTACGCCAGCGGTGATATTTTTCTGTTCCCGAGCCTGACAGATACCTTCGGTAATGTGGTCACCGAGGCGCTTGCCAGTCGCCTCGGTGTGGTGAGCTTTGACTACGCGGCAGCACATGAGCACACCCAACACGAAGACAGTGCCATGTTGGCCAACTTTGGCGATGAGCAAGCCTTTATCCGTGCCGCACTGGCGTTAAGCGAACGCCCGAATTTGTTAAAACACATTCGAAATCAGGCACGTTCTTTGGCGACCAAAATTTCCTGGGACAGCATTATTAACGAATTTTTGCAGCATTTAAGTGCTGCTCAAAATGAGGAATTAACGCATGGACATTCTGAAACAGCGCGAAGCAAGAGCCGAGTTTCTGTTCCGCAAAGCGGATCACTTTGAATTAAGTGTCTGCCAACGCCTCAATCGCATGGGGCACATGCGCGCCATCCGGTTATTTTTTAAAGGCGTCAGCCGTTTAGGTGACGGGGTGTTCTGGTACACTCTCGCGTTGGCCCTGCCATTATTAGCGGGTTTAGATGGACTGGAAAAACTCGGGCATATTGCGGTCACAGGAGTCGTCTGTTTACTGATTTATAGCCAGTTAAAAAATCGACTGGTACGAAAGCGCCCGTTTATTTCTTTCCCGGATATTCATGCTCACACAGCTCCGCTGGATAAATACAGTTTTCCTTCGGGTCACACCATGAACGCAGTGAATTTCGCGATTTTATTTACCTGGGCATTTCCGCCGTTGGCCTATTTCGTCATTCCATTCGCCGCCTTGGTGGCTTTATCCCGCGTGATTCTGGGCATGCATTACCCAACCGATGTCATGGTGGGTGCCGCGTTGGGCATTGTCCTGAGTTGGGGATCTCTGTTGTTGTTCCCGGCCGGTATCTTTGCAGGCGCGGCTCAATATCTGATGTCGTTCTGAACACGCCAGAAAGCGACGCTGAATGTACTTAAAAGCGGC
>Ga0255776_10002025_pt1 | contig 22910 bp, 20 predicted proteins | sample 071ome_19_FD_179974 | JGI IMG/M metagenome (GOLD analysis project Ga0255776, IMG submission 179974) | Coastal salt marsh microbial communities from the Groves Creek Marsh, Skidaway Island, Georgia - 071413AT metaG (version 2) | ecosystem: Environmental > Aquatic > Marine > Intertidal zone >... | reverse complement strand
GCCGAACAAGATGACTGCTGCGTTGGCCACGATTTCGTCGGCAGACAGCACCCCCAACGCATCGATGAGGAGCGCTGGTGGCTCGGTCCTGCTCACTGCTGCGATTGCTGCGCTGAGATCTCGATGGGCCTGCGTGGCGGACTCCCCGGCCGCGTCGCCGACAGCCAGGTTGTGAACACCGGTGACGATCTCTGCGTACCACCGCAGCAGCGCAGCGGCACCGGCGGTCTCGAGCCGAAGCATGTGTGTGACGGTGCCAGCTGCGAGCGGTGCTGCCAACGATGAACGGAGCTCGGCTCGACCGTCGGGTTGGAGTCCGGCAACGAGACGTCGGGCGTACTCGGTCATCCAGTGGCCGAGCCGAAGGAGTTCGGCACGGTCCGAGAACCAGCGGGCAAAGGGGCCCCGATGCCGTGCGTGGTCGGAGCCGTCGGTCGACAGCATCGACGGACCGAGGATCTGTCCTGTCGTGAAACGTGGGTCATCGACGGTGAATCGATGGGGGTCGCGCATCACTTCGACGGCGGCATCGCGCCCCGTGACGATCCACCCGTCCACGGCCGGAAGCCAGGCGACCGAGCCGGTCGCTCTCGCTGCCGCAAGGGCTGCGTGCGGATCGACGGTGAGGTCGTCGAGTGTGATGTTGGCGAGGTTCACTGTGGGATCTCGAGCACGATCTTGCCGACGAACTCCTTGGCGAGAAAGGCAGTCTGCGCATCGGCAATCTCTTCGAGCGGGTAGGTGGCTGCGATCAAGGGACGGATCTCACCTCGCTCGATGTAGCCGATGAGGTTCGCAAAGACCTCGGGGCTCTGATACGTCGATCCTTTGAGGGTGAGGTCCTTGAGGTACAGGTCGCGCATGTCGAGCTCCACGACGGGACCGGCGATTGCACCGGCGGTGATGTAGCGGCCACCGGTCCGGAGGAGGCGGGTGACATGCGTCCACGTCGGCCCGGCGACGACGTCGACGATGACGTCGAAGCTGTTCTCTCCAAACACCTCGACGAGGTCGGCGTTTCGGCTGACCGTCGTATCGGCCCCGGCATCGCGAACTGCTGCAGCCTTGCTGTCGCCGACGACAGCGGTGACGTGGGCACCCCGTCGCTTGGCCAGTTGCACGGCGGCTGACCCGACACCGCCGGATGATCCGGTGACCAGGACCTTCTCGGCGCCGAGGCCGATTCGGTCGAGCATGTTCTCGGCAGTCGAGTACGCACACGGGATGGACGCCAGTTCGACATCGGTCCAGTCGCAGTCGACCGCATAGGTCTCGTCGGTGTGTGCGACGGCGAACTGGGCGAATCCGCCGTCGCACTCGGATCCGAACACGGTCGTGGTGAACGGCTCGCTGTCGCTGTAGGCCCGCTGCATGGTGGCGACGAGCACGCGCTCGCCGAGTCTGCCACTGCTCACCCCGGTGCCCACGGCGACGATGCGGCCGCAGGCGTCGGCACCTTGAATACGAGGAAAGTGCAGGTCACCGGACCATCCGGCCGCCCCATCGGCATCGCCCCCATGGCGGGCAGCGTCACCGGAACTTCCGCGAGTGGTTCGTGCATACCAGCCAGTACGGGTGTTGATGTCGGTGTTGTTGATTCCGGCGGCCGAGATCCGAATGAGGACTTCGTCCGGTCCTGGTGTGGGTACGACAACGTCGGTTCGGTAGACGAGTCGATCGAGGCCGCCGTACCCGGTGAGCTGGACCGCGGCCATCGTGGGCGGAATGGTGTTGCGCATCGGCCTGTCACTCGTGCCAGTCGAGTGTGGCGCGCATGGTCGCCTCGAAGTCCTCGAACGACATCGACGATTTCACGCTGTCGATGAGTTGTGCGTCACCTCCGACCAGCGTGCGGAATGGCATCGTCGGGTCGGTTGCCGCTCGAACGATTGCGGCGGCGACCTCCTGCGGGTCGGGCTCGGGTGCGTTCGGATCGTGGAGGGCATTGCGTGCCTCACGAAACCGGTTCGCGCGTGCCTCGTGGATCGAACCGGTCCAGTCGTCGGGTCGAACGATCTTGTCCTGGAAGCCGGTGGCGAAGGATCCAGGCTCGATGAGGTGCACGCGTATGCCAGCGGTCGAGACCTCGAAGTGGAGCGATTCGGTCAGCCCTTCGAGCGCGAACTTCGAGGCCGAATAGGCTCCGGCATAGGGTGACCCGACGCGGCCGGCGATGCTCGACACGTTCACGATGACGCCGCTGCCGCGCCGGCGCCACGCCGGCATCACTGCCCTGATGCAACGCATCGGCCCGACGACGTTCGTGTCGAGTTGGCGGCGAAAGATCTCGTCGCTGAGCTGTTCGACCGCCGACTGAACCTCATAGCCGGCGTTGTTCACCACGACGTCGATCGTCATGGCGTCATGGAGTGCAGCATCGACCGAGGCGGCGTCGCACACGTCGAGGGCACGAATCTCGATCGAGAGGCCGTCTGCCTCGCTGAGCAGCGCGCTGGCGTTGGCCGGGTTGCGCATCGTGGCAATGACGTCGTGACCGTTGCGGGCAAGGCTGAGCGCAGCAAGCCGGCCGAAGCCGCTGTTGCTGCCGGTGATGAGGATGCGGGCCATGGGCGAATCCTCCCACGAGGTGGAGTCCGGAGGGTTAGCGTGCCCGAATGTCGCGGCGTGTCTCCGACCCCGCACGGGTCTATGTCCGGGTCATGGGCACCGTCGAGGGGCTCGAATGGGGGTTCTGGCTGGCGGCGTCGGTGTGGTGGATCGTCGTCTTGGAACTCAGTCCGTTGCAACTCGTTGCGATGGGGGCGGTGCTCGAGCTGTCGGTGCTGATCGCGGAAACACCGACCGGGGTGGTCGCCGATCTGGTCAGTCGTCGACGGTCGATCCTGATTTCACAGGTGCTGATGGGAGTCGCCTACATCTGGGCGGTTGCGAGCTTCAACTACTGGGTGATCCTGCCGGCGCAAGCCTTGTTCGGTGTGGGGTGGACCTTTCGCAGTGGCGCCGACACGGCGTGGGTCACCGACGAGCTGAAGGGAATGGGCCGAGGTGATGACGCAGAGATCGAGCGGCTGCTCGTGCGCAAACATCGGTTCGGCATTCTGGTGGCGCTGGGGTCGCTCTCGACCACGATGCTGGTCGGCACGGTTACCTCGGTGCGCACTGTTGCCGTTCTGCTTGGCGTGGTCGCGATTGCGATGGGTGGGTACCTGCGCCTGGTGATGCGGGAAGATCACTTCACCCCCGGCCGTGAGCAGGAGCGAGGCTTCCTCGAGACGCTTCGCGCCGGTCTGAACGTAGTGGTGACCCGGCCGCGTCTTCGGGTGCTCGTCGGTGTGATCGTCGTCCTCGACATGGGCTCGGAGGCCTTCGATCGACTCGGCCACAAGTTCTTCCTCGACAACGGGGGGTGGGGGGACGATTCGTTGATCGGACTCGGTGTCCTCTTTTTGGTGCTTGCTGTCGCCGGCCTCGGGGTCAATGCGCTGGCTGCCCGCGCTCTCGAGACCGGATCCGGTGTCGCCCGCCTCGCCTCGTTGCTGCTGCTCGTGGCCGCCATCGGCGCCACGATCACGATGTCGACGACGATGCTCGTCTTCATCGGGGTGGGGTTGATGCTGCAAGACAGCACTCGGGAAGCGTTGTGGCCGGTGTTGGAAGGGTGGGCCAACCGTGACGCTCCCAGTGAGGTCCGAGCAACGGTCCATTCGTTGATGGGGCAGGTCACCGCCATCGGGGAGCTCGTCGGTGGCATGGCGCTCGGTGCACTTGCCCAGGCCACGTCGGTTCGGCTCGTGCTCGCGATCGCAGCGGTGCTGTGGTTCGGTGCTGCTGGTCTCGCAACCCGCGGGATCCAGCGGTAGGGGTTGCAGCCGGCAGCCGGCAGCCGACTGTCACGGGCTGGAACTGTTCTCCGGCGGGCGACGGCGCGATGATCTGACTCATGACACTCGGGTCGACAGAGTCGCAGGTTCGGTATAACGAGGCTGCGATTGCGCACGCGGCGGCACTGTTCGAACGACACATGTACGACTACGCGCCGCCGACCGGCGATGCGCCACCACTCGAGCAGATGCTGCCGATATTCGACCGCACCGCCCTCGGCGTGGCGCGGGAATACGAAGCGATGGGCGATCGGCCGATCTCGGTCGAACTCGAAGCGCGTGCTGCTGGTCATGGCATCACGTTCGAGCATCTGGGCCTCACCCTCGGATCGGTGCTGCACGGGGTGGATCTTCGAGCGCTGCCAGATCCCGAACTCGTGGCGGTGATCCGGTCGGCGCTCCTCGAGCGAAAGGTGATCTTCTTTCGCGATCAACACCTCAGCGAGGAGCAGCAGACAACGTTCGGTCGGTGCTTCGGTGATCTCGATGCGTTTCCGTTCGGCAAGCCCGGCAACGATCCGTTCATTCTCGAGATCATCCATGGTGACCGCAGCCCCGGCACCGAGAACGGCTGGCACACCGACGTCACGTGGATGGAGCGACCATCGTTGGGGTCGATTGCGCAGATGATCACGGCCCCGCCGTACGGGGGTGACACCCTGTTCGCCGACAGCCACGCAGCGTTGCTGGGACTGCCGGCTGATGTCCGTGAGCGGATCGAACATCTCGATACGGTCAACGACTACCGGATCTTCCTGCGCAGTCGCGACGGAGCCCCCTTTCCCGACGACATCGTGGAGGCTCTCAAGACCGACATCCCGTTCGGTGTGACGCATCCGCTTGTTCGGACCCACCCCGAGACGGGAAAGCAGGCCCTCTATCTCCATGGAGGGTTCATGCGCCAGGATCACCTGGTCGACCGTCGCACCGCAGAACCGATCGATGCACAGGAGTCGATGCGGCTTTCGAAAACGCTGCTCGCCCAACATGCCCGGCCCGAGTACGGCTGTCGGTTCTCGTGGCAGGAAGGCTCGATCGCGTTCTGGGACAACCGCGCGGTGCAGCACTATGCGGCGAGCGACTATTTCCCGCATCGTCGCGTCCTGCGCCGGGTGACGGTTGCCGGTGACCGTCCGTTCCACCGGCCCGACTGATCACCGTGCCGATCCACTTCAGCCCCGAAGAGATGGCGAGGCGCCGGGCACGCACCGTGACGGCGATCGCAGACCGTGAACTCGATGGGTTGCTGCTCTTCAAGCAGGAATCGATGTACTGGTTGACCGGATACGACACGTTCGGGTTTGCGGCATTCCAGTGCATGGTCGCCACCGGTGACGGACGCGTCGTGCTCTTGACCCGAGCTCCTGATCGATGGACGGCCGAGTACACCTCCAATGTCGACGACGTCCGCATCTGGACCGATGTCGAGGGAATGAATCCGGCAGCCGACCTGCGGTCGCTGTTGGCCGATCTCGGGCTGGAAGGTGGTCGCGTCGGGGTCGAGCTCGACAGCTACGGACTCAAAGCGGCCAACTGGCTGCTGCTCGAAGCGCAACTCGACGGATTCGTGAACTGGCAGGACGAGTCGAACGTGATCCAGGAACTCCGACGAACGAAGAGTCCCCGGGAAATCGAGTATCACCGTCGGGCTGCCGAACTCGCCGATGACGCGTGGGATGCGGCGGTGGCAGGAGCGGCGGCCGGTGCGTTCGAAGGAGACATCCTCGCCGACATGCAGGGCGCGGTCTTTCGCGGGGGTGGTGATTACGCAGGCAACGAGATCATCATCGGTTCGGGCGCCGGTGCGCTCATGGTCCGTTACACGGCGGGTCGGCGGACCCTCGATACGCAGGACCAACTCACCCTCGAGTGGTGCGGCGTCCAACGGCGCTATCACGCAGCGATGATGCGCACCATCCTTATTGGCGAACCCCCGCCGCAACAGGTTGCGATGCACGCCGCCTGCGAAGCGGCCTTGACGGCCTGCGAAGCGGCCATCGAGCCGGGAGTCACCATGGGGGCGGTGTTCGATGCCCACGCCGAGGTGCTCGACGCAGCCGGGTACAGCAATGTTCGCTTGAACGCCTGCGGCTATGGCATGGGTGCGGTCTATGCCCCGATCTGGGTCGACTGGCCGATGCTCTATCACGGCAATCCGCTGACCTTCGGACCGAATCAGGTCTACTTCCTGCACATGATCGTCCTCGACACCGAAGCTCATCACGCGATGACGCTCGGCCATTCGATCCTTGTCACCGACACCGGCGTGGAGCGCCTCAGTCGATCGTCGCTCGAGTTGGTGGTGCGGTGAGTCCACGGGCGGGTATCGAGTTCGATCTCGGTCGGTTCGACCGGGCGAAACTGGGCTTCGTGCTGTTGGCGAGTGAGCAGACCATCGAGTCCGAGATGATGCGTCTGGTGCCCGAGGGGGTGGGTGTCCATTTCAGTCGGGCGAACAATCCCGACGAGATCACCGCCGACACGCTGGCTGCGATGCACGATTCGTTGGCACCGGCGGCCGAGGTCTTGGCGCCGAACGCCGACCTCGACGTCATTTGCTACGCCTGTACGTCGGGATCGGTCGTGATGGGGGAGGACGCTGTGGTCGCCGAACTCCGACGCGGTTCCAACGCCCGGCACGCCACCACACTCGTGTCGGGCGTCTTCGCTGCGTTCGAAGCGCTCGGTGTCCGGCGGGTGGCGGTGGCGACGCCGTACCTCGACGAGGTGAATCGCATCGAAGCCGACTACTTCGCGGCCAGAGGCTTCGACATCGTTCGACTCGAAGGGCTCAATCTCACCCTCGATTCCGAGATGGTGCGAGTCACACCGAACTATCTCCGCAACTTCGCCATCAGTGTCGACACCCCCGACGCCGAGGCTGTCTTCGTGAGTTGCGGCGCGTTGCGATCGGTGGAAGTGATCGACGAGATCGAGGCGGTGGTCGACAAACCGGTCGTCACCAGCAACCAAGCGATGCTGTGGCACTGCCTGCGCCTTGCCGGTATCGACGATCGACTCGACGGAATGGGACGGCTCACCCGTGAGCACTGAGCTGCAAGGTCGACCCACGCGGGAGCCGTCTGCGCCAGGCTGGCAGTTCTGGATCGATCGGGGCGGCACGTTCACCGACGTGGTCGCACGCCGACCCGACGGCCGAACGGTCACCCACAAGCTGCTGTCGGAACATCCGCGCCGCTACGACGACGCAGCGATTCAAGCGATCCGCGATCTGCTCGGTATCGACGCCGACGCTCCTCTTCCGACGGGTCAGATCGACTCGGTGAAGATGGGGACCACCGTCGCTACCAATGCGCTGCTCGAGCGCGAAGGTGAGCCGACGGTCTTCGTGACCACGCGTGGTTTCGCCGACTCGCTTCGTCTGGGCTACCAGGCTCGCCCCGACCTCTTTGCGCTCGACATCGTGTTGCCCGAGATGCTGTACGAGCGGGTGATCGAGATCGACGAACGCATCGACGCCCACGGCACCGTGATCACACCACTGGACGTCGACGCGGTACGGGCCGACCTCGCCGAGGCCCGATCGGCCGGGTTCGATGCGGTGGCGATCTGCCTGATGCACGGGTATCGCCACACCGATCACGAAGCCCGGGTCGCGGCGATAGCAGGGGAGTTGGGGTTCGGGCAGGTATCGGTCAGCCACGAAGTCAGCCCGCTGATGAAACTCGTCAGCCGAGGCGACACGACAGTGGTCGATGCGTACCTGTCGCCGATCCTGCGTCGCTACGTCGACCAGGTCGACAGCAGACTGCGGGCCGATGGGGTTGGACCCCGCCTCATGTTCATGCAATCCAACGGTGGCCTCACCGACGCGCATCGTTTCCAAGGCAAAGACGCGCTGCTGTCGGGCCCGGCGGGTGGGGTTGTCGGCATGGTCCGAACCGCCGAGGCAGCAGGATTCGATCGGCTGCTCGGGTTCGACATGGGTGGCACGTCGACCGATGTCTCTCACCACGCCGGTGGGTTGGAACGGACCCACGAAACGCAGATCGCCGGCGTGCGGGTCCGAGCGCCGATGATCGACATCCACACCGTCGCCGCAGGTGGCGGCTCGATCCTGCACTTCGACGGTGCCCGGATGCGGGTCGGGCCCGATTCGGCCGGTGCCGATCCGGGTCCTGCGGCCTACGGCAACGGTGGCCCGCTCACGATCACCGATTGCAATGTCGTGCTCGGCAAACTCCGGCCCGAGTATTTCCCCCACGTCTTTGGTCCTGACGGTGACCAACCGCTCGATGTCGGAGCGGTCGAGACCCGGTTCGAGGCGATGGCGGCGGAGATTTCGGCTGCCTCGGGGCGGGAGACGTCGATGGTGGCGGCGGCTGAAGGCTTTTTGGCGATTGCGGTGGACAACATGGCCAACGCCATCAAGAAGATTTCGGTGCAACGCGGCTACGACGTCACGTCGTACACGCTGGTGTGTTTCGGCGGCGCCGGCGGCCAGCATGCCTGTCTGGTCGCCGATCAACTCGGGGTCGAGCGCGTGCACATCCATCCTCACGCCGGTGTGCTCTCGGCACTGGGGATCGGCCTGGCCGATATTCGCCACGTGACCGATGCAGCGGTCGAGGCAGTGCTCGACGACAGCAGCCTCGCCGGACTCGCCGACCACTGGCGGCGACTCGAGTCCGAGGGGGCTGCCGCCGTTGCAGCCCAGGGGGTCGGCCCCGATCTCATCTCGTCATACCGGCGACTGTCGCTTCGCTACCACGGGTCCGATACCGCACTCACAGTCGACGCAGGGACGCTTCCTGAGGTCGTGGCTCGCTTCGAGGAGGTCCATCGTGGCCGGTTCGGCTTCACGTCGCCCGACAAAGATCTCGTCATCGAGGCGTTGCAGGTCGAGACCGTTGGTGCATCCGATGTGAACATCGATCACGAGCTCGTGCGGGTCGACCCGAGTCACCCGAGGTTCGAACATGACGCAACGATGGCCGGCGTCACCGGACCCGCCATGTTCGTCGAACGTGAATCGCTGGGCGCTGGTGCCGTGGTCGATGGGCCAGCAGTGATCATCGAAGCGACAGCGACCACGGTGGTGGAACCGGGTTGGGCGGCGCGTGCCACGGTCACCGGGGACCTCGTGCTCGAGCGGGTGGTGCCGCTGCCGACCACGACTGCCATCGGGACATCGGTCGATCCCGTCCAGCTCGAGATCTTCAACAATCTGTTCATGAACATCGCAGAGCAGATGGGTGTGGTGCTGGAGAACACGGCGGCGTCGGTCAACATCAAGGAACGACTGGATTTTTCGTGTGCGGTCTTCGATCCCGACGGTGACCTCATCGCAAACGCGCCACACATGCCGGTGCACCTCGGTTCGATGAGTGAATCGATCCGGTCGATCATTCGGCAGAACCCGGTGATGGAGCCCGGAACCGTCTACGTCATGAACGCGCCGTACAACGGCGGTACACATCTCCCCGACATCACCGTCATCAAACCGGTGTTCGACACGACGAGCGATGGCGAAGTCGGACCGCGGGTGATCTTCTTCGTCGCTTCTCGGGGCCATCATGCCGACATCGGTGGCACGGTCCCCGGATCGGCGCCGGCCGACTCGACGTCGGTCGAACAGGAAGGTGTCTTGCTCGACAACGTCGTCCTGGTTCGCAACGATCGCTTCCTCCGTTCCGAAATCGAAGCATTGCTCACCAGCGGCGCATACCCGGCGCGCAACCCTGCCCAGAACATCGCCGATCTCGAGGCGCAGGTGGCTGCATGCGAGAAGGGAACCACCGAACTGCGTCGGGTCATCGATCACTTCGGCCTCGATGTGGTCCATGCCTATATGGGTCATGTGAAAGACAACGCCGAAGAGTCGGTCCGGCGGGTGATCGATGCGCTGAGCGATTCGTCGTTCACCTACGAAACAGACGACGGCCACCAGGTCAGCGTTGCCATCACCGTCGATCACGACGACCGGTCGGCCTGCATCGATTTCACCGGAACGAGTCCGACGCATCCGGGCAACTTCAATGCTCCGTCGGCCATCGCCCACGCCGCCGTTCTGTACGTCTTTCGTTGCCTTGTCGACGACGACATCCCGCTCAATGCCGGGTGCATGGAACCGCTCGAGGTGGTGCTTCCCGACGAGTCGATGATCAACCCGTCGTACCCCGCTGCGGTGATCGCTGGGAACGTGGAAACGAGCCAACTCGTGGTCGACGCCTTGTTCGGCGCGCTCGGGGTCATGGGTGCGGCGCAGGGAACGATGAACAACTTCATTTTCGGCAACGATCGACACCAGTACTACGAGACGATCTGTGGTGGTGCGGGGGCCACCCCCAACCGTGACGGTTGCGGCGGGGTGCACACGCACATGACGAACTCACGACTCACCGATCCCGAAATTCTCGAGTGGCGACTTCCTGTTCATCTGGAGACGTTCCATCTGCGCAGCGGTTCGGGTGGGGCCGGTGTTCACCGGGGTGGAGACGGCGTGGTGCGTCGTCTGCGCTTCGAGGAGTCGATGGAAGTCAACCTCCTGTCGAGCCACCGTCGCGTCCCGCCCTACGGAATGGCCGGCGGTGAACCGGGTGCGATCGGTATCAACCGAGTGCTTCGGGCCGACGGTTCGATCGATGAACTGGGTGGAGTCGACCGGACCACTGTCGAAGCTGGCGACCGTATCGAACTCCATACGCCGGGTGGCGGCGGGTGGGGTGCGGTTGGCTAGCCACCGAGACTGGCGATGTCGGGTCGACGGCACGAGACTTGCGCCATGAGCATTCGAATCGTCGCCGACACGCTTCTTCCCGGACGGGGTGATCCGGTCGAAGGTGGCACCGTCATCATGGCGTTTGGCGAGATCGTCTACGCCGGACCAACGGCCGACGCTCCCGGGCACTCCGCCGATGAGGAGGAGGTGGTGGAAGTTGCCACCGTCATGCCAGGGCTGTGGGACTGCCACGCGCACTTCGTCGGTCTCCCGGCGGCCGATCTCGAAGCGATGGCAGCGGCCGACATCGTCGCTGCGTCGGCACGAGCGGTTGACGATGCCCGGCAGTGCATCAATGCCGGCGTCACGAGTGTGCGTGAAGTGGGTGGGATCGGCATCCGACTCGCCCAGGCGATCGACGAGGGCCGGGTCACTGGCCCGAACATCTACGGCGCCGGCCGGATTCTGTCCACGACCGGGGGCCACGGTGACATTCACAGCCTGCCGCTCGACTTCGTTCACGAGATCACGTGCAACCACACGTTCTCGATCCTCTGTGATGGTGTACCCGAGGTACTCAAGGCGGTCCGAACCAACCTGCGAATGAATGCCCGTTTGATCAAAATCTGTGCGTCGGGCGGCGTGATGAGCGAGATCGATCACCCGATCCACCAGCAGTTCTCCGACGAGGAAATGCGGGCCATCGTCGACGAAGCGGGTCGCGCCGAACGCGTCGTGGCGGCGCACTGTCACGGCAAGCCAGGAATCATGGCTGCCATCCGCAACGGCTGTCACACGATCGAACACGGCAGCTTCATCGACGAAGAAGCGGCGGCGGCGATGGTTGCGGCTGGGACGATGTTTGTGCCGACTCGCTACGTCATCGACGCGCTGCTCAGCCAGGCCGACATGCTGCCTCGGTACGCCTATGAGAAGGGCTTGATGATCGCAGGGGCACACGAGCAGGCGATGAAGATTGCGATCGCCGCCGGAGTCAAGATCGCAGCAGGGTGCGACATCTTCGTGTCGGGTCAGATGTACGGCTCCAACAGCATGGAGATCGTCCATCTGATCAATGCGGGTATGACCGATCTCGAGGCGATCGAGGCGATGACGGCCACCGCCCCGGAGACCCTTGGTCCGCAGGCTCCCAACAGTGGCCAGCTTGTCGCAGGCTATGACGCCGACGTGATCGCGCTCGATACGAACCCGCTGAATGATCGATCGGTGTGGGGGGATGCCGACCGGGTGACCCATGTGTGGAAGGCAGGGGTACAGCAGAAGTGACGGGCCGTCATCGTCGGCTGTTCAGTCGGTCGGACAGCGGAGAGGGCTGGCCGTAGGGGGATACTCAACGGCGAACCAATGGGAGCACGTCGCCGAGCCATTCGATTGAGCTGCGGGTGATCGGGTCGACGACGAGTTGAACGTGGCTGGCGCCAGCATCACCGAACCTTGCCAGCTGTTCGGCGATTGCTGCGGGCGATCCGGTGAGTGGCTCGACGGCTTCGCCCGCCCCGTAATCTCCCATCTGACGGCCGCCACCGCCGTCGAGTTGCACGAGCACTGCACACGTGGCATCGACGGTGGCCGGATTGCGACCGACCGACGAGGCGATGTCGTCGACCACGCCTTTCTGGGCGGCGAACCCCTCAGGTGTGTTGCCGTAGTCGGACCACCAGACATTCCACGCATCGACATGGGGGAGGGTGATGCCGAGCATCCGGGGCCCGATCGAGCCAACCATCAACGGTGGGCCTGCAGAGCGAGGCGATCGGGGATGCAGTACACATCGCTCTGCGTCGTAGTACGTGCCATGGAAGTCGATCTCCCCGTCTCGAAGCAGTGAGCGAATGATGGTGAATGCCTCCTCGAATCTGCTGACTCTCCGGTCGAAGGCGAACCCGAATGCGTCGTATTCCCGGCGGTTCCAGCCTGCGCCAAGGCCAAGGATGAGTCGACCCTGCGAGATGGCGTCGACGGTCGCAGCTTGTTTGGCGAGCATCGGGGGCGCGTGAAAGCTGGTGCTGGCGACGAGTGGCCCGATCTCGACCCGGTCGGTGACAGCTGCGATCGCTGCGAGTGTCGTCCAGGCCTCCCACGGACCCCGTGGGCCTGCAGGGAGGTCGTAGAGCAGGTGATCCCCGACCCAGAGCGAGTCGAACCCCACCGCCTCTGCGGTCTGGGCCATCGCCAGATACTCGGGAAACGGAACCTCCCACTCGACTTCTGGAAGCTGCACGCCAATTCTCATGGTCCCCACTCTTGCCCAGATGCTGGTCGGACCTGCAAGATTCGCAGTGAAGGGTCTGTCGCGGCGTTCGTTGCTCGCACGAGCAAAACGTGACAAGGAGGTCTCATGTCGCCTGCCTCGCTCGTGATCGGCGTGTTGGGCGTTGGGGCGCTGGGGCTGTGCGCCACCATCGTGGTGCGGCACTCGACGCTCGAGTGGATTCCATCAGGTGCTTCAGGCGAGGCCCCCCCAACCAGGATTGCCGAAGCGACTCGACGCCTGTCGGCGACACTCGCCGCCGGATTCGTGGCCGGGTTGCTGATCGCCGGTGTCGGTGGTCGCTTTTTCATGCGAGTGGTCGGTGCCGACTCGTTGGCCAGACCACTCGATCTCCTCGCCCCCGAGAGTATCGATTTCGAGATCCTCGGTCCCCTCTGGCTTGCAGTCGGTTTCGCAGTGGGCCTGATCATGCTGCTGGGAACGGCCACGTGTGTTTTGGCCGATCGGTGGGTGCAGCAGTAGCCAAAGCCAACATGCTCGGTTCGAGGAATCTGCGGCCTCCTCCCGTTCCTCCCGCTGATCCTGTCTGGTCTCGTAGCTGTGATCGTCTCGGTCCTGATCGCCGGTCGAACGGCGCGGCCCGAGCGCCAGCGGATTGATGCCACGCCCAAGGATCAGGTCTTCGCCGCGGTGCTTGTTGTGGCTGCAATAGCCGGTTGGGCGTGGACGCTCGCTGCCGCCGCGGAGATCATCGTCTGAGCACGGATCTACCCCGGGTTCAGGTGCAGTCGGCGTAGTGACGTCGTGCTACGTCTGGGTGGCTTCGGAGCCGGATCCTGAGGTTGTTCTCGCCATACGCCGACAGGCCGACGCCACCATGGTCGGCGCCGGGCGCCGCTGCGGCGAGTGCAGGGGGAAGGTCGATTGCCTCGAAGGGTGCGTCGAATCGAGGGTTGAAGAAGTAGGCGATCGAGACCCGGTCCTGATCGGTCGGTGGGCTCACGACTCGATGGGGGGTTGCTCTCAAGTACCCGTCGGTGGCGGTCTCGAGGGTCTCACCGAGATTCATCAGGTAGGCCCCCGCGACGTGAGGCGCATCGACCAAACGGTCGCCGAGTTGTACCTGCAGGCCTCCGGCCTGGTCTTGGAGGATGAACGTGAGCAGCCCGCTGTCGGTGTGCAGACCAACGCCTTGATCTGTCGTGCCGGGTGCGGGTGCCGGGTAGCGGATGATCTTGAGGTGTACATCGGCGTCGGGGACGAAGTCGATGTCCCAATGGTGAGGGTCGAGCCCGAGCCCGACGGCGAGTGCCCGTAGCGCAGTCAGACCGACGCCGGTCAGCGCCTCCATCCAGTCGAGCACAGTCGGGCGCATCGACGGCAGCGAGGCAGGCCACTGGTTCGGTCCGCGGAGGCGGCGCCACGCAGGCAACGCATCGGCGGGTGGCGCGTCCTGCTCTGGGCCAAAGTCGATCTGCTCACGCCAGTCGGCTCGCCCGTTGGTGATCTCGGCGCCGAGCATGGTGTAGCCGCGAAAGGCGGCAGATCGGTCGATCGCAATCGCCTCTCGGTCGTTGGCCGGTAGTGCGAAGAAGGCGCGTGCTGAGGCAAAGATTCTGTCGTCGAGGGCGGGGTCGACACCATGCCCGGACAGGTAGGCGAACCCTGGTCCGTGTGCAGCAGCGAGGATGTCGGAGACGAACCGAGCAGCCGCCGGGCCGTCCGGATCGTGCCGGAAGGAAGTCATATCGAGAATCGGAAGCTCGCCCACGTGACCAGTGTGGCGGGTGATTTCCACTACTGCGAAAGGCCATGGGCGAATCGTCGGCTCTCGTTCAGTCGGCGTGGACACCGGCAGTAGTGTCGGAACCAAGGCTCCTGCCGTCGACGAACGTCGTCGGCCCTCAGCACGAAGGAGGCCCTGATGGCCGAGAACCTGCGAGCGCTCGATGCAGCTGAAATCAGCTCACTCCTCCAGCACCTCGACGGGTGGGAGTACCGGGACGGGATGTTGCGCCGGGAGTTCGTCTTTCCGAATTTTGTCGAGGCGATCGGTTTCATGATCCGTGCGGCGATCCACGTCGAACGGATCAACCACCATCCCGAGTGGTCGAACCTCTACAACACGGTGGCGGTGGCGTTGGAGACGCACGACGTCGGGGGCATCAGCCAACTCGACTTCGACTTGGCAACAACGATGAACGAGCTTGCATCGACCTGACCTCGAGGACCGAGGCTCGGAACGATCGATCAAACTCGACAAGCAACCGTCGATCCCGATCGCAGACTTACTGCGGTGGACCGGCAGCTGCGAGTTCTTGGAAGCGGGCCGCGACCGGTCGTGCATGCCGGTCCGTGTCGAACAGTCCAACTTCGGTGACTGCCCCGACTGGCTCGATCAACGCGGTCTGCCAGTCGAACTGGTCACCTCGGCTGTACCAGCACAACCCGCGGGCGGGCCGCCCTTCCGCTCGGAGTCGCCCGAGCGCCTGTGCGAACTCGTCGAGCCACGAAATCTGCTCATCGACGGGAAGGGTCAGGTTGGAGGTCTCTGCGATCCAGAAGGGGTGGGCGTAGCGGTCGTGCCACCGTTCGATCTCGTCGGTGGCGAGCCGGACCAGATCGGCTGGTGTCCAGTCGGGACGTTCACCCCCGATCGCCGTGATCGAGATCGGGTAGATGTCGAGGCCTGCGACCAGTCGATCGGTGGGGGTGAGTGCCCGGATGCGGTCGAGCTGGCCGGGTTCGACATGATCGAAGTAGCCGGGAATCCCCGGCTCGATCCCGAAGTGGAGATCCCACACAAGCCACCCGAGCGCTCGCTGGCGTTGAGCTTCTGCTTCGCTTCCCGGTGAGGTCGCCACGCCGACAGGTACGTCGAACCCTTCGGATCCGATCCACCATCCTTCCCGGTCGGATCGGATCAGTTCGACGGCTTCGAGATTGGCCTGCACGACGTTGGCCAGCGCCTGCGCATGATCCTCGACCGTGGCGACCATGTCGTTCCAGACACCGAACCGGGCGGACAACCGGGCTGTGATACCGGGCTCGTTGACCGGCGTGAACCACCGGGGTGAGTCGTACCGCTCGAGAAAGGCACCGACGTAGTCGACGAAACGATCGACCCACGCCCGTTCGACAAAGCCGTTGCAGTGGTCGGGCAGCCCGAAGTGAAGAAATTCGACGATCGGCTCGAGCCCGGCGTCCTGACAGGCGGCGAACGCCTGATCCCACCGAGACCAGTCGTAGATGCCAGGGTGCGGTTCAGCGACTCGCCATGGCGTGCCGTATCGGACGATCTGAACACCGAGGTCGGCGATTGCGGCAAGATCATCGGCCATGTGGCGGTCGTGCCCGGATGCTGCGAACTGATCCTGGCGGTACCGCTCGCCTTGGCGCATGACGATCGGGTCGGACCCCTCTTCACCGATCGACCACACGAAGTCGGGAAACGATGCGTCGTTGCTCACGGCCCAAGACTAGGTCGCCACGCAAACCACCCTCGCCGCTGGAGTGGCTGTTGTGGTGGCGTCCTCACGAGCGACACGAATGTGCCCGGACTGGCGATCCTGCCGATGACGGCCCCTAGCGCTGAACCAGAAAACGTGGTTTGGTTCAAGCAGGCATCAATGCCGACAAAGCACATACAACTGGGGGACAACATGTCATTCATCTATTCAGTCGCCACCACGATGGCGGATCCGGATCACTTTGCCGAGGCCGGCGCAGGATGGGCCGGTGAACGCCTCCGGTCGCTCGGTGCCATGTCTGTGATGGCGAATCAGGTCGTGATGGGTGGCGAAATGGCCGGTCAGGTCTTGGTTGCGTTCGAGACTGATTCCGCCGACGCAGCAATGGCACTGAATGCAGCCATCTACGCCGACGGCGATCTCTTGAAGCTGCTGGCGGACACCGGGGTGCAGGTCGAGCGCCGGACTTTGATGCGCCGGCAGGCAGAGTTCGGGTCTCGTGACGCGAGCCATGGCACGATCCTGTACCTGGCCGGGCCACCCCAAAGCGACGAGAACACCGAGTCGAACATGGCCCTCAGTTGGGGTCACCTCGAAGCGGGGGCAGCCGGCATGGCGGCGATGCAGGTCATTGCCGGAGGGCCGTCACCGTTCAGCGGTGTCGTCGTCACCTGGGCAGACTCGATGGATGCGCTGCTCGCCGCCTCTGCAGCGAACTTCGCAGACCCTGCGGTTCAGGAACGGATGGCAGCCACGAACACCACGGTTCTTGGCCGAATGATGACTCGGCGTCTGTTCTGAGCCCCCGTCGCCGAGTGGCGACGCCGTAAACGCAAACGAAATGGGATGTCCGGTCGGTGGTGATCGACCGGTTCTTGCGGCGCGCGATCGCCAATCCGGTGTCGGAACACCCGTAACGACTTCTTCATGGTCTCCTCACATCACGTGGCAAGGCTGCGTAGCAGGGCGCCAGGGCCAAGACCGGCCACGAACGAAGGGTCACCGGAGCAGATGACACCCAGAACCGTGCTAGCCGTTGTGACCGTAGCCGTGGTGCTGACGTCGTGCGCTCGGACGACAACGTCGACGGAAGCACTGGCAACGACCACCGTCCCAGCGCCGACCACCACCGCAACGGACGTGTCGACCACCACAATCCCGGTGTCGACGACCACCACGATCCCAGTCGAGGCCGAAGTGGGTGGAATCGAAGGTCTCGAAGTGTTGTACATCGGTCACAGCTTTGGGCGGCCGTTCGCAGCGAATCTCGAGTCCATTACCGGACTCGCCGGTATCGATGGGCACGAGCAGCACATCATTTTCAAAGGCGGTGAAGGCGGCGCTCCGCAGGCGATGTGGGAAGCACCCGAACAGCAGGCCCTGATCATGGAGCGTCTCGATACGGGCACTGTCGACGTGGTGGTCATGATCTGTTGCTCGCAAGAGTTCAAGGACTCGGCGGGCCAGAGTGATCACGCGATCTTCGACATTTCGGCGTACGCGCTCGAACAGAACCCGGATACCCGAATCGGCCTGGCCATGCCCTGGCTCGACTTTCCCAGCAGCTATGCGTCAGTCGATGACCATCGTGCCGTCATCGACGCAGTCTGGCCGCTCTACCAGCAGTTGGCGGGACGCGTCAGCAGCGAACTCGGAGCCGAGGTGTTCGCGTTCTATCACGGTGCAGCCGTGTTCGAGGTCCGTGCGCTCTTCGAGCAAGGTCTTCTCAGCGACGTGACCAATCTGATCGGCCCCCGATCCGACTCGGTCTTCACCGACGAGAAAGGACACGCTGGCACGCTTGCGAAAGACGCGGGAACGCTTGTCTGGCTTCATGCGATCTACGGTGTCGACCCGCTCGACCTCCCTCCGTTCAACAACTACGACGTCGACATTCGCGAGATCGCCGGCGCAGCTCTCGACCATGCGTTGGCCTGAGATCGAGAAGCGCACCACCCATCGCCGCACTGAGCTCCCTGTGCGCTGGCGTTGATCTAGAGAAGACTCGAACTGCCGATCGATGCTCCACCATCGACCCGGAGCGTCTGGCCCGTGATCCAGCCAGCATCGTCAGACATCAGAAAGCACACCGCCGCCGAGATGTCGTCCACCGTGCCGAGCGTGCCCATCGGGATCATTGCGAGATAGCGAGCTTCGCCTGTCGACCCGGGCGGATTGTTCTGACGGAACAGCTCGGTGCTGACCGGCCCGGGGGCGACATCGTTGACGGTGATCCCGGATGGGGCGAGCTCGAACGCCCATGTGCGGGTCAGGTGCTCGAGTGATGCTTTGGCCGCGCCATACGCCGAGCGCCCAGCCACCCCACCGAGTGATACGAGGCTCGAGATGTTGACGATGCGTCCCCAGCCGCGGTCTTTCATTCCTGGCAGCGCACGCTGTACCGCTTGGATCGCAGTGCGGACGGTGATGTCCTGGACGGCATCCCACTGGTCGAGGGTGATGTCACCGAGTTCTTGGGGGTTGACGATGCCGACGTTGTTGAGCACACCGTCGATTGGGCCGCTCGCCAGCACGTCGTGGAGGGCATCGCTGGTGGCGCTGCGGTCGGCGAGATCGACGGTGAAGAAGTCCCCGGGGAAATCGTCGGGTGCCGTGCGGGCCAGACCCACCGGGGTGTGGCCATTGGCCGCCAGACGAACGGCGGTTGCGTGGCCGATCCCACGGGACGCGCCGGTGATCAGAAATCGTCGAGCTGTCATGTGGTGACGCTAGTGCGCCTGCCCGAGTCGGCGTGCGCTAGCCTGCCGGTCCGTTGGTCCAGATAGGAGCGTCATGCCTACGTATTCGTGCCCGAGCTGTGGAATGTCCGTGAATGCAACGTGCGGTCAGTGCGATGCCCCACTAGAGAACGCTGTCCTTACGCGTGACGACGGTTCCACGGTGCAGGTCTCGCAGTGCCCCAACGACCACGGCAAGATCAAGTCACCGATGTGTTGTGGCGCGGACATGACCTGCTCGGTGGCCTGATCGAAGCGCTTTCCTCGGCTCGATGGGGCGGAGTCCCGAGTCGGCACGAACCTGAGCAAGGGTTCGGGTAATGCACAACGGTCCGGCAGTTCAACCGTGCGAATCGGCTGCAGTGTCGACTGAAGAGTTCACGAACTCTGCGGCTACGGCGTTGGAGGTGGCCTCGGCTGCTCGGTGAGTGGCCACCAACAAGAACTGGGCAACAGCGGGTGAATGAGACGCTCGTACTGGACCCACATAACGACATGGCGGTACTGCGTCTCGACGCCGCGGTGTGGGCCCGGTGGGCGAACATCGTGGTCAAGGCGGAGCTGTTCGTTTCGTTCGCTTTGACCGTCGACCTCGACACGCTCGACGGCAAGGCGATGGGGATGCGGGTACCTCTCTTCCTCCCCATCGTCGGAAACCTGTTCGGTTCGAACATCTTCAACAGCCTGGCGGTTGCCGGCGTCGCAGCTGTGGTCGGAACCGGCCGGCTCCACGACTCGCCCAGCTTGAGCGTCCAGATCATGGTGGTGGTCACGCTGCTCGCGCTGGTGACAGGCGCCCACAAGGAGCACTTCTCTCGCCCCGACGGCATCGTGCTGCTCGCCGCGTACCCTGCGATCCTGTTCGCGGGATTGTGATTCGCCAGCGCAGCATGGCCCGTAGTGGGGGAGTCGTAGAAATCCGTCTCGCCTGGCATGGTGCGGATGTCTGCCGAGTGGTCTGGGTGTTGATCACACCGATTCGGCCGGTTGATCGCATGCCGTAGAGACCCTGTTGGGAAGGTACGGCGATCTCATACCTGTCGATCTCACGCCCCGCCCTCATTCTTGTACCTGACGATCTCGCGCTGAGCACCGCACAAAGAGCACTCGATCACCCTGGTTGTGCGCCGAATGTCCCGTGTGCGCGACCCCTCCACCGTCTTGAACCGGTGCAGCCTCCGCTTTGGCTGTGCATCAGGTGAGTCGCCCACGGGGGCCCGGCAGAGCAAGTCGACCTTTGCGGCAAGCCGCCTGAAGTGAACTATGCCAGCGACGCCGACGACGAGAACGCCTAACAGCGCAGTAAATTCTCCAACAAGGATCGCTGCGGAGAAGTTGACCAGCATCACAACGGTCCCAATTCCCAACAGGACGTCAAGTTTACGCACGATTACCCCCTTAGGCTGCCGCCCAAAACGACTCTAAACCATCCCAACACCGTTGGTCTGCTCATCACCACGACCCACGATGGTCACGATGTTGCGGAAGGCGCGGCGGCGTCGCCAGCGGAAGACCGACCTCTCAATCGGCACAGCGTTGGCGTGACACCAGCAGTAGACGGGCCGATCTCTACTAGAGAAACCACCGAATTCTGCTAATCCCCCGTAACCGTGAAGCAATGCTCTGAGTGGGTCGACGCTAGATGCTAGTGTCGGACGACACGCTCCAAACTTGGCGGTGAACGCCACATGCCGAGCACTCCCAGATGCGAGGATCGTGGGCCGGGTTGCCAGTTTCCTTGAATTTGTGGAACCGGGCCGCCTCGGCAGCACACCACCACGGGACCCCCTGCTTCTTCAGGCTATGCCTCGTGTAGATGAGCCATCCCAAAGCGCCGAGGCCTATGAGAACCGCCCCTCCGTCCTCCAACGGCGCTGCTCCAACCAGGAACAAGACGATTGTGAAAACCAGCAATGCGAGGAACCCGATCGCTTCGCTGACTCTCATCGCATCCCCCGCATACCGCCGATCATAGACCACGGCCGTATGTCTCGGGGTACTGCCCCGGTTCTTCGAGGGTCCTCGGTTGGAGATCGAAGTCCGCAAGCGCCAGCAACCCAATGACCTAACCGACAAAGCGGACTAATTGGCATGACCTTTGGAAAACTTTGGCGAAAGTCTTGGAAAGCTGAGAACGCCCGTAGGTGGCCACATTGGTTCGTAAGGCTTAAAGAATTTCGAGAGCACCCCACTCCGAGAGATGCACCTATGTAGTGCGTTTTGAGCATCTAAGTCCCGGCCCCTAGCGATAGGGCCGGGATTTTTGCTGTTTAGGTGACCTCGCGTGTTTGGTGTGGCCAACACTGATCTCGCCTGCAGCACCGAGGAAGCGACTTGAATAGGAGTAGCCCTCAATCCACGCTCTATTGTCATACGATGCCGTTTAAAAAACCGTTATGTGTCTTCTTGGTGTTGTCTGCGATGGCGATCGGAGGCGGAGCGATGATTGTTTCTGCGGCGACGTCGATCGCCCAGTTGGGGTCCGACATCGATGGTGAAGCGTCTAGTGAAATGGGGCGAGCCGTGTCGTTGTCAGCTGATGGCACGGTTGTGGCGATCGGAGCTCCATTCGACGCTGGGCAGGTCCGCATCTATCAGTACTCGAATGGTTCATGGTCCCAGTTGGGGTTAGCAATTGCTGGCGAAGCTGACGGTGACCAATCTGGGTTCTCGGTGTCGTTGTCATCTGATGGCACGACAGTGGCGATTGGCGCGCCGTTAAACGGCGGTAATGGCGAGTCATCGGGTCATGTCCGAGTTTACGAATGGAACGGCAGCGCTTGGGTTCAAAAGGGAGGCGACATTGACGGCGAAGTCGCAAATGACAAGTCGGGGCACTCAGTGTCGTTGTCAGCTGATGGCACCGAGGTCGCAATAGGCGCCCCTTATGAGTTCAGTCAGGGGGCTGGATCCGTTCGCGTTTATGAATGGAACGGCAGCGTTTGGGTCCAAAAGGGAGGCGACATTGACGGCGAAGTCGCAAATGACAAGTTGGGGTACTCAGTGTCGTTGTCGGCTGATGGCACCGAGGTCGCAATAGGTGCGATAAACCACGACCCAACCGACTCTTACGCTGGAACCGTTCGCATTTATCAATGGAACGGCAGCGTTTGGGTGCAAGTAGGCAGCGACATTGACGGCGATGCGTTCGGCAACAAGTTCGGGCACTCGGTGTCGTTGTCGGCTGATGGCACCGAGGTCGCGATCGGCGCCCCGGATGGTGGGTTAAGTGGTGCTGGGCATGTTCGCGTTTATGAATGGAACGGCAGCGGTTGGGTCCAAAAGGGAGGCGACATTGATGGTGAAGCCCAATACGACCTGTTTGGGTACTCAGTGTCGTTGTCAGCTGACAGCAGCGTTCTCGCAATTGGCGCGAAAAGCCACGATAACTTCGCGGGGAGCGTTCGTATTTATAAGTACTCAAATGGTTCATGGTCTCAGGTGGGGTCTGACATTGATGGCGAAGCAGCAAATAACGGTTCGGGGCACTCGCTGTCGTTGTCGGCCGATGGCACCAGAGTTGCGATCGGCGCCCCGTTCAATAGCTCGAGCGCTGGGCATGTTCGTATCTACTCGATAACAGAATCTCTGAACATAACGTATGACAGTCAAGGTGGTTCGGCTGTGTCTGATGGTGATGCTGCGACGACGGTCGGTGGGACTATTGGTGCGTTGCCGACTGCTCCGACCCGGGATGGTTACACGTTTGTGGGCTGGTTCACGGCGGCGTCTGGCGGATCTGAGATCACCACGAGCGCAGCGCACAATCAAACGGCTGATTTCACGCTGTACGCCCAATGGTTAGCAGACCTCGCTATCACGTATGACAGTCAAGGTGGTTCGGCTGTGTCTGATGGTGATGCTGCGACGACGGTCGGTGGGACTATTGGTGCGTTGCCCACTGCTCCGACCCGGGATGGTTACACGTTTGCGGGCTGGTTCACG